>Ga0224506_10000754_pt1 | contig 25514 bp, 26 predicted proteins | sample SF_Jan12_sed_USG_2_FD_169108 | JGI IMG/M metagenome (GOLD analysis project Ga0224506, IMG submission 169108) | Sediment microbial communities from San Francisco Bay, California, United States - SF_Jan12_sed_USGS_8_1 | ecosystem: Environmental > Aquatic > Marine > Sediment | place: USA... | reverse complement strand
CGTGTGCTAGCGATTCGAGAGCTTGTAGCGACGATTCTCGGAATCAATTATGCCTTTGTTAAACAGCTTGCGCAAGGCTTTGAAAACCTTCTTTTCGGATTGTCCAATCCTCTCAGCAATCTCAGCAAGAGTCAACCCTTCATCAGAACTTTCAAGCGTTGAAACAACAATGTCTTCGAGTTTTCCCATGGCAACCACTCACACATCATAAGTAAGAGTTTTCCTTATTATAAATTATGAACCATGGAATTAGAAACTTCAATGCGTCCAGGCCTTTTCACAAATTAGCCCACTTAACTTCGCGTACACAACCTACAACACTGTTCGAAAAGCGTATTTAGACTATGATTCTATAAATTGTAATTACAAAATATCTTATTTCTTGTAAAATCACATCTTTTATCTTGTTTGACTCAGCAAAACTTAAGAATGGGATATCTGGATAGAAAATCAGGTGGTTCCAGTTGGAAGAGAAGTATTGTCCGATATGTGGAAAGAAATCGCCTGCGAACGCGAACTTTTGTCCAAGCTGTGGTGCATCGTTTAGTAGAGAACACAGTGAAGTTATCGTTGTTACTACGCCTACTCTGCCAGGCTATCGAATTGTGAGGGTTTTAGGAGTCGCTCATGGATTGACGGTGCGGACTAGGGGAGTGGGTGGGAAAATCATCGCTGGGATTGAAGGAATGTTCGGGGGTGAAGTGACATCTTACAGTTCAGAAGCAGAAAAGGCAAGAAGTGACTCTTTAAGAAGACTGATCGAAAACGCCAGAGAGATGGGAGCCAACGCCGTAGTCAGAGCAGACTTCGAGACAAGCGACATTCTTAATGGAACAGCCACGTTGTTCTCTGCGTACGGAACTGCAGTGATTATTGAACCCGTCGAAAAAGAAGGCTGAAGGGCTATTTTCTAATTTCTATTTTCTAAACTGATCTATTTTTTAGAAATTCTAGTTACCAGCTTAGAATTTAGAAATAACTGAAATCTCATTAGCGCGTGCTGTCGCCAATTAAATCTTAGCTCTAAAATAAAACTTGCACCACCTTATAATTTAAGTAATAGAATTCACAAGTGTTAACGAGTATGAACGGAAATGTTGGAGGTGCACGGCTCTCGGAAAAATTCTAGTTGCTTGTGGATGGCCATATGTAAACCATCTTCCGCATTTAGGCACCTTAGTGCAGGTTTTGTCAGTTGATGTTGCAGCCAGGTATTATCGAATGAAAGGCGAAGAAGTCGTCATGGTCAGCGGTTCAGACGAGCATGGAACACCAATAGAAGTAGAAGCTGTAAAGCAGGAAATCTCACCAAAGGATCTGTCGGACCGGAACCATAAGTTAGTGTCTTCTCTCCTTGAAAAGTGGGGAATCTCCTTCAACAACTACACTCGAACGGAAAGTCCCGTCCATAAAGACTTCGTAAGAGACTTCCACCGCAAGATAGAGAAGAACGGGTACGTTTTCACTCAGGAGACTGAGTTGCCCCGCTGCCCAAACTGTCAACGTTTCTTACCTGACAGGTTCGTTGAAGGGAGATGCCCGTTTTGCGGCGATGAGGAAGCCAGAGGAGACCAATGTGAGAAGTGCGGTAAGCTCTTGGATCCAGATAAGCTCATCAATCCCCGTTGCACGATCTGCGGGACAAAACCAATTTTTCGCAGGGTTACCCACTGGTACTTTGACTTGCCGAAGTTCGCTGAGCAACTCCTGGAGTACATAGAGAACAACAAGCAGCTCCCCGGGAACGCGCGGAACTTCAGCCTAAACTTCATTAAGGAAGGATTGAAGCCGAGGCCCGTAACCCGAGACAGCAAATGGGGAATCTTAGCGCCCTTCAAGGGTGCCGAGGACAAGACACTCTACGTCTGGTTCGAAAATGTTTTAGGCTATGTCTCAGCAACAATTGAGTACTTCAGAGACCGCGGAGAACCAGAAAAATGGAAGGAATATTGGTTTAACAAAGACGCTAAGACTCTGTATTTTATCGGAAAAGACAACATTCCATTTCACACGATAATTTTTCCTGCTTTGCTTTTGGCCTCTCATGAAGACTACAATTTGCCATGGAACGTTTCAGCCACAGAATTTCTCCAGTATAAAGGTGAAGCTTTTTCGAAGAGCCGTAGAATCGGCGTGTGGATAGACGAAGCATTAGAGCTGTTTCCAGCAGACTATTGGCGTTACTTCCTAATTGCAACAAGACCTGAAACGAAGGATACAAACTTCTCATGGGAACTATTCATCGAGAAAGTTAACGCAGACCTGAACGACACGTTCGGCAACTTCATCCACAGAACATTAACATTCATAAACACACGATTCAACAGCGAAGTTCCGAAGCCAAGCCGCCTAGATCAGGATGACGAACGTATCCTCAAAGCCCTTGAAGAGAAAGTGAAAACAATTGCCAAGGAAATCGAAGCGTGTAGGTTGCAATCCGCCGCAAACAATACGATAAGTACAAGCCGTATCGGAAACCAGTACTTGAACGAAAAGGAACCCTGGAACGTTATCAAGAAGGATATGGGCAAAGCGGCAAACACAATTTATGTAGCAGCGCAGGTCGTTAAAGCCTTAGCAATCGTTTCAGCGCCATTCATTCCATTCGCAGCTGAAGAGCTTTGGAGAATTCTGAACTTGCCGGGAAGCGTTCACGAACAAAAGTGGGATGAAGCCCTAAAACCACTGCCAGCAAGCCATAAAGTAGGCAGAGCCAAGCCCTTATTCCAAAAAATAGAAGCGGACAGCGAGAAACTTGCCGAGACGCTGGAAAAGGTTAGAGAAAGATCGTCTAAGACCGCCTAAGTTCGTTACGGCTGTGAAACTTTGCAACTTAAGATAGATCTTCACATCCACACTTTCTATTCTTACGACTCTCTGATCACGCCAAAGGAACTAGTTTCCTATGCTAAAAAACGCGGATTAGACGGGGTTGCCATAACGGATCATGACCGGATTGACGGCGCATTAAAAATAGCCAAAGAAACCGACTTTCTGATAATCCCTGGAATAGAGATTTCAAGCTTAAACGGGCACGTGATAGGGCTTAACGTTCACGAGTTAGTTCCACCTAAACTAGGTGTTGATGAAACTTTAGATAGAATACACGAGGCCGGCGGCATAGCTCTAGCCTGTCATCCAGTAGTCTTCTTCAAAGAAAGCCTGAAGGGACACATAAGTCCACGATTTGATGCAATAGAAGTGATAAACTCTTCAGCGTTTCCCTTTAATTACTCTGTAAGGCGTAGTCAAGAAATCGCTTCGCAGCTTGGAATCGCACGCGTCGCTGGCAGCGACGCCCATTACGGACCAGAAATAGGTTACGCATACACGCTTGTGGATGCCGAATCAGAAGTTGACGAAATTGTCACAGCAATAAGAAAAGGTTCATGCTCGCCCCATGGCAAAGCCATACCCTTAACAATGAGACTTAAAAAGCAGCTCCTAGTTCTTAAAAGAAAATTTGGCTAGCAGAAAGGTTGCTCAAGGTTTTTTTAATTGGTATAGGTTCAGCCTTACATAGTGAGTGGCGATGTCCCCGCACATACTCTTTTTTCCATGTTTTCGTTTTTCATCTTGAATAAGAAAGCGCGCGTGAAAACAGAATTCTTCTGCCTTCCCTCCATTAACTTAGTTTTAAGAATCTCAAACTGTTTAGAAAGAGTCTAAAGGCATTTCAAGATTTCATCAGTGGATTTTACCTTCAAGAACACATCTCTTGCAAGTCTTACAACCGCGTCATGATTTTCTTTTGTGGTTCCAGTGCATGCATCTTCGACCAGAAGAACATTATATCCCAAATCTGCACCGTGGATAGCTGTTGCTAGAACACATTGGTCAGTCAGGAATCCCACGATGATGATGCTTTCAATATCCATGTTTCTCAGGACGAAGTCAAGATTGGTTCCAGTGAACGCCCCTCCATTGGTTTTTGGAAAGACCAATTCCCCCTTGGTGGGGGTAACCTTTTCGAAAAACTTTCCTCTTTCTGAGTCCATCGGCACAATAAATCCAGCTTTTCTGTTTATCTTTGCTGTGTGCCTAGGGTTGCTAGTCTGTGCTCCTAACTTGATGTGCATTACATCGAAACCTTTCTTCCTGCAAGCCCGCAATATCTTCTGTCCGTTTCTTACGACCTTCTCAACTCTTTGACCATATTCTCTCAAAGTTTTTCTAGCTTCTTTTTCAGACAACCCCGCGTCTAACGCTTCTTTAAGAAGAGCTTCTGAGCTCACAAGCTTCTGCATGTCGATGAGAAGCAAAGCCGTCTTCCTTGGCCTTATTTCAAAGTCTGGAAGTGGCTTAGCTAGAGCCTTAAACAAATCTTCCATACTTAATCTTCCCATTTCTTTATCCCTGAAGTTCATCTTTTGGGAAACACAAGTAAACTATTATAAAAAACATTCTGATAGTTAAGAAGGCGGCTCCATTTGAAATAGATTCAGCTTTAAATCAAGCGGTTTTTCTGGTTCTGCGTAAGGTTCCAAGTTGAAAAGTTGAGGTGCAATTGTTCCGAATCCGCTTAGTACATGAGGCGAGTTCACACCGGTCATCACGAGCGTAACCTTTAGCATGCCTGCCAATTCTGGGTTTACCCTTGCACCCCAAATAACTAAGGCGTCGTGGTCCATCATCTCTGTAACTACTTCTCCCACACGATTTACCTCTTCGATGGTCATTTGACCGTCTCCTGAAACGTGAATCAATGCTCCCCTTGCACCCGCATAGTCCACATCCAAAAGCGGGCTTCTCAAAGCGTTTCTTACAGCATCCTCCGCTCGGTTTGGCGCATCAGACTCCCCTACTCCGACAACAGCTACTCCGCCCCGTCTAACAATAGTCTTGAAGTCTGCGAAGTCGAGGTTAATCAGACTTGGAGCTGAGACCGTTTCAACAATTCCTTTAATCATGTTCGCCAGAACTTGGTCTGCGACCCTGAAAGCCTCATTGATGGGTAGTTGAGGAACAAGCTGCATGAGTTTGTTGTTGTCTATTACAACCACGGTGTCGCATTGCCTCCGCATCTCAGTTAAAGCGTTAGAAGCATTCTCCATTCGACCCTTTTCGATACGGAAAGGTGTTGTCACGACACCAACCGTTATTGCCCCCTTTCGCCTCGCAATCTCCGCTATGACCGGAGCAGCCCCCGTTCCAGTTCCACCGCCCAAACCAGCCGTTATGAAGGCTATATCTACATCTGTGAGCAAATCCTCAATGCGCTTCTTCGATTCTTCAATTGACGCTCTGCCGAGTCTCGGATCTCCGCCGACCCCAAGACCCTTAGTCAGTTTTTCACCTATCAAAATCTTTTGATGAGCCCTTGAAGCGTTTAGGTGAAGCGCATCCGTGTTTAGTGCAATGCATTCGGCGCCGGTTACGCCCATTTCCATTAGTCTAGTCATTGTGTTGTTGCCTGCCCCTCCTACACCAAGCACTACTATGCGGCAGTAGCCTAGGGGTCGAACCCCCTCACTTACTGCAACATGCCAAGCGCGCGCGAGTGCATGTTCTACAGGACGCATTTTAGCCAACTGTTTTCCTCCGCCAAACCTCATCGTGTATTAAATCACGGATCGCCACACGAATCGCTTCAGCCCTATTTGGATAAAACCTTTCGTTCACAAGCTGATCCAGCGCCTTGATATAAGGTTCAGGCAGATAGAGTGTGATCAATTTCATTAAACTCCTCCCTCCATTGTAAGTTATAGAAACTGTCTTCTAGGCTATAGTTCTATGTAACATGTAATAAATATGTTTTAAACATGTCGGTTCTTTTTCTTTTAAAGATTACGCAATCCTCATTTCAGATTTCTGTAAATTCTGGTTTTCGCAACCTCTATGTTTTTATTCCTTGTTAAAGCATTTAATGTATTGCCATGGAGAAGATGCGAGTTTTCATTAAGAGTTTTGGGTGTTCGACAAATTCGACTGATGGTGAGGTTTTGGCAGGATGCTTAGCGGAGGCTGGATACAAGCTGGTGGATACTGTTGAGGCTGCGGACATAGTTATCTACAACACTTGTGCCGTTAAGGGACCGACTGAAAACCGCATGATGGGAGTTTTAAAGCGGGTTCCAGCAGACAAAAAGTTAATCGTCGTTGGATGTTTGCCTCTGATCAATTTTGAAAGGTTATGTAGAGAGGTGCGTTTTGACGGAGTTTTGGGTCCGGCAGCAGGCGAAAGAATTGTTGATGTTGTAATGCGTGTTTTGAATGGTGAGCGGGTTGTTGCCTTACAAGACGTTGTGAATGCTAAACCCAGCCTGAATCTTCCTCGGTTGCGGCTAAATCCCGTTATCGGCATTGTTCCTATAAACTATGGCTGTTTAGGCTCGTGCGCTTATTGCTGTGTAGTTTTCGCCAGAGGTCGTCTAAGAAGCTATGGCATTCCAGAAATCGTAGAAAGAGTGAAAAGAGACATGGCTATGGGGATTCGGGAGTTTTGGGTAACCTCTCAGGATACAGCCTGTTATGGAAGGGATAATGGCACAAACCTTGCGGAACTGCTTAAGGCTTTATGCGACGTTGAAGGGGATTTTAGGGTTCGTGTCGGCATGATGACCCCAAACCTGGCGAAGAGCATTCTGGAAGACTTGATTCAAGCCTTTCGAAGCGAGAAAATCTTCAATTTCGTCCACTTGCCAGTTCAAAGCGGCGACAACCAAGTTTTGAAGCGCATGCGACGATTCTACTCCATAGACGATTTCAAAGACATAGTGAACGCCTTTAGGGCCAGTTTTTCAAAAGTCACGGTAGCCACGGATGTTATTTGCGGTTTTCCTGGAGAGACGGAAGAAGCCTTTGAAAGAACCTTATGCTTGATCGAGGATGTTAAGCCAGACATAGTTAATGTTTCAAAGTTTTTTGCAAGACCAAGGACCGTTGCGGCTGAGATGCGGGAAGATTTTGTGCCTTTTCCGGAGATTAAGCGTAGAAGCGGCTTGGGAGCCGAGTTAGCTAGGAGAGTTGCTGCTGAGAGGAATCGAAGTTGGGTTGGCTGGACTGGGGAGATTTTGGTGGATGAGGTTGGCAAGGTTCCCGGTTCTTGGGTTGGACGCAACTTCGCCTACAAATCAGTCGTTCTAAAAAATGCTATCTTAGGTAACATTCTTGGGAAGACTCTGCGTGTGAGAATCGTCAAGGCTTTTGCGACTTATCTTGAGGGCGAGGTTGTTGAATAAATTATTTATGTGAACACGTTGTATTTTGTGTTAGGAGATGAAATGTTTGAGTGAAGAGAACGTTGTTGAGGTTGGACATGTAACTCATTTCTTCGCAAAAATCAGCGTTGCAGTTATAGAGCTTAGCGCGCCTTTGGCTGTCGGCGACCACATACTCATTAAAGGACCTACAACGGATTTTGAGCAGGCTGTTGAGTCCATGCAGATTGAGCATGAAAATATTCAGAGAGCTGAGGCTGGGCAAAGCATAGGCTTAAGAGTTGTGCAACGCGTAAGAGAAAGAGACATGGTATGCAAGAAACTATAAGACTCTCCTCCTTCTTTTTGTTTGCAACCGAACTATCTGACGAATCGAAGCATGTAATCGTTTACTGTTTGCAGAAAAGTTTCTTCTAGGTTTATGCCGTAGTGTTCTGCCAGAACAAATGTCATGTAGAGCAGGTCTGAAAGCTCTGTGGCTAACATCTCCTTTGTTTTGGGCTTTTCAGGAGGCTTAAAACCTTCCAACCCTTTGACTACAGCGGCTACTTCGCCAGCCTCTTCGAGCAGATCAGTAACCATCACAAAGGGAGTCCAGCTTTTGCCTCGCACCGAGTCAAGCTTGTTGTTAATTTTTCTAAATGTTTTCCAACAGAGACGTTGAGCATCACGTAAATTTATTGCCAAGTTATCACCCCAAAATTGAAAAGCCTCTGGCTTATTTTACTTTTCGCACATCCTACTCGATGTGAATGCCGTTATTACTATCAGATCGTAGGCTGTCTTTCTCTTTTCAGTCAAGATCTCTATCAAAACGACTCCCACCCTCTGAGTTAAAATTTCACGCACACTCCTAGGATTGAGTAAAAAAACTCTGCAAAGTTTTATTCCAACCTTGACTAGGGCTGAGAAGCGAGTTAGTCTCTGCTTGAAAACGCCCTTGACGGTTTTTCCTTCGATTTTGACAAAGCTAACCATCTTGCAACTTCCTAGACTGCGATTTAGGGGATTATTTCGCATCCATTATACTTCATAAATTCGAAATTTTCAATTCTGATTTTTCCATCTTTGATAAGCTTTCTGATTCTTGGCAGTTGCTTGACTACTGCGTTTATCAGGTTTTGCGCGGTATTACAAACTAGACTGTAGGCTTCTATGCTCCACCGTTTGGTTATGTTTGCATAGAGGCAACGGCCGCCGCAAACATTGAAGATATCGCATCTTGTGCATGGTTCGCTGACGAAAAATTTCTTCAACTTCAATGGGTCTGCGTTGCTCATGTGTCCGACATAGTAGTCCTTTATTCCCCACATGCTTGGGCATGGAACAATATGACCGTCTGTCTGTATGGCGTAATTTATCCATCCCGCTCCGCAACGTAGAGGACTTGTTTTTTCGCCTGATTTAAGTGACTGAACAATTCCAAGGAATGGGTAAACTCGCAAGACAGCCTCGTTTTTCTCCATGTAATCGACCCAAAACTTGACAAGTTTGCGTATTCCAGGGTTATAGTTTTCTTCGCTCCATCTTTTGAAGTCTCTTCTTGCAAAGTCTTTTTTCCAGAAGCCGGCGTTTAGCTGCCAATGCACGGAAGAAAACGAAAATTCATCGTTATTTAGAAGCCATCTTACTTGTTTGTAGATGTCCGTTTGCTCCATCACAGTCATTCTGGCAGTCAACTCGCCTTCAAAGCCGTTCCCTTTAATCAGCTTCAAATTATCAATCACTTTTCTAAAAGCCCCCTTTCCCCTGTAAAAATCCGTTAATGCCTCGTCACCGTCTATTGAAACAAGAATTGTGTGAAAGCGATTAACATATTCCGGTTCTAAACTGCCCAAAAGCAAACCATTCGTCTGAATAATAAAACGCTTAGCCTTCGCACCATCCATAATCTGCTTAATCTCATCAACACAAAGCAGTGGTTCGCTACCATAAAGAATTATTATACAGTCTGGGTCTTGTCCACAAAATCTATCTAACGAATCAATATCATAACTCATTCTCTTAGGCAAGGTGTAATCAATTTCAAAACTTGGAAAATCAGCATTCAAATCCTCTAATGCTTCGCCATAGCAGTACCTACACTTCAAATTGCATTCAGTTGTCAATATGATGTGAAAGAACGTAACTTTCCCTCGTTCAAAACAGTTTTCGCATTTAATCATGTTTTTCCTTAATCTTTTTCGCTTTTTCAATGTACTCCCTAAGCTCTCTTTCCCTAATCTTCTTTTCAGGCAAGGTCTCAGGAGCATACATCAAAGGAATGACCGCCAAGAACAAGAAAAAGCTAGCCAAAGAGAAAGCCGTGCCTAATGGAATTATTCCGACGTAAGGTTTAACTAATACGGATAGGAAACTGGCAAGAATGTAAGGAAGCCCACCTATGAGGTAATATTTTTCTTTCTCATACTTGCCAGCAAGATCTCCCCACAAAGTCATTAAGAAAACCGAGGCAAACATTCCCCAGGCAATGCCATCAAAAGCTGTATATATGTACCAAGAAACTGGCATTTCAGATAAAAGGCTTAACACAGCATACTCGATACCTAACACGACAAAACCAATTATTATTATTCGCTTTCTGCCTACAAGATCGGCCAATATACCCCCTACAAACGCAAAAAGTCCTGATATCGCGAATTCAATAAATCCAACAAGAATGAAGAACTCTCCAAAAAGGTTTTCTAACATTGGCGCTTCCACAAAGTTCACGAGGCAAAACATAATCCAAGGAACTAAATATAGAATCACAGTTCTTCTCCGCAGAATAGAAGAATAAGCAGAAGGATTGCGTGTTGATTGAATTTTTGCTTTACTTCTTGTGAAGAAGAAAGTAATAAGACCAAGTCCTCTCCAGGCCGCAAGTGCCAGAAACGCTAAAACGGAATTGAGCGCACTTATAAGTAACGCTAAAAGAAGAGTTCCAAAGCCAACAGCACTCCATGTTATTCCTCCATGGATTCCACGGTTTTCAACAAATGTTACATCAGCAAAATAAGCTAGACAGCTGGGAAGGCCAAATCCAACTGAAATTCCTAAAAAGAGTGAAGTTAAAATAGTTACAGATGTGCTATTAGTTGTGATAGTAGTTAACAACGTCGACACAACAACTCCAGCAAGCATCCACAAGAGAAAAGAAATCTCTCTTGCACGTGGACAAATTATCGACCCTAAGATGCTGGAACCAGCAACTCCTGCATAGTAAGCAGCGAAGAGCACCAAAGTTTCAATAGTAGAAACATGTAGGTTGCTTACGGAACTATTAAACATCGCGTATGTTAATGTGATCCATGTAAGACTATTGAATGCTACAATGAATGCCGGAAGAAATTCTTTCCAGACAATCTTTGGTTTAGAGGCGTTTCCAGACCGCATTTCTTAATGCAACCTATTACTCAAAAATGATGTTGTAAGATAAAACATTTTTTAAGCGAAATATTTCTGTATTTGTGTTCAACAATAAACCTTAAGTAGTAGATGTGTTGTACAGATATAATTCAGAGAGGGGAATTAGAAATGAAGAAGGCAAAAATTGGAAAGAAACGGAAAGTTCCGGTTCGAACTTTTCCATTCTAGGGACCAGCGCGCTAATCTTCCAGCGTGGATTGACACTATAAATCCTCCAATGTGGATAGCGCTAATTTCTTCAGAAGCATCTTTGGCTCACTACTTCTGATTTCGGAAATTAAGTGGATGTTTTCTTCTACAAAATCTCTGATCGTTTTTTTAAGTTTTCTCACGCCTTTTGCTTCGAAAACTATGTCAAGAAGTCCATCAATATCTTCACTTGTTACCTGTTTTTTTGCAAGTAACTTCTGGATACTTTCCTTTGAGTCTTTATCTTGTAAGGCGTATAAAACTGGGATGGGTAAACACTCATTGTGCATACGGTGAGATAGCTCTTCGATTTCAAAAACATCTATGAATTCTTCTCTTAACGTTCCCAATATTCCTAGAATTCTCCCATATTTTGTTAAAACTTCAATTTCGCTGTTTGTTCCTTCCCCTGCTATTGCACCAATTCGCATGTCTGCCTCAATACTAGCTGCTTTCATTTTAAGGATTTGCATATAATCATCTGGTGCAATGTTCATTTTTCCCTTTAAATTTGACTCTAAAGCATGTGCGCTTCCAAGCTCAAATAGTGATTTTTTGATGGTTTCAAGGATTTCCCTCATTTTTTCTTTGTGTAATTTTGCAGTTGATTTGCTGAGAAGAGTGAAACCGCTCACAAAGAATGCGTTCCCCAAAAGAAGGGCCATATCATGTCCAAATTTTCCAAAAACAGTTGGTCTTCCATACTTCATGTCTGATTTGTCAATAATATCATCGTGTACATCAAGGGCGGCGGCTATCATAGCTATGGCTGCTTGAACCTTCACTGCTTTGTCCGGGTTACCGCCCACCGCTTCACAAGCTATTGAAAACAATCCCGGATGGGTGAAATTTTCCCAGTTTGAAGTGTAATATTCCAATGCTTCACGTATTTTTTCGCATTCAATTTTTTCCGCTAAAATAGTTCTTCTTGCAAATTCAAGCCCTTTTTCACTTCTTTTCTTAAGTACTTGTAAAAGTATTTCAGATTTCTTTTCTCGTTTGCTAGAGTTCATAATCTTCGTTCTTGTTGTTAGTTATATTTAAGACTAATAACAATTTTTGAGAGAAAATTCGCGCGCATCAGAATGGTTTTTCTAAAAAGGGCGCCGTGATCAGCTGCTACTCAGCAAAACCTTAATTGGCACGAAAAACTTTCAAAGATGTATTTAAGCCACAAAAAGAATCCTAAATTACTATAAAATGTCAAAACAGCCTTTGCTCCATGGTACAATTCGTCACCGTATTCTTTTCGCCAATACCTTTCAAAAAGATTCAGATCTCCGTCTAAAAATGCTAAACCACAGAGTATTCCTCCCTTCAGGGCATAGTAAATGCCTGCACCACCTATCGCATTCACATGTCCAGCCGCATCACCGATTAATGCCCAATTCCCGCCAGAACATGGCACATCAAAGAAATCATCCATCCATATGGCCGGCACCAAATGAGTGAAGAAATGCCCTTCAAGGAATTTTAACCGTTTTCCAGCGGAGTGTAATAAGATAAACTTGTCAAGTGACTGTTTTAGTTTCTTTCCTGTTTCTATACTTCCGATACCAACGTTTATGCTCGTTCTTTTTGGAAAAATCCATATGAAACCCCCTTTCTGCACATATTCATGTGAGTAATAGGCTTCTACGGTATTTTTGGCGAATGCTTTCTCCACATACTTGCTTGAACATGGAAAACTATAGCCGACGGTTGTGGCTAAGAATTGTGGAGGAATAGGCCTAGAAACATGTTTTCTTACGAGTGATGGACAACCGTCTGCTCCTACAAGAACTTTAACCTTTACCCATCTATCTTTACTTGTTTTTAATATCCAGCCATTCTCCTTTTTTATTACTTGACTTACCTTTTCATCGAAAAAAGCCACATTTTTATTTTCTAAAGCCCTCTGGAGCAGGTAATAGTCAAAATTCTCCCTTGAAATTAGAAACATGGAAGGCTTAAAAAATAATTTTACACGGAATTTAAATCTATCAGCTAAAACCCATCTTATCTCGTTTTCCAAAAGTTCCGCCGGAATATCGAATTCATCAACAACCCTATCTTCAATAAGTCCTCCGCATGGCTTTTCCCTAGGATGAGAATTATCAAAAATGGCTACTTTAACCCCTGCTCTTCCTAGAACTTGTGCGCAGGAGGAGCCTGCAACTCCAGCTCCAACAATCCCAACTTCAAAAATATTTGGCACCGCCTCAGTTCACCTTTCGCGCGTTATTCAATCAAATTGTTTATGATCAGTTAAACTCATATTTAATCGTAGTTCCTACGAGTATAAAAAATCACTTTAATCTACACTCAGCTTGTCAACTTTGAATGCGATTAGTATGGTTCAGAAACCGATAAAACCGTAGAGGAAGCAAGGAAGCTACGGAAGCAGAATTTGAGTACATCTGCACCTACTATACAAGATGCTACTCAAAAAGCGAAAGCAAAAAAGCATACTATTTTATGTCAACACCTTCTAATTGTTCTTTCAGGCTTGTCGTGGAGATTTCTCCAGCAAACTCCCCTTTTTTATGGACTCCATACAGCGCGCGCTAGGGGTACTAACTAGAATTGTTGTTGTGGCCTCCCAGGTAAGCAACCAACAACACTTTCCGATACTCAAAAAGCAACATTAAAAATCTATAATTGTCTCTATTCGTAGGCATAAAGATAAACGGGAAGCAGTTAGAGCGACACCCCTCTCAGAAGTAGTTGTTGCTTTTCCTAGAGTGCGACGGACTACTACTTCTAAACAAGCTTAAACTAACCCTAATGCATACTCGACGTAAAGAAAACAAGGGTTAGAACGAGACAGCCCATCGGATTTTGGGGTGTGCTCTTATCGAACCGGCTTAACTTCATGTTAAGCTAATTTGTTCACTAAGTCGTGCAGACTTCTAATATGCTCACCGTGGTCGTATACCCATGATCCATTTCTGAACAACTCGTAGGGTACGGTCTCTCGTGACCATTTTCCAGGACGCAGGTCCTGAAGCACATAATCGTAACTTTGCAAGAAACCGGCTCTAGCAAGTTTTGACAAAGCATCAATAAACTTTCTGAACTCCAGTCTAGGAAGATATACTTGACATACTATGGCGTTTTCGCCTAACACCTTACCCACAGTGCTTACGAAGGGCTTGTCTAGTAATGACTGAGCAAACTTAGCCATTTTCTCTTCGCCATTGAATCTGAAAACAAAAAGGAGCAGGTCAGACGTTGTTCTTTCAAAAGGTAATATACCTATTTGAAAAGTCTCGATCAACCCATGTTTGATAACGTGATTCTCATAATGATAACAAATGTTCTGTAGTGTTGTTCCAAATTTTCTAGCTATAGCAGTTAGACTTATGGTTGCGTCTTTCTCTAGTTCTTTCACGATAAACAAGTCTGTTTCATCAGCCTTTAAAGTAAAGCTTTCAGGGTCTTTCAACGTATAAGGCAGTTCGATTTCTCCGGAAGGAATTTCTTCTAACCACCTGTCCCAAGGAAATATCCAAGTTTCGCAAGAGCTATCAAACCATTTCCTTGTCAGATTAACCGTGTGAAAACAGGTTGACCAGAGCATCTTTATCTCTTGAGCTACCCTCGATTTTCTTAATTCTAGCAAGAAATGTTCAAATTCCGTTGTGTGCTCCTTAGGAACAATGTAGACTGCGACACAACCTTCAAACATACCAAAACACCGGCTTAAGTAAATGTAAAACTTGTTCACCTTCATACAGTTGAAGAGTAGAGCTTCTTGCCCCGGGGTCGCTCTTGCAAAAACGACTGCTTTCTTCATCCCCAAATTGGTATGATAAACATTAGTAAGCAATCTTAAATAAAAGTAGGAAGAGGAAGATAGATGTTTTATCCTTGAGAGCACAGTTCCTCTCGGCATGTTCAGTTCCTTTGCAAGTCTCTTCATGTTTCTTGGGCCATATTTGGCTAAGCCTTCCAAGATTCTTATGTCAACAAGGTCAAGTTTGTTACGCATTTTTTACTCACTCTCTACCCCCACTCTCTTAGTCTCCCTTGGTTGTTGTAGTAATTTAATTTTATGGTAAAATCGGACAGTCGATGGGTTCTGCAAACGCCTTTCCAGTAGTGACCATAAATGTAAGCAAGCCCAGTTGAAGCAACAGGAGAGCGGCCTTCCAATGTCGGGCAATAAACATTTTCCAATTCAAATCACATCACCTCCTTTTAGATTTGTCGAACATAAGTCTTTTGTTTTGGACAAAAATAAAGCTTATATATAGTCACTTCTAGAACTATATTCTATGACAGCCGAATCAAATGCTGAACAAAAAATCCTGCAGTGTATAGACGATGGCTTACAAACTCTGGGGGATAGCGGCAAAAAAGCCATCTATTATCATCTCAAAAAGAACTTTGGGCTCAAGAGGAAGGAAATCCTGAAAAAGCCCGAAAAATTCTGCAGAGGGTTAACTTTAATGTTTGGAGAAGAAGGAGCAGATATAATTGAAAATTGGATTGTTGAAAAACTGAGGATGACTTTTCACTTGAAACAGCGGTCTAAGATAACTTTTGCCAACACTATCGACATGATTAAAGCGAGGCAAAAGAAATATCTCGATAGTTTCGACTCTTAGCAAGAGTTTAATAGCTAAGCCAATAGTAAATATGTTGGAGGCTTGTTCTTGTCTAGCCCTTGAGTGAGGGGCAGAAATAGAACAAAAAACGAAAAGGAAGAAAAGCAGGTGGATGAAATCGAAATCGCTACATTGATTTTGGTGTTTCTGGTGTTCATAATGCAACTAAGGGCAGAATTTCTAAGGAGGAGGGCAGGAAGATGAAAAGAGTTGTTGCCATTCTCTTGTTCATAGTCATCATGACGGCGACGTTTTTAATGCCGCAAGGCTATGCATCTATTATCGTTGACCACGCCATCATAGATTCAGAGAACGATTGGTTTCAGTTAATCAGTTACGTTTACAATGATGAAGATTCAATACCTGACGAGGATTTTTACGCTTTTCAGATGCGGGTTCATGCCAAACACTACAGCGACCACATTTATTGTGAAATCAGCGTTTATTCTCCAGAAGGACTCTTCGATAAGTGGGAGCCCACAGAAGGTAAGAAAGGTGGCACCTTTGGCTTCAGTTATGGTGAAACCATCTCGTTTAGCGTCACATGCCCAGAGGCCTACGTAACCGTAGATGGCGTAAACACCCACAAAATAAGTTGGCAATTCAGTGGTTGCACGACGGCTTCAGACGTTGACTTTGCATGTGGAATGTATACTGCTGAAGGAGCATTTCCTCATTGGACAGTCGAAGTTTACGTATATGATTACACCAATATCGCGGGGATTCCTGTAGAATTATGGAGAGATACACTGACATGGACGACTCATCACCTCTCCATCTCCGCTACTTATAGCGGCACTACCACCCCTACGCCTGGAACCTACAGGTACGACTATTGTGAGTCTGTGACTGTTAAGGCTTCTGCGACGCAGTCGCATTACAAGTTCAGCTATTGGACCTTGGAAGGGGCAACTGCCTATGGCAACCCGATAAACGTTACCGATAAACGTTATAATGTATTCTGACCACACTTTGAAAGCCTACTTCACCTTCTACAACAATGCTCCGAACAGACCCTCTCTTACAGGTCCAACCTCTGGATACGTGGGCGAAACCTACACTTACACGGCGCGCGCGACTGACCCAGACGGCGACAAGATCAAATACAAGTTCTATTGGCGTGACGGCACAACCACAACGACTGGCTTTTACAGTTCCGGCGACTATGTGTCGAGGTCGCACTCGTGGGGTTCTGCGGGAACCTACTATGTCTATGTTGAGGCCACAGACTATTATGGGGCCTACAAGTCCTCTTACACGCTAACGGTGACCATCGTTAATAGAGCGCCGAACACTCCTTCTAGGCCTTCAGGTTCAACCTCCGGGTACGTGGGGACGTACTACTATTACTTGACAAGCACCACTGACCCTGACGGAGACGACGTGAAATACAAGTTTGATTGGGGTGACTACTCATACACGACGACTGGCTATTACAGCTCGGGCGCCACAGTAAGGGCAGGCCACAAGTGGAGCACTACGGGATACAAATCCGTCAGGGTTAAGGCTTGTGACGTCCATGGGGAGTGGAGCGGCTGGTCTTCAAGCCTCCAGGTGTACATTAGAGAAGGGGGCAGCGGCGGCTGTCCCATACTGTACGTTTATGACGGCTCCGAGTACGTTGAAGAGGGCTTGCTCGACATACACAACCCCGAAGGCATCGATGTGGTTTATGAGCACACCTTGGCTTCGACGCCTCAGCGTGTGGACGGCACGTATCTGCTAAGGCTGACCGAGCATCCCAAGACACACAGCTACATAGACCAGGTTAAGCTTTACGCGGTGCTTGAAGACGAGACGGTGATTGAGCTGCCGTTGATCTGGGCCTGGCACTCGGAAGACGGAAACGTGCTGCCGATGCTGCTTCACAGCGACGAGTGGAAGGCGGACGTGCTGGGCGCGGACCTCAACGACGGGACAAGCCAGAGCATAGACCTTAAGTTCGCGGCGCTTTCACCCAACCTTGAAGTTGCAGGCTTCGTGTTCCAGATCGAAGGAAACAACATGCTCATCAAATGATAAAAAACACAAAAACTCCCCCTTTTTTCTGTTGTCCGAAGCCTTATCAAGATTTTAAACGGTTGAGCAAAAGCTAAACCCGGAGCTAAACATAAGAAGGGTTTTAGAGAGCCAATTTTCCAGAAGCCCTTTATCAACCCTACATCACTTCGTAGAGTTCCAAGAATCTTCCGGGACACAAAACACGGACATTTACATAACCATAAAACAGGCAATATTTGATGAAAGAAACGATGAGTTTCACGGCGCAACCGTTAAAACCGTTGAAGAGGCAAGAAAGCTCATAGAGGCAAGATTCGAATACGCCTGCACCTGTAACGACGTAATGCTGTTCAAGTAGCGAAAGTAAAAAAGCATGCTATTTGATGTCTAGACCTTCTAATTGTTCTTTTAGTGTGCTATTGTATGCTTCAATGTATTGTTTTCCTTTCCTGGTTATTGTGTACACTTTTCTCGTTCTTCCTCCATGCTGTTGTTTTTCGCTTGTCAAGAAACCTTTCTGTTCTAAGGCGTTAAGCAGCGGATATAGTGCACCATGTCTGAGTTTTACACCAAATATTGCTTCTACCTGCTTTTTTATTTTGTAGCCCCACATTGGTTGGGTTTGGATAAGCCTTAACATCTGAATATCCGGCAGGTTTTTGGTCATACGTCGAACAATTTCTTTTCTGAAAGTCTCAGCCAATTTTTTCCTCTCTAAACGTGTTCTGTTTTGAACTGATTCATGTTTTGGCTTATTTAAGTTACGTATAAAATGGAATGTCGGTATGCTTCGTTATGCTTTTTTATGTTTGCGGTAAGCATGAACCTTTATATCTTGGTATAGCCTTTATAGAGACTTGAGATATGTCCAAAGGAGGACATATTGTATCTGAGTCTAACAGAAAAACTGTTGGACAAAAATACAGAAGGAAAACATAATGGTTAACAACACGAAGGAAGTTCAGGTCAAGCTGATGAAAGGGCTCCTAGACCTCATAGTGCTACAGTTCTTAAACACACATCCAATGCACGGCTACCAAGTAATAACAAAAATCCGCAAAAACTTCGGAGTATACTTCGGCCCCAGCACCATCTACCCACTCTTAAACAATCTGGAGAAGAAAAGATACGTAAAAAGTGAATGGGACATGCACAACGAACGCCCCAGAAAAGTGTACCAGCTGACAACCGAAGGAAAAAACCTACTAAACTTCACAGAGGACTCGCTTAACTTCATATGCAGAAAAATAGGCACACCGGGAATGACCAAAGGAGTTCTAGTAGAGGAAAATGTCCCACAACCAACTATGCACCCATTCCTGAAGAGAATCGAAAAAGCCAAACCACAAATCTAACCCTTTGACAGCAGAGAAGAACCAGCAACACGGAGTCCCTTTCCTTTAACCACTTATCAGCATACTTTTTATGGTCAGTCCTCCCCTTACATAAAAAGGGTGTACCCTTGGAAAGAGCAGACGTTCTAATTTACGGATGCACCGTTTTGCCGATGAACAGGAGAACCGCCATAAAAGATTGCACTGTCGCCATAAAAGATGGAAAAATAACTTTTGTCGGCAAAAACGCATTCGCAACTAACATACACGCAGAAAAAAGGATAAACGCTAAAGGAAAAGCCGCCCTGCCCGGTTTAGTTAACTGTCACACCCACGTACCTATGACGCTTTTCCGGGGGATAGCAGAAGACCAACCTCTAGATGTTTGGCTAAAGAAGGCTATCTGGCCCTTGGAGGCCAAGCTCAAGTCAGAGGACATCTATGTTGGAGCCCTTTTGGGCTGCTTGGAAATGATCAAAAGTGGAACGACATGTTTTGCCGACATGTACTTTCATGAAGATGTGATCGCAAAGGCTGTGGAAAAAAGCGGATTGAGAGGTGTCTTAGCAGAAGGCATAATCGAAGCTGGAGACAAGACGCTGGGTGAGAAAATGCTGAATGACAGTGTGAATTTTGCCAGAAGTTTCCATGGATACGCTGACGGCAGAGTAACAGCCCTACTCGGACCCCACGCAGCTTACAGTTGCAGTCCAGAACTTCTCGTAAAGGTTAGAGAAAAGGCCTCTGAACTGAATGTTGGAGTGCACATACACCTAGCGGAATCAAAGGAAATGTTTAAGGAATTTGAAGAGAGATACGGTTACAGCGAAGTTGAATTTTTGGATAATACAGGTTTATTGAAGGGTCACGTTCTTGCCGCCCATTGTGTAAACTTGTCTGTGGAAGATATGCACGTTCTTTCTAAAGGTAGCGTCAACGTGGCCTATGTTCCGGTGGCTAACATGAAACTCGGTTTAGGCGCAGCGAAAATAAAAGACCTAGTTGACTTGGGTGTTAACGTTGGCTTAGGAACGGACGGTCCAGCCAGCAACAACAGTCTCGACCTGTTTGAAACCATGAAGATGGCAGCTTTGCTTCAAAAACTCACTTATTTAAGTCCCAAGGTTCTGCCAGTCTATGACGTTTTGAGGATGGCGACAATAAACGGGGCTAAAGCCTTGGGGCTTGAGAGGGATGTGGGTTCCTTGGAGGTTGGCAAGAAAGCCGACATGATCATGGTTGACCTTTCAAAACCACATCTAAAACCTTTACACAACATTTATGCGAACATCGTTTATTCCGCGCATGGAAGTGATGTAGACACGGTTATTATTGACGGGAAAATTGTAATGGAAAACCGGCAAGTGAAAACTTTGGATGAACAAACTGTTATGGAAAAAGCTGAAAAAACGGCTTGTAACCTGTTATCACAGTAAATCCTAATTAGTTGAACAGTAGTTGACAGGAAGTGCACTATCTTCGTTCAATTATTTTCATGTAGGCAAACGTGGCAGTTGTGGCGAATATCACTGAGAAAACTACTAGATTTCTTACCATGTTTAAGGTAAAAGGTGGATCGCCTAGAAGGAAAGACCTGATCAGGTCTGCGCCGCTGCTTAAAGGGTTAAACTCAGCCAACACGACTAGGGGCTGTGGCATTACACCCTCCCGACCAAGCGTCTGTATAAGCGACAGCGGGTAAAAGATGCTGCTACAGAAGAAGAGCACATAATAAACCAAGCCCCTTGCAGTAACGAATTTTTCGAAGCTGGTTGTGGACACTGCTGTTGCTATGCTCAGACCTGAGATTCCTGTTGCTAACAGAAGGAGAGCGCCTAAAATCACGAGGAGTTGCGGAAGTGATGGAAAGCCGAGGAAGAGAAATGTTGTCAAGAGCAGTGGTGACATGTACATCATTCCTCTCAATCCGCCTGCAAACAATCTGCCCACAGCAAGTTCTAAACGTGTAATAGGGAGGCTGAGCATGTAGTGGTGAATTTGGCGACGTACTTCCATGTTTATTTCTCGACCGATCATGAAGGCAGAGGCAAACAAGCCTACCACTGTGACGCCTGGGGCGAAGAAGTTGAAGTAGCTTTTAGTTAGTTCAGCTATTTCTGGGCTCACCATCTGGTTGTATACCACTGCCATTATCAGCAGGTCTGCAAGGTTCATGCTTATGAGACCTGCCAGCCACCATTTGTAGCGGAAAAAATTTCTGAAATCATGTTCAATTATGTGCAGAATCGCTTTCACCTATTGCCAACCTCCACCTTCAAGCCGTTTCTCGTAGATTGTGACACCAACAAACGTAAAAGTGAAGAAAAATATGACAATGCCTATTATCGCTGCTAAGGGCATGGGGTCCATGGTTAGGTACCTCTCGATGCCTGTGCCCCAACGAAACAGATCAGAAGCAAAAGTAAGCGGATTAAATTCTGAAAATGCTGCATATACTTTGCTTGCGTCTTGAACGAAAACCTGGGGATACATCGTTGTGCTCAGTCGAACTATTAACGCGTTTAGAACCCCCATAAAAATATCAAAGCGGTCACCCGACTTCAGCATAACCGCAATCGTAATGCTCATTCCGGAAACACCAAAAGCGAACAAGAAAAGGGCTGAAAAGGCAATTAGAAGATTAAGTGGATTTGCAAGTCCAATCACAAATAGCGCTATTGCAATTATCGGTCCTACAAGAATGAAGCTACGTATTCCACCTCCAATAGATCTTCCAAGGACGAGTTCTTTTCTGGAGACGGGAAGGCTAAGCAGATACTCGAAAACTCCATGTTCAGCCTCTTCAAAGATGTCGTATCCGATGAAAACTGAAGCAGAGTAGAGCATCATTATCACAACCCCAGCGACGTAGAACTCAAAATAGATGTCTGCCAGTTCAGGCACAACCATGCGAGACGCGATTAAGCCAAAGAAGGCAACCTGCGCGGCGAACCATATAGCTCGCATGATTATGATGAATTTGTATTGCAAGAACATTCGCAGGTCTCTTTCAACAACCAGCAACAGCTTCTTCGTCTCTTTCACCTCGAGGTGATCTCTTGCTCTGCTTCCTCAATAGTTAAGCCTGTATAATGTACAAACACGTCATCAAGCGATGGTTCGCTCATCCGAATCGACGAGATGGGAAAGCCATTTTTCAGGAACAGATTCACAATTTTGGGAACAACTTCTTCCACCTTATTCAGATGGATTCTTAGGTCATTAGGCTTCAATATGACGACGTCTACAACTTCTCGAAAGCTCTTCAGTTCTTTCATAGCGTTCCCATTCACTTCTTTTTCAAGATGAACGTCGACGATATCCCCTCCAAGGATGCTGTCTTTCAACGTTTTAGGCGTGTCACACACTAGCATCTTGCCTTTGTGCATGATGCCAACGCGGTCGGAAAGCAGGTCTGCCTCGAAGAGCTCGTTAGTCGCTAGGATTATGGTTGAGCCTTCGTCTCGAAGTTTTCGAATCATGTTCCAAATCTTATGTTTGCCTACAACGTCTATTTGGGCAGTAGGTTCGTCAATGAAGGCGATTTTGGGTCTTTGAATCAAAATCTTAGCAACTTCAACACGCTTCTTCATTCCACCAGAAAGACCATGAACCTTTTTCCGTCTGTAATCCCACATGTTTACGTCTTCCAACACCTGCTTAACTCTCCTCTTCCGTTCTTGTGTTGAAAGACCGCAGACCTTCGCATGCCAATTCAGCACATCCCAAGGTGTGCCGACCCACAGAAGCTTAGGCTCTTGAAAGCAAATGCCAATCAGCTTTCTTACATCATTCGGGTCTTTTCTTATGTCGTATCCACCCACAATTGCCGTTCCATTGGTTGGCTTAATCACTGTTGAAAGCATGAGGACAGCTGTTGTTTTTCCCGCACCGTTAGGACCTAACAATCCAAAGATTTCTCCATCCTCAATGCTCAAGTTTAGACGGTCAACTGCAACCAAGTTCTCGAAACGCTTTGTCAAATCAATTGTGCGAATGATAGACACTAGCATGCCTTCGTTGATTTGTAAGTTTTTTAGAACAAAGATAATGAAAGGTCTCAATAGATAAGCATATCGTCGTGCGCGCTTTGAACCTGTTATGCTTCTCGATTTGGCCGTTTTCGCACTATTTTTTGCTTTACTAGGTGCGTTTGCTTACATGAAAATGGTTCAAAAATAGGCTTCTCCAGTCTTTTTGAGGTTAAAATTTATGAATATGAACCACTTATGTTTCTATCCCTTCGGCTATACAAATTGATTCGAAGGCTAAATCTATGGATGGAGTGAAGGCTATCTTTGAACCGCAAAGGGTCGTTCTAATAGGTTCAAGCAAGATTCAGGAAAAAGTTGGAATGACTTCTCCACAGCTTTTCAAGAGTGTCATTTACAACATGAGGAAAATCTTTCATGGAAAAACGTGCATCTTAGACGTGGACGGAAAAACGGGTTACAACAAGCTAAGTAAATTGCCGAAAATTCCCGAACTTGCCGTTATTATACTTCCGCCAAAGCAATCAATTGAGCAAGCGAAAAAATGCGCGAAAAAAGGTGTGAAAGCTCTTGTATTGATTACTGGCGGATACAATGATGAACAGCGTCAGCAACTGCTCAAAATCAAAGAAAAGTATGGCATCAGAGTCTTAGGACCCAACACGATTATGGGCGTCATGAACACTGCCAACGGGTTAAACACAACCTTTGAAAGAAACGTTATGCCCAGAAAGGGAAACATCGCCGTCACATCTCAAAGTGGCGGAGTCGGCGCATGCCTACTGGACTGGGCATGCTTTTACAACATAGGCATAAGCAAATTCACTTTCGTAGGAGACAAAATAGACGTTGATGACGTTGACTTGCTGCGATATTACGGAAACGACAGAGATACAACGGTCATATGCCTGTACATGGAAGGAATAAGAAACGGAAGAAAATTCATAGAAGAAGCAAGAAAAATAGTGAAGAAAAAACCGATCTTAGCCCTAAAAGGTGGAGTAACACAAGAATCAGCGAAAAGAGCCAGATCGCACACAGCCTCGATAGCTGGGTCAGACCAGATATTTGACGCAGCCTTCAAAAAAGCTGGAATAATAAGGGTAGAAAACATTGAGGAGCTCATGAACGCGGCCATAGCGCTTTCTAAGCAACCTCCAATGAGCGGAGATAACGTAGCAATCGTAAGCAATGTGGGAGGACCGGCAATACTGGCTGCAGACGCTGTTGCAAGAAACAATCTGACGCTTGCATCCTTGTCTGAAGAGACAAAAAGGAAAATTGAAAGCCTGTATCCGGGTGTGGATGCAACAAACCCAATAGATATCATAGCTGATGCAAAGGCTGAACGATACTCCAAGGTGTTGCAGCTGGTTCTTGCCGACAAAAACGTGAACGGCGTCTTAATAATAAACATGCTTAAGTCTTGCTTCTTCGAACCAGAAGACGCTCGAGTAATTCCAGAAACAGCGACAAAATACCCGGAAAAGCCTGTTGTTGACGTGCCAGCAGGCGGAGAAGATTTCGCACTCGTTTACAAAGTGTTGGGTGACACAAGTATACCTTTGTACAATTTACCTGAAAAAGCTGTAAAAGTTCTAAAAGTTTTAAGGGCATATGGCAAGATTGTCAAGAAGCATTAAAACTATATTTGGAAGACTGTAGATTCTATTGTGATCGCATTTCAGGTGAAAACTTGTCTAGACATCTAAAACATCCTGATCAGAAATTGACCGAACAAATTGTCAATTTTTGTAGACATATCGCGGGTTCATGCCAAATCGCAGGAACTTGCATATGCAGCGATTACGTCTTAGGATTCTCTGATACAAAAACAATTTTGGAAATTTTGCTTGTAATCCGTGATTTTCAGCCTCGATTAATTAGCTACGTAAAAGTTTTGGATGCTAGAAACATTATTGTCTATGCTGTTGATGAATGGGTTTTTGAAAGGGATGTAGATAGAGGGTTTTTAGGCGAAGCCTTGGCTAGAAAAATGATCTTTCCGTACATTTCTTTGATGAATGGGAACTACTTGAACCTTCAGGAGGTTAAGTTGAAGAAACGTCTAGTTCTTGAGCTTTTGGAAACCTTGGTTTTAGACTTTCCAGAACTCTCTTATGAATTCCACATAAAGCCAGAATATTTCATGTATGAAAGCATGCTGACCAGAGCCAGACTTTTCCCGCCAATGATCTACGGTTTACTGAATTTCATGCGAAAGGATGTCAGAAAAGGAAATATAGAATTGGTTATGCGTGGATATTCAGAAGCATTAAAGGAATTAGAAGAAGAAAAAGCTGTTGCATTTTCAGACGGGTATATGAAAATTTCCCAAAGGTTTGCCGACGAGGCCAGAAGCAGAAAAGTTCGTTTCACAAACCTCTTTAAAACAGCCCAAAGAACCCTTTTTACTTCCTTACTGAGCATTTTTCCCACAGCTCTGAACATTCTTTCTCAGAACAGGGAAACCTTTCTTAAATTCCAAAGAAACGCCAGAGAGAACTCAAAGCTTATCAATCAACTCGAAGACCCTCACAGATTTTTGTATGTTCCCACAGCTCGCGGACTGGTCCCTCTGACCAGCAAAATGGACATTGAACCCTTCGCTAGAGAGGTGCTTTCACCAAGCGAAGATGCGGAAGTCAAGATCGAGGAGATCGGCGGCGTCTTGAACGATGTCTATCTAGTTAAGGCTGTTGCGAAGGATAAAGAAAGGAAAATTGTTGTTAAGAGGTTTAGGGACTGGTCAAGTTTCAAGTGGTTCCCCCTTACATTGTGGGCTTTGGGAACCAGAACGTTTGCTGTTCTTGGTCGTTCAAGGCTTGAAAGGGAGTG
>Ga0224506_10000753_pt1 | contig 25539 bp, 16 predicted proteins | sample SF_Jan12_sed_USG_2_FD_169108 | JGI IMG/M metagenome (GOLD analysis project Ga0224506, IMG submission 169108) | Sediment microbial communities from San Francisco Bay, California, United States - SF_Jan12_sed_USGS_8_1 | ecosystem: Environmental > Aquatic > Marine > Sediment | place: USA... | reverse complement strand
CGCCTGAAATGGAAAGATCAATACCATGCAGCGTGTTTGATGCAATCAAGTTGCCTTCACCTGATAGTCCGCCAATTGTCAGTGTCGGTGTGCCAGCCGATTGAACATAAATACCCGAAGTACCATTGGCAAGCGCGCCACCACTGACACTAGTACCGATTTTATTATTTTGAATCGTTAACGTGCCATTGGTTTGCTCGGCACGGATAGCGTTTTGACTGTTACCAGATACAATGTTGTTTGTTATTGTTGCAATCGTACCGGTCGACGAAGATTTTATTTGAATACCATTGCGGTTATTCGCAATTGCGTTCGTACCGCTACGATCAGTACCAATATAGTTGCCGTCAATTGTGATGCCGCTAGAGGCGCCACTAATAAAAATACCTGAATCATCGGTTCCACCGGAACCCACACCGCTTATAATATTACGTTCGCTTGCGGTGTTTGCACCGATGGTGACATTGCTTGATGCGTTGATGTAAACACCGTATTGAAAAATTTTCGGACTCGCAATCGCATCGCCCGTGCCATTGGTGCCAATATAGTTGCCTTTGATGGTGATATTGTTTGCTGATGCTCTCACCGCAATACCACCAACACCAAATCCACCGAGAATAAAATTATTCACAGTGACACCACTCGCACCGTTCACATCAAAACCGTAGAATGGCGTATCGAATTGCACGCAGTTACTACAGTAGACCTCGATTTCTGGGCCTAAGCTATTATTGTCTGTCGCTTGTGTGGAGCCATCAATCGTGAAATTGTTCGCGGTTATGGTGGTAAGACCACCGGAGCCAGAGGCAAAACCAATTCCCCACCAGTTGTCTGAACCGTTTGAACGATTGGTCGCGACTTGCATATTGAATTGCGATGTCGTGTTACTGCCCAGCAAGCCCGCATTGGCGTTTTGAATAAATTGATCCAGTGAGCCTTGTCCGCTGGTGTTGGCATTGACAATTAAATTGTAAGCAAAACCAAAATTCACATTACTAATATTGCCACCAGCAATTGAAACAACCGTATAGTTATCACCTGGGCCCGAATCATTTGCCGTAACAGTATCCGACACTGCAGCATCAGCGCCACCAAGTTTTGCTTGATAGCTTCCATTTTGGTAAGCACCTACCATTTCTGGCAATCCGCTTAATGAAGCAGCTCGAGTGCGAACTTTGTAAGTGCCATTCGGTAGGCTGGAAAAAGTGTAACCAGAGGCGTTGGTTTGTACGGTCGTGATATAGTTATCTAAAATGTCATACAGTTCGACAAAAACAGTTTCCAGATTCGTATCATTGATTCCACTGTCATAGTCGGCAATAGTCGAACCATCAAAATCACCATCCTTAAAAACTCGGCCTGAAATGCTATAAGTTCCACTGGGTGTGAAGCTGTACGAAACCGTTGCATAAATTTGGCTAAAGTGAAACGTTCCTGCGCCGTCGTGATAAATACCAATTTCAAGATTATTAAAATCGGTGACACTCCAACTGAGCCCACTCCATGTAGCACTCATAAGATTGGAACAGCAATCTTTTACCGTTTCAGTAACCAAGGTGCTATCCACGGGTGCACCATCGGTTCCAATGCGTTGGTAACTTAAAGCTGCCTGCGGTCCTGCACCGGCTGTTGCCCGACCCGTTTGTGCATAAACAGTTAAACTAGTAATCGTTGCACCCGCCGGAATTGAAGCTGGATTATCCACTAGCGTAAATGTTTCGCGAAATACGCCTGTGCTTTCAATGTAGGTGGAAACGTCATTGGCTTCGACTGGGCCTTCGGTAGCATCGCTGGTTTGATCGTTCACACATTGCCAATTGGGTAGCGCACTACACACCGGCACATCAAATTGATTAAAACTACCATTGCCACTCGGATGAAACGCGGTTATTGCAGAAAATTCACTCTGGGCAATTTCTACATCGCGAATACTTGTTCCCGTGGGATTCAAAATAGTGCTGGTTGAGGTACCATCGGCGTGAGTCCGTTTTAGTTGGTCGCCAGCATTATCACTCCAATACAAATCATTATTTTGCAAATCAATCGTGATACCAAAAGGCTGTGCGGCAAATGGATTGATTAATAAATCAGTGACACCACTGCCATCGGTTTTCACTCGTTTAATGATTTCAAAACTCTGGTCAGTGAAATAGAGAAAACCCAAGTTTGGATCAATAGTTAGACCGTTAATGGTGCCTGTACTGTTATTATAAATATCCACTGGTGATCCCGTTTTATCCATATTGGCACGACGAATTACATATTCGTTTGAGCCATTACGCTCAACGAAATATATGTAACCTGCATCTGGATCCAATGCGATGGCAGAGGGTGTACCGGTTAACGTGAAGTTGGTAAATGTTTCTAAACTGGAACCATCAACGTTTGCGCGTTGAAATTGTTTGCTATTACTTATCCAATAAAGTTTTTGGTTGACCGAATCAAATTCAATGTCACTTGTAGAAAAATCTGTCGCAGTAAAAACTTCGGTACGTGTACATGGTGGAAATAAGTTAGAGCTATAAACACTGTTTTCAAACCAGTAGATTTTTCCTCCTGAAACATCGATCGCTATAGCACTTGGCGAACTGACGAAATCTGAACTGTCGCACAAGGTTTCAGGATTACTGCCGTCCAAATTGGAACGCATAATGAGTGAGGCTGCAGCATCGGCCCAATAAAGCTTGTCTTCAGCAAAAACGCCATGACTTGCAACGAACAAAAAGACAAAAGCTAGTATTCTGGTCAAGTCTATTTTTGGAAAACGATTAAAAACAAAATGAGGAATAGACATCAGATTATCCTCATGAGCAGATGTTGATGTCGCATAAAATCTAAATAGATGATTTGTGAGAACAAACAATAAAAGAGGCCACAATAAACATGTAAGAAGTAGAAGTGAGAGCTTTCTACTGCTGTGGAGAGAGGTGGTGAAGGTTTATTGTGGCCGAAAAACGAAGTCGTCGAATGTTTATTGCTATTTTTGAAAAAATTTACACACGGACAAAAACAACACAGCGCGACATAGGCTGTGTTGGACTTAGAATCAATATATTTTTCGTCATCCAATGTCATTCTTGAACCAAGGTGTAGCTTGTGGCGCAAATCCGTTTTGATTTTGCCTCCTGCATCAGCACAAGTGTTTTTGTGACAAAGCCCGCAGAATTTGTAACAAGTGCTTGTTACATTCTTTTAGGGCTTTGTTTTATAAAGTAAAAAGCTCTCATTTAAGGTTTCGGCTGGGATAGGCGAGGGGTGATTAGTAGACACAAAGTATGTGATAGAGCTCACGTTAAAACTGCTTGGTTAATAAGCTTTTTAAAAAGTTAACAATTGAATAGTTGCCAATGAAAAGTAGATTCAAATTTAGTTTCTAGGCTTGCTCTAAATGATGATTTGACCTATGCAATCCTGATCACAATCGTATTATGTAATCTAGCTGACTTTTTTGTTATGCCATTAGTTTTTATCAGATAGAAATACGTGTTATGAAAAATAGTCGAAAAAGTAGAATTCATCGTATAGGCTCATGAGCGCATAAACCAGGCAGGTTTGAGTGTTGAGCAGAACCAAGATCGTTTTCTAGCGGGATAACATTATTCATTATTCACTAGTCACGGCAAAAAAATTGCAAACGAGCTGAACAGATAAAAAGGATGACTAAAGAAAAAACAAGAACAGCCGCCTTTGGTACTTCTTTTTTGTAGTAAGTGTAAAGATAAATTGGCATTAAACAAATAACTCTACTATAAGAAGGATGATCCTTTTTAGTTACACTTTTTAAATTTAAAGTGCGAGTGAATTTGTCAACTATTATTTAATGAGGCTAACCATGGACGAGAAGGCAAACAAAGGCAAAGAAGTTAAAGAAGAAGTCGCTCAGGAAACACCAAAAAATCCGGAACGACGATCTTTACTTAAAGCGGGGGTAGTGCTCGGTGCTGCTGGAATTGGCGGAGCGCTTGGTCTTAAGGCGACCGATATTGAAGCGGCTGGAAAAACTGGGAACCTGTCAGCTCATGTTGGACCTGGTGATTTAGACGATTATTATGGTTTCTGGTCAGGCGGTCATTCCGGCGAAATTCGTATTATGGGTATTCCATCGGGCCGTGAATTAAAGCGTATTCCCGTGTTTAACTATGATGCGGCTTATGGCTGGGGTACTACCAATTTTAGTAAGTCACTATTGGGTGACAAACGTTCAGGTGACACCCACCACGTTCATTTATCATACAATGATGGTATTTATGATGGGAAATATGCTTTTGTTAACGACAAAGCTCAAGCGCGCTTAGCACGAATTCGTCTAGATACGTTTGTCACGGACACGATTACGGAAATTCCAAATGCTCAAGGAACACACGGCATTTTTCCGTCACGAAACAAATTAGACGCTGTTTACTGCAATTCAGAATTTCGTATTCCATTGCCAAATGATGGCAAGGATATGTTGGATCCGAAAAAATATGGCGCTTTGCACACCTGTATTGACGCAAAATCCATGAAACCACGTTGGCAAGTGTTGGTTGATGGCAACATGGATTTGTGTGCGACTGATTATCATGGCAAATATTCCATGGCCATTAGTTATAACTCGGAAGGTGGTGTTACGCTTAATGAAATGATTGCCAGTGACCGTGATTGGCTGATTGTTTTTAATCTTGCAAAAATCGAAGCGGATATTAAACGTGGTAAAGGCACCACTTACGGCTCATCCAAAGTTAAAGTACTGGATGGCCGCAAAGGTTCACCTTACACAATTTACATCCCCGTACCAAAAAGTCCGCATGGTGTAAACGTTGATCCCACCGGTCGCTATGCGGTTTGCGCTGGTAAATTATCGCCTACCGTTTCTGTAGTTGATTTGGAAAAAGTAGATCAAGCGTTTGCTGGTAAAATCAAACCTCGTGATTGTGTTGTTGCTGAGCCAGAAGTTGGTATTGGTCCTTTGCATACCGCGTTTGATAATCGTGGCAATGCTTATACTTCCATATTCATTGATTCCGTCATCACTAAATGGAATATTGCGAAAGCCATTAAAGGTGAAAATCCTATTGTTCATAAAATAGATATTCACTACCAGGTGGGTCATATTAATGCAAGTATGAGTGAAACCAAAGAGGCCGATGGCAAATGGGTTATTTCTTTGAACAAATTTTCCAAAGATCGCTTTTTGCCGGTGGGACCTTTCCGCAATGAAAATGAGCAGCTAATCGATATTTCTGGTGAGGAAATGCGGGTTGTGCATGATGTTGCGACACATCCTGAGCCACATGATGCCGTTATCGCAAGACGCGATTTATTCAGACCGGAAAAAGTCTGGAATAATAACGACTCGCGTTTTGATCTTGAACGCAATTTAGCGAAAAAATACGGTGTCAAAGACCTCATGACAGCCGCAAAAGTTGTTCGTGATGGAAAACATGTCTATGTATTTATGACAGGTATTGCACCTAATTTTTCCCTCAATGAATTTACCGTCAAAAAAGGTGATACCGTTACACTGGTGGTGACTAACGGTGATAAAGTCGAAGATCTTTCTCACGGTATTTGTGTGAGTCATCATGATGTGAATTTTGGTGTTTCACCCCAAGAAACCGCGTCCGCGACATTCAAAGTCCCGAATAAAGGGGTTTTTTGGTTCTACTGTCCTTGGTTCTGTCATGCCTTGCATTTAGAAATGCGCGGTCGCATGATTGTCACATAAGTATTTTTCAGTTTTACACCACTCATTCGATAATCAACGTCGAATGGGTGGTGTAATATAATTAGCTGTATATAATTGAATACGTTTTCGTGACCAGGATTAAATTAATTATGCGTGCTTATTTGCTAGTAGCATTGTTTTGCCTGGGTTGGCTTAGCAACGGCTTCGCCGGTGAACTTGAATTAAAATATGGTCAACCGTTTTGTGAAAAATATGAGTGCGACACACTTGTTCCAGAAGCTGATTATTTTACCTGGGCTGAAGATCTAAAATTACCGGTTATTGCGGCCTACCAGCGCAATAAACTCATTGCCTATTTATTTCTCTCCATTGATCTTGTGAACATACCGGCCTATTCAGGCAAACCCTTAGTCACACTGATTGCAATCGATCCTAAAGGTATTATTTTAGCCGGTGATGTTGTGCATCATAGTGAGCCAATTATTCTGGTTGGTATTCCTGAATCCGTATTGAATAAATTTGTTGGCCAATATGTTGGTCATTCCATAAGTGATCACTTTGAAGTGGTATCGACCGGCTTTTTTGGCAATAGCCGAAAAACCGCTGCTGCTGAAGAAGATACCAGCGATGAAGAATCTAAAACCATTAAAGTCGATATGGTGACAGGGGCAACGGTCACAATCCAAGTTTTAGATCAAACTTTATTAGCAAGTGCTCGTCAAGTTGGTCAAGCCCTAGGATTGGTTAAAAGTGATGTTAAGCGTTCCATTACTTGGGAAAGTACATACATCGAAAAATCTTGGGCGCAGTTGGTAAAAGAGGGCAGTGTCGGACATTTGCGAGTTGAAAGTAAAGAGATGGATGTTGTCTCTGTTGATGGTCAGCCTTGGTTAGACGTATATTTTGGGGATGTGAGTGAACCCATCACCGGTATTAACATTCTAGGGGAAAGCAATTATCAATGGTTGAAAAGCAAACTCGAACCCGGAGTTCGAGCGATTTTCATTGTTGGTAATGGCATGAGTTCCTTTAAGGGTTCAGGATTTGCGCGCGGTGGTTTGTTCGATCGTTTTTATATTGAGCAAGGTAACTACAAAATCATATTTCGAGATTTAGACCATGAGCATCTTTATGGAGTTAAAGCCAAAGGCGCACCAGAATTCAAGGAATCAGGCATATTTTTTGTCAAACATCCAAAGTTTGATAGCTCGCTCGCCTGGCAATTCTATTTAGTTGCGAGCCGCTTAACCGGTGAAACGGCATTATCAAAAATATTTAAAACATTTTCCTACGATTATCAATTCCCAGAAAAATATTTCAGTGTGTCATTACAACAAGTCGAGCAACCCAGTGTCATTAAACGCATTTGGCAGGACGCATTGCCGAAAGTGATATTGTTAAGCGGATTTCTGTTATTGACCATGGTGATTATTTCGCAGCGCACGTGGTTATCCCAATCAACTAAACGACTATCGACTATTCATTTAAGTGTTTTGGCTTTGTCCGTGATCATTATCGGCTTGATTTTACAATCACCACCATCGATGACCCATTTGTATCCGCTGATTCGTGTTTTTGAAGAAGGTTTTCGTCTAGACCTTTATTTAACCGATCCCTTACAATTTGTCTTTTGGTGTTTTATCGCGGTCAGTTTATTTTTATGGGGGCGTGGTTGGTTTTGCGGTTGGGTATGCCCTTATGGGGCGCTAATCGAGCTAGCAAACTGGTTAACACAAAAATTGCATCCACGTTTAGGACGCTACGAGTTATCACAAAAGTCCCACCAAATACTGAATAAATTACGCTATGTAATTTTCTTTTTCTTAGTCATTGTTTCTCTGATATCCATTGAGTGGGCGGAACGTTTGGCAGAAGTGGAGCCATTTAAATCAACTTGGTTGGTCGGGCTGTTTACACGTGAATGGTATTTTATTGGTTATTGGTTTTTCTTGCTGATTTCATCTATATTTATATTTAGGTTTTTCTGTCGTTATATTTGTCCATTGGGTGCAGCATTATCAATCGGCTCCTATTTCCAATATTTTCGTATTACACGACGCGGCGCGTGCACCGATTGTAAAATATGCGCGAATGAATGTGATTCAAAAGCGATTAAACCCAATGGTGAAATCAATATTAATGACTGTTTTTATTGTTTGGAATGCACGCAAAAATATCATGATGAAACCGTGTGTCCTCCTTTGATTTATGAACAAAAAATTATTCTAAAGGGAATTGAGCTTGATCCAGTTAACCCGCGAAAAAATCCATATCTATAAACAAGGCAAGCATGAGTTTTATAAAAACTTTATTCACCTTGTTTGGATTATATTTTTTGTACCATTGAATCTTCAAGCAGCAACGCTGGTCGTCCCCAATGCAAATGCCAAAACTATTCAACAGGCGATTAATCAAGCCCGAGCGGGTGATAAATTAATCATTAAGCCGGGGCATTACCAAGAACATTTGGTGATTAACAAAGCCATACACTTAAGCAGTAAACAAACATCAAGCGTAACCATTGATGGCGCACATAAAGGCCGTGTAATTGAAGTGAAATCAGCTAACGTGATTGTGGAAGGATTAAATATTATTAATAGTGGAGAAGAAATTGATAATACAGATACCTGTATTTATATTCATCAAAATGCAACCAATGTTGAAATATTAGAAAATAATTTAAGCCATTGTACATTTGGCATTTGGGTTCATGGCACTATTAACGCAACCATCAAAGGTAATCAAATTAGCGGAATCAAACAACAGTATTTTTCTGATATGGGCAATGGCATTAATATTTGGTCAGCAAAAAATATTTTAGTACAGGATAACCAAATTTTTAATGTTAGAGATGGAATTTATTTAACCGTGACTACACAATCCTCGGTGAAAGATAATAGTATGCATAATGTTCGTTTTGGCATTCATTATATGTACAATGACGATAATACCATAGAAGGTAACAAGATTTGCGATTCCATGGTTGGTTTAGCTATGATGTATTCAAAACGTTTGCAAATTAAGAATAATCAAGCCTTGAACAATAAAAATCATGGCATATTGTTTCGCTCCATCTATGATTCAACAATCGAAAACAACATTGCAAGCAATAATAACAAAGGTTTTTTTCTTAACGATTCCAGTTTTAATCAATTTCAAGCAAACTTATTGCAACATAATAAAACCGGCGTTCATGTAACGGCGGGTAGCGAAGACAATATTGTGTTCGCCAATGATTTTGTCAATAATCCAATACAAATTAATTATACTCAGCAAAAAAATCAATTTTGGGATAACAAACAGCGTGGTAACTATTGGAGTGATTATTTAGGTTGGGATTTTAATCAGGATAGTACGGGTGATAAAGTGTATTATGCATCTAATCGAGTCGATCAACTTGTTTTTCAATATCCACAAGTGAAATTGCTTGCACAAAGTCCTGTGGTAATTTTATTGCAAAATATAGAATCGAAATTTCCCATTCTGAGGCCGCCTACGGTGGTTGATCGATTTCCATCGATGCATCGGCATATCGGCAAAAAAAAATTGCAGAGTGCCCATAACAGCCCTCAAATTTGTCACCAAGATATAAGCAAAACCAACAAGGCTAAAATATGACTCAGGCGATTTTGAAAATTGATGGAATAACTCGTAGTTTTGCCGATCACGAGGTGCTAAAAGGCGTCAACCTCGAAGTGTTTCCAGGGCAACACGTGGGAATTATCGGTAATAATGGTCAAGGCAAAACCACGCTAATGAAAATTCTGCTTGGTTTATTAAAGCCCGACAGTGGGAGTATAATCATTCAAGGTGAAACCGCAGATTTCCCCCGCAAAACTGAACAAAAACGTATTTTTGGTTATATGCCTGAAGCCATGTCTTTTTATCCTAATTTATCGGGACGCAAGACATTGCAATTTTTTGCCGGTTTGAAATCCTTAGATAAAAAGTCTGTCGACACCGTGTTGGAACAAGTAGAATTGGCTTATGCGGCTGATGAGAAAGTAAAAACCTATTCCAAAGGCATGAAGCAACGACTAGGCTTGGCTCAAGCATTACTAGGGAATCCTAAATTATTATTACTTGACGAACCCACCAATGGGCTCGATCCCAATGGCATTCGCGATTTCTACTTTACCTTGTCTAAACTTCAGCAACAAGGCGTAGCAATTCTAATGGCCAGCCATTTACTCGCGGAAATGGAACCGCATTTAGATGTCCTGGCAATGCTTAAAGATGGTGAGTTCAAACGCACCGGCGGCTTGCAGCAATTAACCGAAACAACCCGGCTTAAAAGCATCATCCGATTTACCGCAAGTAAAGGTAAGCGCTATGAGCAATTTGTTGTCAACGGCGAAAAGATTCCAGCCAGTTTTGATGAATATACACATCGTTATGAGATTCTTTGTTCTAAACATTCGAAAAAAGACATACTCAATCGACTCATTGAACAGGTTGACGATCTTGATAGCCTGACAATATCCGAACCGGGCTTAGAAGAACTGTTTCACCATATTCACGAAAGCTAAATCACAGGGATAAACAATGCAGCAATATTTGGAAGTTGCAAAAAAGGAATTTCTCGATCATATCCGAAACGGATGGGTCATCGCTATCGCTATTTCTTTCATGGTGTTTGCTTGTATCATAACCTTGGCTGGTCTTGGTTTCACTGGTGAAGTCGGCGTGGGTGATAACAAAACAACACTCATGAGCCTAAGTAGTTTAGTTTTTTACTTAGTGCCATTATTAGGTTTGTTGCTCGGTTATGACAGTATTGCTGGTGAGCGAGAACGTGGTACTTTGGATTTGTTATTATCCTATCCTATTTCAACCCATCAAATCATTGTTGGTAAATGGATAGGGCTGGTGTGTGTGTTGTTTGTTACCTTGTTTCTTGGATTGATTGTGCCTACCATCATTGGGTTAAGTTTCGGCCAAACAATCGGTCAGTGGTTTGCATTATTAATGATGTCGACCTGGTTAGGTTTAATCTTTTTGACACTGGCTTTATGGTTATCGACTTATCCTTGGGAACGAGCAAAATTACTCGGCATCTCCATTGGTTTATGGCTGGTGTTAGTGATTTTATTTGATGTAGGATTTATAGGCTTGCTTGTTGCTACAAGTGGGGAATTGTCAAATACAATTGTTGAAAATATATTTTATATAAATCCTGCGAGTTTATTGCGTTTCCTCATGATTCAAACCATGTTTGATCAAAGCGTCATAAACGAGCTGGGCTTGCAAGGCAGTATTCCAGGCGTCTTTTCATTGCTAATTGCATTGCTTATTTGGTCAGCGCTGCCGTTAGTATTAGCAGCTCGCAAAATGAGTCGTTATTAATACAAGGAGGAAAAATGGATTCTTTTTTCGATCGTATACCGCGTGAATATCACGATAAGTTGCAACAAGCGATTGACGCAGTCAATGAAACCAATGAGTTTCTGCGTCAAGTGAAGGCGCGATTTGGCACCAATGATCACAAGCTTTTAGCGGAAAAAATGGGACAGGTGTTTGATGGCATAGAAGTTACAGAAAACACAATCAGTGAATTGGAAGAATTAAGCATATTGCATCAATCTAGACGGGAATATTGTCAGAATTTAATGGATGAAATTGCAAATAAGCCTCGGGAGACTGCTGAGTGAAGCATAACATCTATAAGTTTGGCTTGGTGATTTTATTATTAACACTCAATGCGTGCACAAAACAAATAGAAAATCAAAACTATTCAGCGGTCAATTTAAGCAATAGTGATGCTTGTTATGTCGACGCCATGATTTTAATGCAACACCCTGGGCCAAAAGCACAAATGCTACGAAAAAATGATGAACGCATATTTTTCTGTGACACTAAAGAGTTTTTTATTGAATTGTTAGCCCCAGAAGTCGCTGGACAAACACTTGCCAGTTTTGTTCAAGATGCCGGCGGTCGCGCTTGGGGTAGTTATAGTGACGCCTGGATCGAAGCGAAAAAAGCTTATTATGTATTCGATAGTAATCAGCTAGGCGCTATGGGACCAACAATCGTACCGTTTAGCCAAATTGATGCTGCCAATGCGTTTATTCAAAAGCATCACGGGGAAGTTAAAAAGTATAGTGAAATTACAATTGAAACGATAGAGGCTTATATCAAGAAAACTGCTAATCGCTTCCGAGAAGCGCCGCATATGGAGCATATGCATTAAAACGCATCCCGGATGCAGATAAACTTTATTTTAGCTTAGAGAAATAAGCTGCAAGGTCTTCCATATCTTGCTGACTCATGGCTGCAGTCACAGCCGTCATTTGTTCGCTTTTGCGCTCGCCACTTTTAAAGCGTTGCAATGACGTTACAATATATTTGTCTTTTTGACCCTTTAAGTTAGGAATGTTGGGATCAAAACTAATGCCATTGCTTCCATGACATCCACCACAAACTAGCGACTTCGCTTGGCCAGCTTTAGCGTCACCTGCTGCATTTGCAGATCCTAAAAATAAACTCGTCATCAATAAAACACCTATACGCAATACTAACGCTTTCCTATCCATTGAAATTATCCTTTGCAGAAGTTTATGCAACGATTTTAGCAAATATAATACCGATGAATCGATAATTTTTGCTTTCTTGGATTAAAATAAAGAAATATTCATATTCCCCAATAATGGCTTGTACATTTATCCGCAGCCTGTGCCAGAAAGTAACAGACTTAAGCTTCTTAGATGCTACTGAGCCTAGTTAAGTGATGGATGGTACCTCAGCAATGCTAGAACAGGATTAGCACAGGGGCTGAGATACAACTCTATATGCAAGCCCAGCACTACAAATAGTCCGCTGAATGCTCTTAATCATCTTATGATGTAGCCTTAAAAACCCTTTAAAAACAAAAGGAAAATAGAGGGTGTTAATCGCCTAAGTGGGCGACCAATAAATGACCACTTTTGAAAACAACTACAAAGCAAGCTGGAGCTTTGCCCAATGCGGCTAAAAAACTTTATTCACATTTAAAACAATATTTTGCTTGACGATTTGTATATAGGTTCGTAGAATGCGCAACTTCTTTCGGGGCTATAGCTCAGCTGGGAGAGCGCTACACTGGCAGTGTAGAGGTCGGCGGTTCGATCCCGCCTAGCTCCACCAAAAATCCCCGAAAGTGAACGTCTAGTCCCCTTCGTCTAGAGGCCTAGGACACCGCCCTTTCACGGCGGTAACAGGGGTTCGAACCCCCTAGGGGACGCCAAACAAATCAAAGGCTTAGCAGCGATGCTAGGCCTTTTTTGTAGTCTCAGGGAAATCTTAGGTAACTTTTTGTGGGCTATTGTCTGAGCCGTTATCTTTTGGACTTTGTAAAAAATCATTTTTGATTGATTGGGGGCCATAGTCTTGCTCATGGCAACAAATTCGCTGAAATTTCTTATTGTCTTCGTGAAACTTGTATTCTCATGTTCTGATTTTCGTTAAGCTTGCTTGATCTTAACTTAGTAATTGATCCAATGGCGCATCATAGGGAATTCAGTATGGACACTGTAGAGCATCTCAATCAACAATTCTCAATCGGCAATGAATTAGGCATTGAAAGCAGTGACGCTGGTTTAGGATTTATTATGGTTAGCACGCCATTATGTCAGGCGAAAATTTCTTTGTATGCGGGGCAGGTCTTAAGTTTTCATCCTAGTCATGCGGCACAGGATTTATTATTTGTTAGTGACAGTGCATTTTTTCAGCAAGGCAAAGCGATTAAAGGCGGTTGCCCGATTTGTTGGCCGTGGTTTGGTGAGAATAAACAGAATCCATCATTGCCGTTTCATGGTTTTGTGCGTACCCAGTTATGGCAAATTATTGAAACGAATAAACTAGCCAATGGCGATATTCAAATTGTATTGGCCATTTGCAGTAATCAAGCTTCAAAGCAGTTATGGCCGTATGACTTCGAGTTGCAACAAGTGATCACCTTGGGTGCGAAATTAAACATAAAACTCATTAGTAAAAATATTGGTGAGCAAGTGTTTGATATTACTCAAGCGGTGCATACGTATTTTAATGTTGGCGCTATTGAGCAAATCAGAATTAGCGGCTTGCAACATAAATCTTATTTAGACAAGGTGAGGCAGTTTGAAGAATTTACGCAAGAAGAAGATGATCTACGCTTTACTCAGGAAGTTGATCGTATTTACCAACAGGTAGGCCCTTCGATCTGTATTACAGATCCGGCACTGAAAACAAAAATTCAAATTGATTCCATAGCCAGTCAAACCACTGTGGTATGGAATCCTTGGCAAACAATCTCGAAGAATAGCGCGGATTTAAAGGATGACGATTATGAAAAATTTGTCTGCGTGGAAACCGCAAATGCCGCTGATGAAGTCATTCAAATAGAACCCGGGCAGGAATATGTGCTAGAGGTTCAATATTCAATTGAATCCATCGACTGATAAAGTCAATTCAATAACGCCGCAGTTTCTAATACTTGATAAAGAGTTTTGGGCGACTGAATATCATAAATAACATATCGATCCAAAGAAAATAACAAAACTTTGAATTGGGATAGAGGAACAGCCGCATCGATTGTAGTGAAGGGCAGTCCTGGAAAATTCTGATGGTTAATTTTTCTGGGAAAATTGCGCTTTATTCGATTGTCTGAAATTGAAAAAATTGCATATTCATCACCACTAAAAAAATACACTTGATCACCATCCAGATTGAAAGCTGCATCGATGTTGCTAAAACTTAAACCGGGGAATGTTTCTTGGGTAATCTGAATGGGCGCACTAATCGCTTTGTCGGCTCTATCGTCATAACGCACAAATTGATTGCCTTTGAAAATATAACTTTTGTAATCAGACCATTTTACCACGGCATCAATGCTCTCAAAGGGTAAGTCAGGCCAAGTGGTCAAACTGATTTTTCGTGGATAACCACTATCCTTATAAAGATTGCCCGTAGTGCTTACGGAGCCTTTGGTGCTGTAACGCCAATAATCATTGCCACGCATTAGGTAAAGTGTTTCTTTGATTCGTGAAAAATCCATGGCGGCGTCCACGATATATTGAGGATTAACATTACTGGTAGAAGTAGTGCTAGGAATTGTCGCGGCATGGGCTGAAAAATCGGGCTGTAAGGTTACTTTTGATGTTATAAAAAATGGAAAAATGATCATCAATGCACCAATGACAAAAACAACCAGCGAAGGGGCGGATAGCTCGATCTCAATATTCATGATTTTGATTTTATTTTGCCCTTTACCGGACTTTTTTGAAAATAGAATAATGCCTACGATTGCGAATATGCAACCCAAGCCAATAATCAGATATTTGTCAGTAGCATTCATCGGGTTTTGATCCTATGCTTGTTTTGCAGTTTATCGACAGTAACAGGGATTTTCTGAGCTATGGATCAGGTTTGCTATCCTTTGATGTTGTTATTTTAATGTGGTTTATATAGTTACACGCCAGCGAGATTAATAACCTATAATAGTTGCGGTGAATTCAGCTAAGTAAGACCAGAATTTATATCCCCATAGTTATATAGAACTGGCTGATTATTCACATATAATTTCTGGTTGTCATTCAAAAAAGAAGGAAACACGATCATGGCTTTTGACTTTAATGGAAAATCCATTGAAACAACTGATAACGGTTATCTTGTGAATGCGGATGACTGGAGCGAAGAATTAGCTTCGGCAATGGCATCGGCTGAATCGCTTGAATTGACCGAACGACATTTTGATTTGATTAATTTCTTGCGTGAAGAGTTTTTTAATAATGCGGGTAATCAGCCTAATACACGTAACATTATTAAAGGCATGAAAGCCATTTGGAACGAAGACATTACTAGTAAAACCTTGTATGACTTGTTTCCATTGGATCCAAGCAAACAAGGCGGGCGTTTAGCCGGTTTACCCGAGTCTCGTCGTAAGGGCGGATACTAAACAGAATTTTCCGGCACGATAAAATTATCGTGCCGGACTGGTTACGCTAGAACAAGTAACGCAACATAATGGTCGATTTACTGCGGTTTATCTGTTCTTCGAGCTCATTGGCTTCAACAATAGTGTTGTTAAAACTTGCTTCTAGTTCGGATTTTTTAATCCTGAATTCGTAAGCAATCTCAAATACCACACTAAATCGATTGCTCATGTAGTCGCTTGCACCAATCGTCGGGCTTACGGGAGTGGTTGTTACATAGTCTTTTACATTTGCAATACTGGCATCCTGATCAATTTGTTTTAAATCCCGTTTATTGGTTATTTGACCAATCCGCGCCTCCATGTGTGAAAATGTATTTTTACTCAATTGGTTTTCCGCAAATAACCCAATCGAGAAACCTAAAGTTTTTTACTGATCATCAACACTTTCAATTTCGGCAGTCGAATTGAATAGCTTGCTATTGGAGCCCCTGCCGTCACTATTGCCAAATTGCGGCATGGGTTCAACAACAAAACCACCCAAGCGTATGGGCACATATACTCTATAACCAATTTCGTCAGCGAGCTGGCCAAATATTTCGTTGACGTCAACGCCGATACCGATGCCGGTATTTGACTCATTAGCGTGAGCCCAATTGAGAAAAAAACAGTCGCAAAAAACAATTGCGACTAGGCTTTTAATGCGCCTAAAAAACTCCTCGATTAGTGATTAACAAATGGCGCATCAAAATAATTTTACTGTGAAAGTTGATTTCGTTTGTGTGATATTAATTATAATCTATTAATAATATTTAAATGGTTTGAGTAAGGTAATATATCAATCACAGATGCTTACTGTAATTAAATCTAGCAATCAATTTACTCTTGATTTACTAGCAGCTTATGTTGTTAATTTGCGATAAATGTCAGTGACTTTTAGCGGTAATTGTGTAACATCTTGAACGATTGAATAGGCAGCAGGACCATAAAGATACGGCAAATAATCGGCAGCTTGTTCATCAATGGTGATGCAGTAGGGATGCACACCATCACGTTTGCATTCGAGCAAAGCACGGCGGGTATCTTCTATGCCGTATTGACCACGATAGTGATCAATATCATCAGGTTTGCCATCTGATAATGTTATTAACAACCGTGTTTTGGCGTCGGTTTCGTTGAGTTTTTGGGTCAAATGACGAATGGCAAAACCCATGCGGGTGAAATCTTTGGCTTCGATAGCGGCAATTCGTGCTTGCACGGCATCATCATAAACATCTTCGAAAGTTTTTATTTTGTAAATTTCACAGCGTTTGCGCGCCCATCCGGAAAATCCATAAATGGCAAAACGATCACCTAAGGTGCATAAGGCTTCAGCCAGTAATAATAAGGATTCGCGTTCCGCTTGGTTTATCCAGCCTTTGGTGGAGCCACTCATGTCGACCATGAAAATTACGGCAACATCGCGTTCAACTTGGTGTTTACGCGTAAATAATCGATCCGACATGTCCAAACCTTTTTTGACATCAGCCAGTGTCTCAACTAACGCATCAATATCGACTTCATCGCCGTCGGTTTGTTGTTTCAAGGTTTTGTTTTCATCGCGTAAGCGTTCGAAAATCTGGCGCAGCCGTTTTGAGTAACGATGATATTTCTGTTTTGTTTTTTGCACGAAGTCATCATGTAAGGGTTTTAATTCGAGCTCGCGTACAGCGCACCAATTTTTACGATAAAGTTCGCGTGTGAAATCCCATTCACTATACAAATAAGCGCCTTGTTCGTGATAAGCACCTTTCCACACGTCTTCAACGGATAGTTCTTCTTCCATGTATTCACTGGGATCATATTCACCTGGCCCAGCGGGAACTAAATAGTCTTCGGGGATTTGTTGCATGTCTTGAATGATTGAGCGACTTAATGAACGCAATTCAGTGTTCATAGGAATATTAAGTTCGTCCAATTGCAAACTGATATTGTGATCATTGCTCGATTCTTGTTTCTTGGTTTGGAATTGAGTTTGATTTAAATCACGTTTTAGATCTTCAGTGATCTTTTGTAGTTGAATGCGAAATAGTGCTTTTTCCTTCTTTATACGGGCGTCGGTTATTTGTTTGATTTTTTCATAGTGAAATTGACTATGATGAATTTTGCCGGTTGGAATGTTTAGCTGTTCATGAAACTGTTGTGCAAGTAGATACACATCACCGGTGTGCAACTTTTCATTCATGATGCGAGAACTAAGCTTGAGAAATTCTGCGCTTGGTTCAATTAATTGTATTTGCTTTTGAATAATCGACAAATCGCGATAAAGCCCGGGTAAGTGCTGCGCTAACATGGCGTCAATTCGATAATTTTCCAAGGACTCGAACAAGGCTAATGCTGTGGTGTTTTTTTCCGAGGGTGTAATGTTTTGATGGTAAATAAAGGCATGGGTGCCAAATCGGGCTTGGGCCCAATGAAACGCAATCATGGCTTTATAAATTAAAAAATTCTCTTGTTGATTTTCACTCAGCGAGACAGACAAGGGAAGAAAAATAGTTTCGCTATCACAATGTAATGCGTCCGCACTATCAAGTTTTAATTCGCGTCCGCTTAAGCCATGTACAAAGTGATTGAGAATGCTTGAGCATTGTTTATAACGAACACCATAACGAGTAATTTGTTCTGCATGTAAGTATGCCTGATAATCGCTAATAATGCGATGTGAGGCAAAAAAACCTTCTTGGTCGTAAACATCCATGGCATGGTGCAACCAGGAATCCAGTTCTTCATTGTTGATGTTCAGTTGATTTTCTGTGTAACGACTTAAAAACTCATAAGCCAGTTGCACATGTGCACTGGCTAATCTTGCTGTCCAACGTAAAACAATTTGCTGTTGTGGATAGCTTAAGCGGGATAACGGTTCAACAAATTGCTCGGGATCCAGAAAGGAATATTCGACTTCCAAAAATTGTTGAAGTTTACTAAGTATGGGTGAGTTAGATTCGGCCATACTCTAAAATAATGATGACGATAACTCATTAATTGCTGCCAGCATTTCCTCATCGTCTGTTAAGGTTTGCGCAATGGCTGTACGACAAGCTTCTACTGGATGAATATTTGATTGTATCAGCTTCGCTGTGTGAACCAGTAAACGTGTGCTGGCACCTTCGTCCAAACCGCTGCCTTTTAAATTTCGCGTCATATTTGCAAAGCGAACTAATTTTTCTGCGATAGCTGGATCGACTTCTGTTTCTTTGGCAACAATATTAGCTTCGAGGTCTTCATTTGGATAGGTGAATTCCAGTGCAATAAAACGTTGTCGCGTGCTGGGTTTTAAATCCTTGAGCACGCTTTGATAGCCAGGATTATATGAAATTGATAAATTAAATTGGCCATCGGCTTGCACTAACTCGCCTAATTTTTCAATGGGTAAAACTCGTCGATCATCGGCAAGTGGATGAATCACAACCATGGTGTCTTTGCGTGCTTCGACAATTTCATCTAAATAACAAATAGCACCGTGGCGTACGGCGCGGGTTAATGGGCCGTCCACCCATACGGTTTCGCCACCTTTAACCAAATAGCGGCCAACCAAGTCTGACGCAGTCAAATCGTCATGGCAGGAGACGGTAATCAATGGGCGCTTAAGTCGCCAGGCCATGTATTCCATAAACCGAGTTTTACCACAGCCAGTAGGGCCTTTAAGTAATACAGGTAAGGCTTGTTCGTAGGCAGCAAGAAAAATCTCGACTTCATTGCCTACGGCTTGATAATAGGGTTCGGTTTCGACGAAATAATTCTCTGGTGTGAATACATTTGCGCTCATGAATAATGTCTTTTTGCTATAGAGTCGATTAGTGCAGTTAATATAGCCCAAGTTAGGCTGCTAGCCCAGATAAAAAAATAAATACGGGGATTAAAATTGACTGGTTTTAGTCGATAAATGGCTAATAATTAGAATATCTGGATGCATTGAATTTGAGCTGTATGAGAGGACAATAACGGGAATATGAGATGAGTGATTGTGGTTGTGACATAGAAGTAAAAAACCGGGAACAAAGCCGAGTGCTAATCCTATTGTTGTTAATCAATTTTGGCATGTTCTTGTTCGAGATAGTTTTTGGTTTGATTGCGCAATCCACGGCATTAATTGCCGATTCGTTAGATATGTTGGCCGATGCGACTGTTTATGCAATTGCGTGGGTGGCGGTGGGGCGTTCGGTTTCTCTAAAAATCAAAGCTGCACGTGTGAGTGGGCTATTGCAAATAACTCTAGGATTGATGGTTTTGAGTGATGTCGTGCGCCGGTTTTTTATTGGTAGCGAACCGCAAAGTTTAATTATGTTTGCGATAGGTACGCTTGCACTGCTCGCGAATATAATTTGCCTAGGTTTGATTGCCAAACACAGGCAAGGCGAAGTGCATATGCGAGCGAGTTGGATATTTTCAAAAAATGATGTGATAGCAAATCTTGGCATTCTTCTAGCGGCAGGTTTAGTTTATTTATTTGAGAGTAACTGGCCCGATCTTTTGGTTGGTGCTGTGGTCGCCATTGTTGTTATCCGTGGTGGCATACAGATTTTGCGTGAGAGTAATAATCCATGAACAATCTCTTTACCATGTTGATAAAAAACTTGTGTGCTATTGTGATTCACATAACATTGTATAAACCAATTCGGTTGAATATTAAATACATATTAAGAAGGATGTGATTTCACTAATTCTATTGGTTCGGTTGTCGATGGCTTCTATTCAGCAAATGACATTAATGGTTTTGCTAAAAGTGCAGTGAAACATTTCTAACTCTGTTGTTGCGACTTGAGTTGCACAGCCATTAATTGCTGTCTCGATTTGATCAAATCTTTCAAACATTCTGATTTATTATCTAGTGGTGCTTGATAAAAAATTTCAATTTTAACTTGAATGTATTCCTCGTCTAATAAAATTGATGTCATCGACTTCATTAGCTTGCATGAAATGAATAAAAAAAGAACACTTGCAGCAAAAAATCTATTTCAAAATAATCACTAAGCAATTTTCTGTGTTAATATCCCGCCAAGAAATTTTTAAATATGGCGCGCATTGGAATAAAAAAGGCAGTACCTACGCACGGTCAAAAATGAATAATGATGCAAGGTAGTCCTTTAGTTATGAGTAGTAAATAAGGCTTAAATCATTTTACATTCGATTCAATATTGAATCTCTGTGCAGGCACTCGTCAGTACATAGGGTGAATTGAAATGATGACTGGATACACAGTACTAATTGGGTTTTGGCAACAGCAACTACGACAATATAAACTATTTTTATTTTCTCTTTTTCTTATTATTTTTTTTACGCTAACGCTTTATGCGTGTTCGGATCCGACGAACACATCCTCTATTGCTCAACCCATTAATAATAATCCTGTGCAAGCGGTACCTGCTCATTTGCATGACGGTTTGATTGTCAAATTTAAAACAAAAATTAATGATAGTGAACAACGCGCCAACTTTCTTAGTCGTTATGGTTTAATAGAACGTCAAGCGAATATTTCTGAATTGGTGCCAGGTTTAAGTCGTGTAGTTATTGCGGCCAATACCTCTGCGCAGGATGTGATAAGACAACTGGCCTCGGAGAGTCAGAGGCAATCATCACCAATTGAATTCGCCGATTATAATTATTTTGTTTACCGTACTCAAATTCCCAATGATCCGGATTTTACGACACAGCAATGGTCGCTAAACAACACTGGGCAAACAGGTGGCCAAGTAGATGCTGACATTGATGCGGCTGAGGCCTGGGATATTCAAGCAGCGAATGGTGAAGTGGTTGTAGCCATTATCGACTCTGGCATTGATTATTTGCATCCCGATCTACGTGATCAAATTTGGTTAAATCCAAATGAAATTCCGAACAACAATATTGATGATGATGGTAACGGCTATATTGATGATATTCGGGGTTGGAATTTTGTTGACGCCAATAATAATCCCATGGATGACAATAATCATGGCACTCATGTAGCCGGTGTAATTGCGGCTTCAAGCAATAATGCTATCGGCATAAGCGGTATTGCCAGCATGAAGCATAATGTAAAACTCATGCCTTTGAAATTCATGGGACCGAGTGGTGGTGGCACCATCGTCAATGCAATTGAAGCCCTTGAGTATGCAGTCAACATGGGTGCAAAGATTTCAAACAATAGCTGGGGCGGAGAATTTAACTCACAAGCGCTTTATCTCGCAATTCAAGCAGCAAGAGACAAAGGTCACTTGTTTATTGCATCTGCGGGTAACAATACCCAAAATAACGATCTCGTTGCTCATTATCCCAGTGGCTATAATTTAAATAATATCATCTCAGTGACTGCATCAAATGATCGGGATACTTTAGCGAGTAATGCGAACTATGGCATAAGCAGTGTCGATGTGGCGGCACCGGGGACTCAAATTTATAGCACAATTAGCAATGGTCGCTATGCCGCATATAGTGGTAGTTCCATGGCAGTTCCCCATGTAAGCGCAGTTGCCGCAATGGTTTTGGGACAGAATCCTGGTTTGAGTTTTGTTGATGTTCGTTTGACAGTCTTAAACAATGTTGACCACTTTCCTTCCTTTAATGGTGTAGTTGCAACCGGCGGCCGAGTCAATGCATATAAGGCGCTTTTGAGTTTGAATCCCGGTAATCCCAATCAACCGACAGAACCCAATCCCAATGAAATTGTTTTATCCCCTAGTACCGCTCAACAAGTCATTGTTGGTGGTCAAATTCAATTTTCGGCACAAGGTGTTAATGGCAATAACTATCAATGGCGTGTCAGTAACGCATACGCTCAAATCGATGCCGACACCGGGACATTCCGTGGAAATTATGCAGGTGTTGTTGATGTTTACTTAAGCGATGCTAACCAAGATGTCGCTGGCCCGGTAACTGTAACGGTTACGCCTATGGTCATTTCTCCGGGGATGGTTGGTGACCTAGGTTTTGCTGAGACTTTAGCCTTGACTGCCGTAGGTGGTATACCTCCTTTGCAATGGACATTGATTAGTAATCCAGGAGTGGCCTCGTTAAATAATTATACTAGCGAACGGGTTATACTGACGGCTGGTTTAATCAGTGGTAGTTATAGCCTGAGTTTGCGTGACGCGCTGAGCAATGAGGCATCGATTGGGCCGTTCAGTGTGGTGATGTTGCCTTTTGAACTGACACCTGCTTCAGCATCATTATTTACTGGACAAAGCACACAACTCAATGCAAGCGGTGGTCGTCCACCTTATACCTGGTTAAGTAGTGATTCACTGGTTGCATCAGTAAACGAAGGCAATGTGGCGGCTTTAAATCCTGGAATTGTCGACATCACCGCTATCGAAAACAATGGCAACGGTATGAGCTTGATCAGTACGATTTCGGTCAATGACGCTGTTCTTACGATTAATCCAAGCAGTCGCACATTATTATTCGGTGAAACAACGCAGCTTGAAGTATTTGGTGGTCGTCCACCCTATACATGGAGTAGTGACAATCAAGAAGTGGTGTTGGTTGATCAATCGGGTTTAGTTAAACCTGTGTTTGTCGGCACAACAAACGTGAACGTAAGCGATTCCACCAATCCGAGTACTACTGTTGCATCAACTATCACGGTAACAACCGCGCCATTGATCATCAATAATGGCAATGCGCGAATTTGGATGGGTAATGGTAATTCAGTGCAATTGCTTGCTGAAGGTGGAATAGGGCCTTATACCTGGCAATCGCTTACACCGAATATTGTGTCGGTGAATGCCAATGGACTCGTAACTGCTATCGGACCGGGACAAGGCTTGGTTGCAGTGTCCGATGAAGTGGTGCGTCGAGGGCAGGCGAATTATCATCAAACTCATGTAGAAGTTCTTGAAGTTTCAGTTCAACCGATTAGCAATGCTATTGATGTTGGTCGTAGCATCATTATGTCGGGTACTGGTTTTGGCCAAGTCAGTTGGAGCGTTGATAATACTCAGCTTGCCACTATTGATAGCGCTACCGGCTTGCTTAACACCTTGCGTGCTGGCACGGTGAACATCACATTAGAAGACGGTTTGGGAAATCGTGCGAGTACCGCTCTGAGGATTTCAGATTTAGCGGTCGTTATTAACAGTATTCCTATCGGTCAACCAGGGCTTTTTATCGGCGATGAATTTACCTTAACCGGAACTGGTAACACTTTATGGGGGGAAATGACTTGGTCGAGTAGTGACCCCAATGTGTTAGCAGTGGTCAGCAATAATCTATTTGCCACTGTGTCCGCAATCGGTGTAGGTGAAGCCCACATCATCTTAACTGATAGTGTCGGCAATTCCGCAAACACTTTACCGATTATTGTTAATCCATTGTCATTTATGTCTACATTTCCACTCACCTTGGAAAAAGGTCAAACTTTGTCTATCAATGCCAATGGTAAAGGTAGTCTGAGTTGGAATGTAAGTAATCCATCAGTTGCCTCAATCAGCACATCCGGATTGAATAATTCCCAAGCTATGCTTACAGCACTTCAAGCGGGTAGCGTAGTTGTAACTTTGCGCGACGCTAATGGCAATGAAATCAGTTCGCCTGAAATAACAATCACTGCCGTTCCTGTAATAATCGATGCCTTAACAAGAACAGCTTTAAGTGTAGGCGAGACATTGACTATCACTGGCAGCGGTGACGGTCTACTTAGTTGGAGCGTGGAAAATTCATTAGGAAGTTTTAGTGCAAACACGGGCAATTCCGTACTATTTTCTGCGCTTGCTGCAGGAACCGGTCGAATTATTTTAACCGATAGTCAGGGCAATAGTGCACAATCACAATTTATCACAATTGGTAATATTCCATTTGCGCTGGATGCCATTGCCGCTACGGATCTGGATTTATTTATTGGTGACTCGATCCTCGTTAGTGGAAGAGGTAATCTACCTTTGACATGGAGTTCGAATAGTTCGGCTGTGTCAGTGGTTTCCGTATCTGAAACTAGTGCGCGCGTGACCGCACAAAATGCAGGCTCTGCCGTAATCAGCTTACGCGATAATATTGGTCGCACTGTGGACACACCGGTATTTACTATTTCTGGAATGTCAATTTCAACTGTGCCGACAAATTTAACCTCAGGGCAAACAACAACTATTAGCGCTACTGGGCGAGCGCCTTTAATTTGGAGCGTGAGTGACGATTTAGCAGCAAGTTTAGCGGTCGCAACCGATACGCTTAGTGCGGTTTTAACGGCAACGGGCGGCCAACGTAGTGTGCAGCTTATCGTTAGTGATGCTAATGGCAATTCGATTCAAACTGGATTTATCGCAATAGACAACCCGCCTATTTCGCTGGTGTCGATTCCTAATACCAGTTTAAGCGTTGGTCAAAGCATGACAGTTGCAGCGAATGGAAATGGAGTGCTGAGTTGGAGTGCCAGTGGAAATATTGGAAACTTTACGCCATCAACCGGGAACTCAGTGACTTTTAATGCTACCACTGCAGGTATCGGCGTAATAACAGTAGCCGACGCATTTGGAAATACTGCCAGTAGTGGCGCCATTACAGTGCTTCCACCACCAGTAGTGATGAGTGCTATCAATACAACAACACTTAATATTGGCGATACCATAAATCTATCGGCCACGGGTGGCAGCGGTAGTATGCAATGGTCAGTAAGCAATGGAATTGGAACTTTTGATCGCACCACAGGTACGGCCGTTGTTTTCACGGCAAGTTCACCAGGAATAGGCCAAATCACTGTTAATGACACCTTCGATGTAAACAATCAAGCAACCAGTGCCACAATCACCGTTAATACCACACCGGTAAACATTGGCAATGTAAGCGCCACTATGGAAGTAAACTCCAGTATTTTAATTTCTGCTAGTGGTGGTAGTGGGAATTATATTTGGACGGTTAATGGTGGTATCGGTACGTTTAGTAATTCCACGGGTGTATCGACTACATTTTTTGCCACTAATGCTGGCAGTGGCAGTATTACCGTCACTGACGCCAACGATGCAAGTAATTCAGCAAC
>Ga0224506_10000750_pt1 | contig 25626 bp, 23 predicted proteins | sample SF_Jan12_sed_USG_2_FD_169108 | JGI IMG/M metagenome (GOLD analysis project Ga0224506, IMG submission 169108) | Sediment microbial communities from San Francisco Bay, California, United States - SF_Jan12_sed_USGS_8_1 | ecosystem: Environmental > Aquatic > Marine > Sediment | place: USA... | reverse complement strand
AACGCTAGTGACAGCCCTGACAAATGCCAAATACCATTTAGCAATGTTTGTGCTTTATTAATCGTCTTGAGTTTTTCGATTTTTAGCTTATTCAGCAATGTGCATGCCGCTCAAGTGTCGCATCTATTCGATATAACAAGTGGCAATGACAAAGCACTCAAACTACCAAGTGATGTGGTCGTCAATAGTCGTGGTGAAATTATCATTGTCGATGGCGGCAATCATCGTGTTTTAGTTTTCACTTCGAAAGGAAAATTTAGCAAGGAAATTGGCGCGACTGACCCGCTGGATGTGCGGTTACAACAACCGTTGGGAATCGGCATTGATGCGAACGATCAAATCTATGTGGTCAACAAAGGCAAAAAACGCATCAATATTTATCATCGAAAAGGAAAACTACTGCACTCCTTTGAAACCAGAAATCATCAGGGTTTATTCGTACCCGTGGATGTTGCGGTAAGTGCAGATGTAAAAACGATTTTAGTTACAAATAATACTCATCACCAAATTGCCCTATTCTCGAACAAAGGTGTATACCAAGCAAGCTGGGGTAAAGAAGGTTCTAATGCGGAAGAATTCCGCTATCCAGCAACACTGGTGACAGATAAGCAATCCAATGCTTACGTGGTTGATGTGCTAAACACTCAAGTGAAAATACTCAACCCTAATGGCAGTCTGCAAACCACTGTCGCCGAATGGGGCGTGTTACCCGGCCAACTATTTCGACCCAAAGGCGTTGCCTTGGATGACGAGGGTAATATTTTTGTGAGTGACAGCTATTTAAATCTGGTGCAGATTTATGCACATAATAAAAAATTTCAGTCGGTACTAAGTAACCCAAGCGGCTACCAGCATTTTGATTCACCTACAGGACTGACAATTGATCAAAAACGACGATTAATTGTTACAGAAATGCGAGCTAATAAAGTGTCAGTGTTTTTATTATTATAATGAAAAAATCTATATCGACTCAATCCACGCCTAGCGTTGTATGTTTTTTACTAGTCACTCTTTTGATGACTTATGCCGATGATGCAAGTGCGCTACGCCAAATATCAGATAAACGAGAATGTGCCGTCTGTCATATCATGTGGTTAAGTGCTTTTAATCAAAACAAGATTGAACCACTAGTTGAATATGAGCCATTACCAGTGGTTGAAACTGGTAAACAAGATGTTGCCAGTACTGAGCGCATGTGTTTTTCCTGCCACGATGGTTTTGTCGAAGATTCCAGAGAAAGTTGGATGGGGCAACATATGGGTCATCCTGTCGGAATGAAACCATCAGACAAAGTCACCATTCCTACCATTAAAGGCAAAACCGTTTTTCCAATGAATAACGATGGCAACATGTATTGCGGCACCTGTCATACGGCGCATGGAGTAGAATGGAGCAGTATTGACTCTGCATTTTTTCTTCGCATGAAAAATGTTAATTCCAGTCTTTGTATCGCCTGTCATTTGCAAAAAAGCACAGGTGTTGATGGTGGCAATCATCCTGTGTTTAATACCCTATCAAAGCCTCCCCAGCAATTGTTAAACGCGGGTGCAAAATTCGGCTTGGGCAATAAACTTATTTGTCAAACCTGTCACCGTGCTCACGGTGGTCCTGAAAAATTTTTACTAACAAGCAAAAATGATAATGCTCAGTTATGCGCGCAGTGTCATGTTAAGCAAGCCAGTATTATTGACAGCAAACATCATATAAAAGACTTAGCGCATGGGGATCAAACGTCGGGACCGTGTAACACTTGTCATGGTATCCATCAAAATAAACCTTCCGCTGCACCGCCACTTTGGATTCGACCATTGGAAACCTCGGACGATCCGATTTCAGCGGCTTGCCTCGAATGTCATAGTGAAAATGGATTAGCTAAATCAAAAACCACAGGCACTCACAGCCATCCTTTGGCCAATAGTCAACAACTGGATCAATTGCTAAGACAAAATGAAACACCCGCTGCAAATGGACAAACGGCCTCACTCAAGCTTCCACGCTTTGATGAACATGGAAAAAAATCTGCCCATGGAAAACAAACTTGTGCCACCTGCCATGATCCCCATGTGTGGACGGTACAAGTAGATCAAACGAAAAAAACAAACGATGATGGCGACGGAAACTCTAGTTTTTTAAGAATCCCTCAAGCACAAACAAGCAATTTGTGTTTGCATTGTCATCAGAATAAAGCGGCCATACTAGACAGCAAACACAATCCTAAGTTTGTTGAGCAATTGGAAATACGCGGAAACAAAAAACAATTACAGCAACAATTAATTCAAATAGATGGTCATGGGGTTTGTAGCACTTGTCATAATATTCATAATGCAGCGGCTAGTTTTCTACGGAATGATCGTGGTGCTGAAAGTTTCGAACAACTTTGCAAAAACTGCCATGAACCGAAGGGAACTGCTGCAGAAAAAACCTTATCCCATTTTAATCATCCATTGGATAAACCCCTAGGCGAGCAGCACAATAGTGCGGAATTGCCATTATACAATACCCAAGGCGAACCTGATCAACATGCCGGTCACATGAGCTGCCCAACTTGTCACGATGTGCATCAATGGCAACAGCAACACCACCAGCTCAACTCGCAGGACATCACCGAGGGAGATGGTGGCAATAGTTTTTTAAGATTGCCATCGGCACATGATTCTAAATTGTGCATCTCTTGTCATCAGCAGCAAAAACCTGTTATTGGCACTGATCATGACCTGTCAATTTCATCCCCTATGCAGGGCAATACAGTTGACCAAGCCGGTGTGTGCGCGATATGCCATGCGATTCACAATAGCCAGGTTGAAATTAATCTATGGGGACGAAACCTGGGTGAGGGCAACGACATAAAAGAACAAATGTGTCGCGACTGCCATGCCCAGGGAAAACTTGCCGAAACAAAAATACCCAAACATTTACACCACCCAAAAGAAGTCGTCATCTGGTCAAGTGATATTCGCCAACAAGCAATACAACAAGTCGTACCTGACACCCATGTCTTTGATCCTCAGGGACACACAGGCGATGTGGGCAATATAAGTTGCCCTAGTTGTCATGATCCTCATGTATGGCAAGCATCAAACAACCAAGCGGGAACGGGACAAGCCGTTGAAGGCGATGTATTAAATAGTTTTCTACGAATTGAAAATAGTGAAAACCTGGTCTGTGCCGACTGTCATGGCATTGATGGACTATTTCGTTACAAGTTTTTCCACCAAGATAGCTCACGTACGATACATCCTTTATATCAATAAAAAGCATTAAACCGAAATTACAGCTATTGCTACTTATTTAGCCAAATTTTTACCAGGCTTTCTCCCCGGACTACCGACAAGCCGCTGTAATTAGTGTATTATTCCGCCCTTTCTCGAATAGATATTAAGGTGTGGTGATGGAATTAAGTGAGCTTTCCGCAGTAAGTCCGGTCGACGGACGTTATGGCAGTAAAACCAAAGACTTACGAACTATTTTCAGCGAATTTGGGCTCATACGCCAACGCGTAACCGTCGAAGTTCGTTGGTTACAAGCCTTAGCTAGTGATGAAAAAGTCGAGGAAGTACCCGCTTTTTCCGCCGCAGCCAACCAAGCACTCAACCAGATTGTCGAGCAATTCAGCATGGAAGACGCCCAACAAGTCAAAACCATTGAGCGCACCACTAACCACGATGTTAAAGCCGTGGAATATTTTCTAAAGGACAAAATCAAAGGCAATGCTGAACTGGAAGCAGTGAGCGAGTTTATTCATTTTGCTTGCACCTCTGAAGACATCAATAATCTATCGTATGCGTTGATGCTCAAAGAAGCACGTAGTCAGATATTATTACCTTTGCAAGACAAGCTTATTGATGCTATTAAAAAGCTCGCAATTGAGCTTGCTGACGTCGCCATGCTATCACGCACCCATGGCCAACCAGCTTCGCCCACTACGCTGGGTAAAGAAATGGCGAATGTGGTTTATCGTTTACGTCGCCAGCGCGAGCAACTCGCTGACAATGATATTTTGGGCAAAATAAATGGCGCCGTTGGAAATTATAATGCTCACTTATCGGCTTACCCAGAAATCGACTGGGAACAATTTGCGAAAAGTTTTGTTGAAAGCTTAGGCCTAAGTTGGAATCCCTACACGATTCAAATCGAACCCCACGATTATATTGCCGAATATTTTCATAGCCTGGAACGATTCAATAATATCGTTTTAGATTTTGATCGTGATGTTTGGTCGTATATTTCCATCGGTTATTTCAAACAAAAAACCGTCAAGGGTGAAATCGGTTCATCAACCATGCCGCACAAAGTTAATCCAATTGATTTTGAAAATTCCGAAGGCAATCTTGGCATTGCCAATGCCCTGCTCGCCCATTTAGCGGCAAAACTGCCTATTTCCCGTTGGCAACGTGATCTCACCGACTCCACCGTATTACGTAATCTCGGCGTTGGCGTGGCACATTCGGTTATCGCATTTGAGGCCACCTTAAAAGGCATTAGCAAGCTCGAAGCGGATGCGGGAAAACTAGCGCAAGACCTGGATCAGAATTGGGAAGTGTTAGCAGAACCTATTCAAACCGTGATGCGACGCTATGCTATTGAAAATCCATACGAAAAACTAAAAGACTTAACCCGTGGACAACGTGTTGATGGGGCCGCCATGCAGGCTTTTGTCAACACCTTGGACTTACCTGAACAAGCCAAGCAACAACTACTCAAACTCACGCCGGGGAGTTATACTGGTAATGCTGCCGAACAGGCGAAAAAAATATAATTTTGGTTTAAGCCAGATCACATACACTGGGCTTAAAACCAAAGGCTAAAAGCCATAATCAAGCGACAATACATGGGGTGGATCATGGGGAAATTTAATCATTGGATGATGGTTTTTCTATTTATGCTGGTGCTTATAACGTACGCACATGCAGACACGCTATTGATTCAAGGTATTGAAAACGAACCCCCCAATTCTGAGCAAGGATTGCTGCGTCCCACCCCCGGAATGAGCATGGATGACGTACTCAATCGCTTTGGTCAACCTAAAACCCAATCTGCATCTGTTGGCAAACCTCCTATTGTTCGCTGGACCTACGACAAGTTTGTTGTCGTCTTCGAATACGATCGTGTCATTCACGCCGTCGTGCGCAAACCCAGCAATGAACGCTTTGCAGAACAGTAGCGTTAGTTGTTTAAAATAATTGTTTGTTTACATTATTTAATATCAAATTTCTTTATCTCCAAACCCATACTTTAATTGTATGCAGTTCCGCTGCAATTTATTCTTCTCAAATAAACTACGCCAGCAAATTCTCCTATGTTAGAATCGCGCCGATTCTAGTCAGTTATCGAGTGGCCAAATTAGCATGAGCAATAAACCCTACACCCTACTCCCTGAATGGTCAGCCCAGGATGCGGTCATGCTTACCTGGCCCCATACACAATCGGATTGGGTCGACATTCTTGATGAAGTTGAAGCGATTTATGTGGCGCTGTGCCACGCCATCACACGCTTTGAAAAAGTATTGATTGTAACCCAAGATGCGACTCACCAATCCCATGTTTCTCAAGTGTTAAATCAAGCGAATGTCGCTGCCTCAAAAATCATATTCACCCAAGCTAAATCCAATGATACCTGGGCTCGTGACCATGGACCATTGACCGTTTCAGATGGCGAGACACTTAGACTATTGGATTTCCAATTCACCGGCTGGGGTGGCAAGTTTGCCGCTGATTACGATAATCAAATTAATCAGGCATTAGCATCACAAAACTGTTTTACTTGTGATTGTGAAACACAAGATTTTATTCTAGAAGGTGGCGGCATCGAAACCGATGGTGCAGGCACCTTACTCACCACCAGTCACTGTTTACTCAATCCGAATCGTAATTCAGCTTATGACCGTGCCCAGATCGAAACCTTGTTAAAAACCAAACTTGGAATGCAACAAGTCATATTTTTAGAGCATGGTTATCTCGCAGGAGATGATACCGATAGCCACATTGACACACTGGCGCGATTCGTGGATAAAAACACCATTGTTTACCAACAATGTGACGATCCCAATGATGAACATTTTGCAGAATTAAACAACATGTTTGAAGAATTGCGTGAACTTCGCAACATCCATGACGAGCCATATAAGCTAATCGCACTACCCTGGCCAGCAGCGAAATACGACCCTGATGATGCTCACCGTTTGCCTGCGACTTATGCTAATTTTCTTATGATTAACCAAGCCGTGTTACTACCAGTTTATCAAGATAATAATGATTCACGCGCGATTGAAATCATGCAACAAGCTTGTCCCGACCACGAAATTATTGCTATTGATTGCTCTTGTATCATTCGTCAACATGGCAGTCTACATTGTTTAACCATGCAATTACCTAACGGGGTATTACAGGATTAGTCCTATGTCAGAAAAACTTAAAGTCGCTGCTTTGCAAATGATATATGCGGGATCAACAGATAAGCAGTTTGAAAATCTATGTGATCAAATTCGTCAAGCAGCACAACAAGGTGCACAATTAATTTGTTTACAAGAATTACATAACACTGAGTATTTCTGCCAAGTTGAAGAATCAACAAATTTTGATCTGGCAGAAACCATTCCTGGCCCGAGCAGTGAGGCTTTAGGAAAACTGACAAAAGAATTACAAGTCGTTATTGTCGCTTCTTTATTTGAAAAACGTGCGACAGGTTTATATCACAACACGGCGGTGGTTTTGGACATCGATGGTGAAATCGCCGGACGTTATCGTAAAATGCATATTCCCGATGACCCTGGATTTTACGAAAAATATTATTTCACACCGGGTGACCTCGGATTCACACCGATTCAAACGTCGCTGGGTAAACTTGGTGTATTGGTCTGCTGGGATCAATGGTATCCCGAAGCAGCACGTTTAATGGCTTTGAGTGGTGCTGAGATTTTGATCTATCCTACCGCCATAGGCTGGGACCCTCGCGACGATCAAGCAGAACAACAGCGCCAACAAAACGCCTGGCAAATCGTGCAGCAAGCCCACGCAGTGGCTAATAACTTACCTGTAATAGTGATTAATCGTGCCGGCCTTGAAGCGGATCCGTCAAAACAATCTGCTGGTATTCAGTTTTGGGGGCATAGTTTCATCGCCGGACCACAAGGTGAAATTCTGGCTCAAGCCGACGATACTTCCCAAAGCATTTTAATCAGCGAAATTGATTTATTCCGCACTGAAACAGTTCGCCGCATGTGGCCGTATCTGCGCGACCGACGCATTGATGAATACTTTGATATTGTGCGACGATTTATTGATTAGGCTCATTAAGCCACACTCGGGTCGTGGTGTCACCATAAGCGCTGGGCTGAGTTTCAAAGCTTACAGCCTGACCACTTTGCAGCACTTTAAAGCCTTCGGCTTGTATGCTTGGATAAAAAACAAACACATCGGCACTTGAATCATTGGGTTTAATCCAACCATAACCTTTATGACGATTAAACCATTTTACCGTCCCTTGACGCATGTCATCCCCTCCATGGTGTTGGGACAACATACCTTACGCGCTTCATCAGGAATGTCAATATACGGGTATAAAATGTAATTATTATGACAATGTAGGTGGCCATCCGGATTTGCGCTACACTAGAGACGCCGTTTAATCAATTTGATAAATTTTCAACTTAGCGTCTAGAACGGTCGCTACTAAGCTGACAAGGAGACAGTAACCATGATGGACATGCCGCACGACCACGCCGGAATTTTTGACACCATGAGCGCAGGTCATTGGTCAGTTTCACTCATTTTCTCTCTAATCGTTATTGCTCTGGCCATTATTATTTATAACAATTTCATTAAATAGATGTTTTTACCAAAGGACTGCACGTGATTTTAATTCTTGCTCCCGATACCAATGCCAAGGATCCTATTTTTCGTACCCTGACCAATCAACTCGATTTACTGCCCAATATTCAATATCGAGTGCATGAAGTCCAAGGTTCGCTGCAACGCTTAACCGAAATTTATTTAATCGGCGATACCGCAAAACTACTCACTGAAGAGATGGAAAACATGCCATTGGTTGAACGAGTCGTGCGTATTTCTGATGAGTATCGTGTTTTGGGACGCCATAAAGATGACAAACGAGCCAGCGAATTTCAATACAATGGCGTCACTTTTAGCCAAGACAATTTAAATATTTTTGCAGGATTATGTGCCGTGGATAGTCCGCCACACGTGGAACTGATGATGCAAGCGCTACAAAAAAATGGTCAGGTTTGCACACGTATGGGGGCGTACAAACCTCGCACCAGTCCATACTCATTTCAAGGCCATGGTAAATCATGTTTACCCTGGGTATTCGATCTCGCTGGAAAATATGGCATTAAAGTCATTGCTATGGAAATCACACACGATTCACATATTGATGAGATTAGTGAAGCCCTTGAAAAAACCGGTCAGCCCACTGGTGTGATGTTGCAGATAGGTACGCGTAATACCCAAAATTTTGAATTGCTAAAAACCGTCGGCCGACAAAAAGTATTTCCAATTTTATTGAAACGTGGCTTTGGAATTACACTCGAAGAATCATTAAATGCAGCAGAATATCTCGCCTCTGAAGGCAATAGTCATGTGATATTTGCCTTGCGAGGCATGAAAACCAATATGGGAGACCCGCATCGCAATTTTGTTGATTTCTCTCACGTTCCTTCGATTAAACGTTTAACACGAATGCCCGTGTGTATTGATCCTTCTCATTCCGTAGGCACTCGCGCAGCCTCACCCGACGGCATTATGGATTTATGCCACGTCACTGCTCAAGGCGTTATTGCCGGTGCAAATATGGTGCTAGTGGATTTCCACCCAGTACCCAGTCAAGCCTTAGTCGATGGTCCACAAGCACTACTGCTCGAAGAACTGCCTTATTTTCTCGAAGACATTGCCATTGCGCGGGAAGCATATGAAAAACGAGTAAAATTGATTGGCGATTATCAGAAGTCGTAGACTAACTTTTTTCATGCAATACAATTTTAATGGTGATGTGAAATTTGAAGTAATTTCTATAAGATAAAAGGCAATCAGCAACCACAATTGCTTTCCCTTCCTTGCCGGAAAATCCCTACTCAGCATGTAAACCAAGCATAATGGGCGACAGGATTTAAGATGGAAACCCCAGCCACTAAATGCTACCCTAAGCACCTGATAATAAGCGGTCTAAGTCTTTGAGGGGAAGAGTTTATGCATAAAAATCAGTTTCTTGCACCAAATTTAGTCAAATTTATGGTTACCTCAGCTGCTTGTTTATTCATTGGTACCTTGCAAGGTGCGCTACAAACCATGAAACCTATTCGAGAATGGTTAGTTTCCATTGGAACGCCGATGTCGAACCCTGGACACATGATTGACCCCCTGGCGCATGCACACATTAATTTAATCGGTGGCGTGGTTTTGTTTATTATCGGTATGATTTATTACCATTTGCCTCGCATGAGCGGCAAGCAAATCTATTCTAATCGCCTAATCGAGCATACGTATTGGTGGATCACACTCGGTGTTGGATCGTTTTATACATCGCTGATGACTTTTGGAATTGTCGAAGGTCATCTGATGTTACAAGGCTCTCCTATGCAAGCGGTGGTTCATGCTTATTATATTCCAGTCATCTCAGTTTGTGCGACCATCATGACAATTGGATATGGCGCTTTTTTTGTGAATTTGGCTTTCACAGTAATGAAGAAACCTGAACCACAAGAAGATCTTGCTGCCCAGGAATCTAAAGCTTAAAAAATCGAACTTGAGAAAAGTCAGCGTAAGTTGACTTTTTATTGATGTGCAACAAATTGCCCACTAAAATTTACCGCTATTTTTTGTTGCTGGAATATTTTCGCATGGATTTCAATTCGTGCCCGTCCTTTCTTTTGAAAGACTTTTAGAAAGCGTTGTAGTTTTTCTTCCTCAGGGGCATAAGCAATCGCGCAAAAATCCTGCGTAACCGGTAAAATAAATTCGCTTTGATTCGATTGAATGACAATATGCGCATCTAGCTCATGGCACTGCATAATATTTTGCAGCCAACACCAACTAGCGGTAATGGCCAAGGTGTTTAAACTGCCACCAAATGCAGTTTGTTTGTGATTAATATTGATGCCTAAGGGTGCGCATAATTCAACTTGTTTTAAATCACAAATTTTAACTTTGAAACCCATTTCATGAGTCAAAGGGATTTCGTGATGTAATAAAGCTTCGAGTGTTTGTTCAGGACTTAACTGTTTGCTCATTTTTGCTGGCCTCTAATTCTATCCACTGTTGCAGTTCTTCACTGGGTTCAGGCGTAACGCCATCAAAAGGCACTAAAGCAAATATTTCTTTTACTGGCACCACGCCTTTGGCCCCACGAATACAGGCTTTCACCCATGCGCTCGCCACGGGTTTGCCCTTTAAAATAAATTCCTGTTCAATATAAAACCATTTTTCATCCCAAAATAGAATTCTAGTTTGCAAATCGTAACGATTGAACAAATTGAGTGACTTTCGATATTTAATTCTTGACGCGGCGACAATTGGAAAATAACCCAGCCTAATTAGTTTGACCAATACCCCAGTTCGTCCAATCAAATCCGTGCGGCCCAGGTCCATAATGCTAAGATAGCGACTATTGTTCATGTGCATAAAAACATCTAAATCATTGGGCAGCACGGTAAAACGTAAACGTGTGGTTTCTATTGGACTTATACGCTTACGAAATAAGCTTGCTAACGTAAACCAAAATGCACGAATCAGTAAATTCATTCATCCCTCCGAAATAGCCAGTTGGCGCTATATTTTCAACCATGTTTATGGCAGAATGCGCGGCTTGTATGGCAAAAGCATTGGTCTTGATTCGCCAATAATCCGAGTATTATGCAAAATCCGTTTCTGTTACCAGATATAACATTTGACTCTCATGAACGCTACCACTTTGGGCAGCTTTATGGAAGCAGCCCAGCGCTGCTCATTAGTGAATGTGCACAGCATTTTAACAGCTTAGTCGTTGTAATTTGCGCCGATATGGCCAGTTGTAATCGCCTAGAGAGTGATTTAAGGTTTTATCTTGGTAGCCAAGCTGAATCGCAGATTCTGTCCTTTCCTGATTGGGAGACACTGCCCTATGATGTGTTTTCACCGCACCAAGATATTATTTCTACTCGTCTAGAAACATTGTATCGCTTACCGGATACCCAAAAAGGCATACTTCTAGTGCCAATTGCCATGTTATTGCAGAAAGTGGTGCCACCAAGCTTTCTCAATCAACATAGTTTGATTTTAGATATCGGCGATCGCATCCAAATCGATGCTATGCGGTTACGTCTAGAACATAGTGGATATCGTTGTGTTCCACAGGTCGTTGAACACGGAGAATTTGCGGTTCGAGGCTCCATACTTGATTTGTTTCCTGCAGGGCAAAAACAACCCATACGAATCGATTTGTTTGATGATGAAATCGAAAGTATTCGCATTTTTGATGCAGAAACACAACGAACCCAGGAAAAAACTGACAAGGTTCGGCTTCTACCCGCACGTGAGTTTCCCTTTGATCAAACCGCAATAAACAATTTTAAACAAAACTATCGGCACGAATTTGAAGGCGACCCTAGCCGAAGCATGATTTACCGTGACGTGGGTCAAGCCATCATGCCGAGTGGTATTGAATATTATTTTCCGCTGTTCTTTTCTGAAGTGGCAACCTTGTTTGATTTTTTTCCGAAGAATACAGTTTTACTCGAACATGCAGATATTGAACAACATGGCGATTTGTTTCTAGAAGACGTTGAACATCGTTATGAACAACGTCGTCACGATATTGAACGCCCTATTCTGCCACCGGCTCAATTATTTCTTAATAAAAACCAATTACAAGAAAATTTTTCCAAATACCAACAAATTCGCTGGCAAAATTTTGCATGGGCGCAAGAATCAAAAAAACAAAATCGTTTTTACAATTTAAGTTCTGCGCAACCACCAAGCTTGACATTTGATGTTAAATTGGAAAACACGGCAAGTAAACTTCAACAGTTTTTAAATGCCCAACCGGGACGCGTATTGTTTGCTGCGGAAACAGAAGGTCGTCGGGAAATATTATTAGAATTATTGCGTGACAAACATATAAATCCTCATCCTGTGAATGATTGGCAAGCGTTTCTCGCATCTGATTTCAAACTTGCAATCACAGTCGCGCCACTGGAGCAAGGTCTGTATTTAAAAGACCTGGGCATCACCATTATCGCAGAGCCACAATTATTCGGCGATCGAGTACAGCAACGTCGTCGACGTAAACGCGCCGGTACCCACGAACACGATGCGATCATTAAAAACTTAACGGAATTAAATATTGGCTCGCCCGTGGTACATCAAGATCATGGTGTGGGTCGTTATTTGGGCTTAGAAAAACTAGACCTCGGCAATGCTGAAACAGAATTTCTAAGCTTGGAATATGCTGAGGGTGATAAACTTTATGTGCCGGTTGCATCCTTGCATTTAATTAGTCGGTATACCGGTGTCGCACCCGAGAATGCCCCCTTGCATCGTTTAGGCAGTGACATCTGGGAAAAAACCAAACGCAAAGCTGCCGAACAAGCACGGGATGTTGCAGCTGAGTTACTCGAAGTCTACGCTCGCCGAGAGGCGGCTAAAGGAGAAGTTTTTTCATTAAACAAAGAAGACTATACCCGCTTCGCAGAAAAATTCCCCTTTGAAGAAACGCCCGACCAAGAAGCGGCTATTGAAAATGTAGTCAAGGATTTAACCAGCGTGAAGCCTATGGATCGAGTCGTTTGTGGTGACGTCGGTTTTGGTAAAACCGAAGTGGCGATGCGTGCAGCATTTATTGCCGCCAATGATAGTCGCCAAGTGGCGGTATTGGTTCCAACCACCTTACTGGCGCAACAACATTATCAAAACTTTCGTGACCGTTTTGCGGATTGGCCGATTCGAGTTGAAGTATTGTCTCGCTTCAAATCAAAAAAAGAACAGGACGCCATTTTAAAAGACATTAGTAATGCAAAAGTTGATATTGTTATTGGCACGCATAAACTGTTGGGTGACAGCCTTAAATTTTCTAATCTCGGCTTGGTAATTGTCGATGAAGAACATCGTTTCGGCGTTCGTCAAAAAGAAAAATTAAAAACCTTATGCGCCAATGTTAATCTTTTAACCCTGACGGCAACCCCCATCCCTCGCACCTTGAATATGTCCTTAGCCGGATTACGCGACTTATCCCTAATTGCAACACCACCTACGCAACGGTTAGCTGTCAAAACATTTGTTGGTCAATGGAATGATGCGACTTTGAGCGAAGCTTTACAGCGCGAAATTAAGCGTGGTGGTCAGGTTTATTTTTTACACAATGAAGTGGAATCCATTGAACGCATTGCTCGTGATGTTCAGGTCTTATTGCCAGAGGCGAGTGTCGAGATTGCTCACGGTCAAATGCGTGAACGTGACTTAGAACAGGTCATGCTTGATTTTTATCATCGACGTTTTAATGTATTAGTATGCACTACAATTATTGAAAGTGGCATCGACGTGCCCACAGCTAACACAATTATTATAAACCGTGCGGATAAATTAGGACTCGCACAGCTACACCAGTTACGTGGCCGTGTCGGTCGATCTCACCACCGCGCTTATGCTTACTTACTAACGCCGCATAAAAAATTAATCACCACCGATGCACAAAAACGTTTAGAGGCCATCGAATCGCTCGAAGACTTGGGTGCGGGTTTCATGTTAGCCACACATGATTTAGAAATTCGTGGTGCAGGTGAATTATTAGGTGAAGATCAAAGCGGCCAAATTCAACAAATCGGTTTTACGCTATACTCAGAACTCTTGGAGCGTGCTGTCAAAGCATTGAAGTCCGGCAAACAACCAGAACTCGATCGACCGCTTGATCATGGAGCCGAAGTTAATCTTAATATACCCGCATTGATTCCTGAAGAGTACTTGCCTGATGTGCATAGCCGATTAACTTTATATAAACGCATCGCCAGTGCTGAATCCAATGATGAATTAAAAGAGCTCCAAGTCGAAATGATTGACCGATTTGGATTATTGCCCGATGCATTGAAATCGTTAATTGCTATAACAGAGATCAAGCTTAAAGCTAACCCCCTGGGTATACACAAAATTGACTTAAATACCAAAGGCGGGCGTATCATTTTTAATTCAAAACCGAATGTCGATCCGATGAGTATCATTCAACTCATGCAAAGTAAACCGACAATCTACAAACTTGATGGCCCGGATAAATTACGCATTAATAAACATTTTGAAAAGGCCGAACAACGGATTCCATTTCTTAATGAAACATTGTCGCGATTGCAAATAAGTAATTAACTAATCATAACGATGTCGCCTTCTCAGTGAATTTAAACTAAACACACTTTACAAAACCACTCTCCCTATATTTACAATTCTTTGCATTCAGATTATTGCGGCATTTGAAAACATATTTAACACATATTTACACACACCGACCTATTTCTTTCTAGTTTAGCCCGATAGAAAGCTAACAACTATTGACAATCATTAGTTAGTTATGCTGACACCCATGTCATAACAATGATCGGAGAATAAATTGAACATGTTAGCGGACAAACTGGACGAGCCAGATTGGATCTATAACCAAGAGATTCTAAATGCATATCCAACCGGAGTCGTCATTTGTAATGAAAATATGCAGATCCTTTCATGTAATGATGAAATTACTGCTTTATTTGGATATGACACCCATTCACTCATCAATAAACCTGTTCATATGTTATTACCCGAACAATATCAACTTAATCACAAACACCATGTCGAAACATTTAAATCAAATCCAACGAAACGTAACATGGGCAGTGGCCGAGAACTCTTTGCTCGCCGCCAGGATGGGCAGTTATTTCCAGTCGAGATTGGTTTAAATCCGATATTCTTTAATAGCAAACTATTAATATTGGCTACCATTGCGGACATTTCAAAACGTTATATAACTACCGATAATTTCAAAACCATTGTTGAAGCAGCACCAATAGGCATGCTTATTATTAATGAGGACGGAACGATTCGTCACTGCAACAAACACTTACTAACAATTTTTGGTTATTCTCTTGATGAAACATTAAATCAAACCATAGAAATGCTGTTACCAGAACGTCATCGAGGGCAACACATAGTGTATCGAAACCTTTTTATGGCCAATCCAAGCAATCGTGCCATGGGGCTAGATCGGGATTTAACCGCACTACATAAAAACGGTAGCGAATTTCCAGTTGAAATTGGGCTAAGCCCTATCGAAACCGAACAAGGTCGTGTGGTAGTAGCTGCAGTTAGCGATATTACCGAACGTAACAAAGTCCAGTTAAAATTAAAACAAGCCAATGCTGATTTAGATGAGTTCACCTATGTCGCGTCTCATGATTTAAAATCACCATTACAAGGTATTAGCAGCTTAATAGAATGGATCGAAGAGGATCTCGAAGACAATATTTCGGACAGTGTTCGTAAAAACCTAGAACGAGCCCACGTTAGAATTGAACGAATGGAAAAACTCATTGATGACTTATTGACTTATGCACGATCTGGGAGAAAGAATGACAAGATTGATACTGTAAACATCAACGAAACAATTGACGATATGATTCAATTCTTAGGAACGCCAGATGAATTTAATATTACGGTAGAATCGAATGTTGAGTTTATCAAAACATACACTACACCATTGCAAACCGTATTAAGAAATTTAATCAGTAATGCAATCAAACATCACCATAAGCGCCATGGAACCATTAATATAAAAGTGACCACCGACAATGCATATTGTATTTTTGATGTCATTGATGACGGCCCAGGTATTCCCCTTGGGGCTCAAGAACGGGTATTCAAATTATTTCAGTCATTGTCCCCAGACAGCAAGGCACGCTCTGGTATTGGTTTGGCAGTTTGCCGCCGTTTGGTCGATGCTCATGGTGGAAAAATCGAAATTATACCCAACCCAACAGGAACATGTTTTCGTTTCTGGTGGCCTCGTATTGCCAGGAGAGATTTAGATGTCCAATAATCGAGAATTAAATATCTTATTAGTAGAAGATGATGATGTTGCCTGTGAAGCTATCATTCGTAGCTTTGCAAAACATAACATCCCCTTCCCATTAATCATTGCTCATGATGGTCTCGAAGCATTGCAAATACTTCGAGATCAAAATCCAAAAGAGAAAATTGAAGATCCTCTTATCATTCTACTTGATTTAAATATGCCACGGATGAATGGTTTTGAATTCCTACAAGAGCTGCGTGCTGATAGCAACCTCTCATCCTTAGTCGTTTTTGTATTAACAACTTCGAATGATGATAGTGATAGAACTCGCGCCTATGCTGAACAAATCGCTGGATATATGGTGAAATCAATGGTTGGACCCCACTTTAGAAAACTTGCTGATCTGCTACTGAGTTATCGCCAGACAATATCCTTTCCACAACAGCAAAAAGCATCATGAAGAATACTAATTTTCATCACAATATTTCTCCAGCGATTGATGATTCATTATCATCATTTGAGCAATGTCGAATTTTGCCCATCAAAACGTATAATGAGTCTACAAAACATGTAACCCAAGAAGATATTAGAACGATTTATGAGCTGTTTGCCAAACAAGAACGTAAAACCAAATTATTAGTCATAGATGATGATGATGTTGACCGTGAACGTATTTCGCGCTACATCGATAAATTCATACTTCCCTTTGAAACCACTTTTGCTGCCAATGGTCAAGAAGCAATAGACTTACTCTCTAATAATGCTTTCGATATAATTATTCTGGACTACCAACTTGGCGACATGACGGGTGCTCAATTGATGGAAAAATTTGCTTCTCTTGATCATTATCCAATTCCAACCATTATGATTACAGGCATGGGGGACGAAAAAACGGTAGTTGAAGCCATGAGATTAGGCGTCCATGATTATATTCCAAAAAAGCAATTAAATGCAGAGTCACTCATTTCTGTTTTATCCTCAGCACTTCACACAGCCGAATTGGAAAGGCGTTTGCTTGAAACTCAGGATCAACTTAGACGACAGAGTTTATACGATGGCCTAACAGGTTTACCCAATCGAAACCTGTTTTTTGATCGTCTCAATCAAGCTATCCTCACGAGTGAACGGAATTTAGGTGTATTTACACTGTTGATGATCGACCTTAACCTATTCAAAGAAGTCAATGATAGTCTTGGTCACGGTGTAGGTGATGAGGTGCTAAGTATTATTGGAGGACGCTTTGAAACATTTGCACGCAAGAGCGATACCCTCGCCCGCCTAGGTGGTGATGAATTCGCCTGCATTTTATATAACATTCAAACTGAAAAAGATGCGATCGCCTGCGTAGAAAAAATTATCGCAACGATTAATCAGCCCATCGTCGTCAATGAACACGTTTTACAAATTGGTGCATCCGTTGGAATTGCCAGATACCCTGAGAATGGGACTGATCCCACAAGTTTGCTTTCTAATGCCGACAGTGCCATGTATCAGGCAAAACGTTCCAAACAGAAATATGAAATCTACCGGCAAACAAACATTCGGCAATCAAATTCAACTATTCCACTGACCGAACAATTAATTCAAGGCCTGCGACATAAAGAGCTTTATCTCGATTACCAGCCTAAAATCAATTTACGCACTCATCGAATCATTGGTGTAGAAGCACTAGTTCGCTGGAAAAATCCGACCATGGGTTTATTAATGCCAGATCAATTTATTAATATTGCTGAGCGCAGCCATTTAATTGAAGAGATCTCCTTTCAAACCATTGAACAAGCATTCTCCCAATGGCTCACTTGGTTTAACAAAGACATGCGTATACCCATTGCAGTTAATTTATCTGCGCGTATGTTGGACAATCAAGAATTTCTGCCATGGCTTAAAAAAATGAGTGCTCGTTACAAGATCCTTACCTGTGATTTCACCTTCGAAATTACTGAAACGGCTTTGGCTTCCAGCAATAGGCTAGCCAACCGTTTATTAAAGAATTTACAGCAAATGGGATTTCAACTAAGTATTGATGATTTTGGCAGCGGATTTACCTCGTTTCGTACTTTGCGCAATAGTGCTATTTCCGAATTAAAAATAGATCGTGAATTTGTTAAGGACATTGAACAAAATGGAAAAGATGCTGCTATTGTCAGTTCTCTCATCACTTTGGCAAATAACCTAGAAGTCCGTATTATTGCAGAGGGTGTTGAGACTCAGGCGCAAAGTATCAAATTGCAATCGCTTGGATGCGTGCTAGCCCAGGGTTTTGCACTAGCAAAACCGATGTCAGCCTCATCCTTTATCAAGTGGCGCGAAACGTTTCAATCAGGGTCTTCACTATGATTCCGATCCAGCATCTGTGTCAGTGTCTTCTGTTGTTTTCTTCGGTAATTTTCCCGCAGCTTCTAATTCTTCGATAAATCCAAATTGGCTTAAGTCATCAATTCGTTGAGGGTAGAGTATTCCATCTAAATGGTCGCTCTCATGCAACACAACACGCGCATGAAAATCTTCAGCGACTCTCTCAATTTTCGTTCCCTGTGGGTCAAACCCAACATATTTTATTTTATTGGGACGCGCCACTAAACCACGCATACCTGGCACACTTAAACAACCTTCCCAAAGTGTGTTCTGATTATCGTCGATAATTTCAATTTCCGGATTGATTAATACCGTAAGAGGCACCGGTTCAACATCAGGATAACGCGGATTATGATCAATACCGAAAATAATAATGCGTTGACTCACGCCAATTTGTGGGGCGGCTATCCCTGCTCCGTCAAGATGCTGCATTGTATCCAACATATCCTGCACGATAGCGTCAAGATCAGTACTATTGAATTCTGTTACTGGTGCAGCTACTTCGCCCAATAGTTTTGCACCCATGCGTAAAACCGCTTTGATGGTCATCGAAATCTCCTGGTATCTTTTTCGCAAAGCATACACTAGAATAATGGCCTTTAACCATATATCGAATTTTCTGTCTAGAAGAATCAACTAGTTAGAAACCCTGAGTAACAAATATAGGCGGTATACCACTCATTATGCGTTGGCAATCAAAAACACTATTAAATTCTTTTTTTCTATTTTCACTCGTTTCTCCTGCTTGGGTTCTAGCAGAATCTGAGGCCAAATGGTATCAAGTGGAAGTATTGATATTTGCCAATAAAGAGGCGCAGGCATTACAGTCAGAACGCTGGCCACAATCGCCACAATTTCCGCATAAGAAAGCTTTGCACGAACTTGTTGATCCACCTGAATTTGAATTAGAGGAGATCAGTGCCGGGGATGTTGAAACTATCACCACAGACGAAAATCACACCGAATTGGTTTTATCCAAACTGAAAGCCGAAGATTTAACATTCAGCGAAATCACTCAGCGCTTTCAACAAAATGAAACATTTGAAGTATTGGTACATACAGGTTGGCGCCAAAGTTTAATTCCGAATGACCGCTTGGCCCCTGTGTTTATCAACGAAGCAGAACTCGGTATCAAACCAACAATTTTAATTGAAGATATTGTTCTGCAGGAGCAGGAGCAAATAAGTAGTTTGGAGGCAGAACAGGCGTTGTTTGGCGATGGTAACTTATCCATTGAAAATACCACTGCTGCTAACGACCTGACATCAACCTCAGTGGAAACTGAGGCTAATTCTCATACATCAGAGCTGATAGATGCGGATGCCAGTGCATTAATTGCGGGTCAGATTTATAACATGGGCCCACCCTTTAATCGCGTATATGGTGCTGTGACTCTACGTCGTGGTCGGTATTTGCATTTATCAGTGGATCTTATTTATCGTGCTCAGGAAAAACAAGTGTTACCACCGATGGAAACCGAAGTAGACAAACCACCTTCAGAACAAGAATTATTTCCTATGCAAAATCTTAATAGTGATAATCAACCCACCGAAGATGAAGTGGCGATTGTGTATTTGAATACTGATCCAACGACAATTGCTGGTTTTCGATTAAAAGAATCAAGACGGGTGCGTTTAAATAAATTATATTATTTTGATCACCCATTGTTTGGGTTTATTACTCGAGTTACCGAATATATTCCCCCAGAACCTGAACCTATCGAAGCAATAGAAACACCACTAATAGAAGACCCTAACGGCGGATCAATCGGTGGTGGTATTGGCTCTTAATTAAAAAAATAGAACTCGACGTTTCGCAATTAGGACTAAAGCTCAGTAATCACTTTGGCTAATAATTCACGAACTTTTTGCATACCTGAAGACAAATACGCTTCAATCCGCTCCATGGTAAGCGCTTCTTCACTACGACCTGCTGCTAAATTGGCGACAACCGCCAACGAGGCATAACATAGATCCAATTCCTTAGCTAAAGCGGCTTCAGGCATTCCTGTCATACCGACAATGTCACAGCCGTCCCGCTCCAAACGATTAATTTCTGCAGCGGTTTCCAAACGCGGACCTTGTGTTGCCGCATAAGTACCTTTGTCTGAAATTTCAAATCCCAGTGCATGCGCCGATTGAATTAAGCGTTGACGTAAGGCTTCGCAATACGGTTCACTAAAATCGATATGCGTTACGTGATTCAAACCTTCTTCGAAAAAAGTATTCACCCGTGACCAGGTGTAATCAACAATTTGATCGGGCACAACAAGACGTTCAGGAACCATATCCGCACGAATACCACCAACGGCCGCGACCGCAATCACATTCTCCACACCGGCATCTTTGAGCGCCCAAATATTCGCTCGATAATTGACTTTATGCGGAGGAATGGTATGACCGTATCCGTGACGCGGTAGAAATAAAACTTTTTTCCCCGCTAGCTTACCGTGGGTGACTGGCCCTGAAGGTTCACCATAAGGTGTTTGCACAATTTCACGATTGATAATTTCCAAATTCGCCAAGGTGGTCAAACCAGTGCCACCAATAATGCCTAATTCACTCATCTTCTGCCTTTGCTGCATAAATTCCTGGTACGTTACGTAGATAACCTTTGTAATCCATACCAAAGCCAAACACATAGCGATCGGGAACAATTAAACCAGTGTAATCGGCACTGCTAATTCCATTCTTGCGATCGTGCTCTTTTTCAACCAAAACTGCGCTTTTAACCGAAGCCACTTCTTGTTGATGACAGTATTGCAGGATTGCGGCCAAGGTTTGGCCTTCGTCGAGAATGTCGTCAATAACTAAAACATTACGCCCTTTAAGTGACTTACGCGGTTTTGCAATCCATTTCAAATCCGTACCTTGAGTATCATGACCGTAGCGCGTCGCATGAATATAATCCAATTCCAGAACAAAACCCAAGCGCAACAATAGTTCGCTGGTAGCGACTAGTCCGCCAGTCATTAAACATAAAACCAGAGGATTGGTGCTAGCAAAATCTGTTTCGATTTGTTTAGCCATGCGATCCAAGGCTTGTTCAATTTCAGTTTGATTAAATATGAGATCTGCACGATCCAATACCGCTTGGGCGTATTTTGCATCTATCATGATTTTGGTGTTCTTTCCTCAAGAATCAGGGTTCAACTTTACAGTATCGTCTATGAAAATCAATTAATAGGTAAATGTTACAGTCGCGTCATCCATGGCTTCGCTAATCACATATGCCCCACCGACGGTTTCTTCTATTTCGGGGATTAATTCATCGCCCCACAAATCTAAGGTCGGTGTGCACACTTTAAACACAACACCTGCAGAGTGAGCATCCTGCATAATTTGATACACCGTTTTTTCACTGCCTTTGTATGGATAAAGTTTTTCTGCAACACCTTTAGCGGCTAATTCACCTGCCCGTCCGGTTAAAATAATTTCCACTTCGAATTCCATAGCAGCCGCTACCGTCGCTTGGAAAAAAGGCGCTCCCATTTCTGAAGGATTTTTTGGATCGGTGTTGACCATAATGATGAGTAGTTTATCTGCCATGAATTATTTTTGCCTTTAAAAACACTTAAACTCTATCCGGCTGCTTAAGCAAAGCCACCTCAAGCTGAGATTCGGCTTCCAAATGAACGGTAGACGTAGGAAATGCGATATCAGCGCCATGTTGGCTAATTATTTCATATATTTTCAGGAGCACGTCTTGTTTGATGCGGTGAAAAGTTGCCCAATCGGTAGTATGGGTAAAAGTGTAGACGAAAAAATCCAGCGACGATGACCCATACTTATTAAAATTAACCATTAAGGTCTGGCTGTTATCAATATCTGGATGTTGCTGCAGCATTTTTTCAACATCATCTATAATGTTATTCATCCTGCCAGCATCTTCATAGCGTATGCCGATGGTCTCGTAAATACGTCGATGACTCATACGAGACGGATTTTCGACAGTAATATTGGCAAATATTGAATTCGGCACATAAGTAGGGCGTTTGTCAAAGGTGCGAATTCGTGTTAAACGCCAACCAATATTTTCTACCGTACCCTCAATTTCTTTATCCGGTGAACGAATCCAATCACCAACTTCAAAAGGTCGATCGAGATAAATCATCAAACCACCAAAAAAATTAGCGAGCAAGTCTTTGGCTGCAAAACCCACGGCGATGCCACCAATGCCTCCAAACGCCATAACCCCCGATACGCTAAAACCCAGGGTTTGCAAAACAACCATCACTGCTGTGATGAGTACTGAGACTCTTAGTAATTTACTAACAGCATCTGCGGTAGTGCGATCAATTTTTTTTCCAAAGGATTCTTTGTGCTTAATGTAATTGTTTTCACCAAAGGTGATAAAACGCACAAGAAACCAAGCCAAACAAGCAATCACTCCAACATCTCTCACGGGTCCAAAGGCCGTAAAAATCTGTGCACCCGTTTCGTGTTGAACAATATCTGCAGCGAAGGTTAAACCAAGAATCCATACCAAGGTGGTTACCGGTCGCCGTATGGCCTCGACTAAGGCATCGTCCCAAACATTACTGGTACTTTGAAGACGCTCACTCAAACGCTTGAGTAAACGTTTCTGAATAAAATTGACCAGCGTGGCGAGAAAAATCACCACAAATACTTGCAGTATCCAATCCCAACTGGATTCGAAAATTTTACTGCTGTCTCTTAGAAAACCGGAAAAGTCCATAATGATTTATTTCGTGAGTTTTACTTATTGTACTCGTTAAAAGTTAATTAACCAATGCACTGACAATGGTTTGCGCGTGTTGCCATCGTGAATCTTTTTGCAAATCGACCATGGAATGAAGCATAGGTTGGCCGCGCATACGTGCAAAGCGCTGTGCCATGGATGGATCATGAAGCCATTTTAAATTATCTAAAACTTCGATGGCACCTGCTCGATTATTACACACCAAAATCATATCACAATCGGCCTCCAAAGCAGCGTAGGCACGATCGATAAAACTACCAGCTACACCGGCAGCGGCCATGTTTAAATCATCACTAAACACTACACCATCGAACCCAAGGTCACGACGCAATACCTGAGGAATCCAATATTTTGAAAATCCAGCAGGATCTTTATCAAATTGCTCATAAATTACATGCGCAGGCATAATACCATCTAACTTACCTGCATGTATGAGGTGTTTGAACACCGACATATCCTGTTCGACAATGGTTTCAGGATCACGTCGATCATGCGGTAAATCTAAATGCGAATCTTCCAACACCCCACCGTGACCCGGAAAATGTTTGCCCACCGAGGCCATACCAGCGTCAGACATTCCGTCGATAAACTCACGTGCCAGTTGAATTATAATTTCAGCATGCGAGTGGAAAGCACGGTTTCCAATCACACCGCTGACTCCATAATCCATGTCCAACACTGGCGCGAAACTGAAGTCAATACCGACGACACGCGCTTCAGTTGCCATCAGCCATCCCATTTCTTTAGCGTAACTCAAGGCAAGCGACTGGTCTTGGTCGTAAATATTGCCCAAGGCGCGCATGGCGGGAATTTGTGTGAATCCTTGGCGAAAACGCTGCACCCGTCCACCTTCGTGGTCAATACAAGTTAGTAGACTAGACTGTCTGAGTGCTTTAATTGACGCATCTAAGGCTTGAATTTGCGCTACACTTTCAAAATTACGCGTAAAATAAATCAGACCACCGACCAAAGGATGCTGTAATAATTCTTTGTCTTCAGCACTCAGTTCCGTGCCTTCAATATCAATGATTACTGGCCCTAATTCCATGCGCGACTCCTTTGCTTAATTTTCACGCGCACGTCCTCGTACATCGAGCACATCGCGTAATCGATCACCTAATAAATTCACTGCCAGCACCACCAACATAATCGCCATACCAGGTGCAATCACCATGTGTGGCGCCATCAGCATATAGCGTGTACCGTCTTTTATCATACTGCCCCAGGAAGCCTCTGGTGGTTGTACACCCAAACCCAAAAACGACAAACCGGCTTCCGCAATAACTGCACCGGCAATACCAAAGGTGGCTTCGACAATTAAGGGCGCGCTAATTAGAGGAATTAAATGGCGTAACATGATTCTCAACGGACGTGTACCCAATGCAATTGCTGCTTGCACATGATCGCGGTGTTTTAATGTTAGTACTTGCGCCCGGGCTAGACGCGCATATCCGACCCAACCGACGATCGACAAAGCAAATACCACATTTTCGATACCTGGCCCCATAATTCCGGCCAGTGCGATCGCCAATAAAATCCCTGGAACAGCAAGAAAGACATCGATCACACGCACCACTACGAGATCAAATTTACCACCAACATAAGCGCTCATCGTACCGATAAACGTGCCAATAAATAACGAGATTAACATGACCCAGATAGCGACTAAAAACGACGTTCTAGCACCCATGACTAAACGATCCCAAACGGGTCGACCTAAGTCATCATAACCTAACCATGCCTCACTAGCGGGTGTGTGAAGAATCTTTTGCAAGTTAACGATGTCGGGGTTTAGGGGTAGCCAAGGACCGAATAAGGCTAACACCACCCACAAAAGCAAAATTATAGGCGCAATAATTCGGCTCATGCGCTTTCATCTCCCAAACGGATGCGTGGATCAATCGCCGCATAAACAACATCCGTAAGCACATTGACGACGACATAACTTAAGCTGATTAACAATACACAGGCCTGCACCACCGGATAATCCCGTCGTTGAATAGCGTCGATGGTTAGTTGTCCAACCCCAGGCCAGGAAAATACGGTTTCGGTAATTACGGCACCACCGAGCAATGTACCTAACTGTAAACCCAATAATGTGATCACCGGTAAAAGTGCGTTGCGCATCCCATGATTCTTGATGACCTGAAATTCATTCAAACCTTTGGCTCTGGCAGTACGTATATAGTCTTCATTTAAAACTTCCAACAAAGTACTCCGCACCATTCGAGCAAGAATTGCAGCCATAGCCGTGCCAAGCGTTAAGGCCGGTAACACTAAGGAAGCAAAGCCTTCACGACCACTGACAGGAAACCAACCCGCCCATAAGGAAAATACCAGAATCAGTATGGGGCCCATCCAGAAATTGGGAATAGAAACGCCAACAAGCGAAAATCCCATGGCCACATCATCCCACCATGTATCTTTTCGTACAGCGGCAATGGCGCCTAGGGGAAATGCAATAACAATAGCTACAATTAAAGAACTTAGCGCCAATTCGACGGTCGCAGGAATACGTTCGGCCAATATTT
>Ga0224506_10000749_pt1 | contig 25676 bp, 21 predicted proteins | sample SF_Jan12_sed_USG_2_FD_169108 | JGI IMG/M metagenome (GOLD analysis project Ga0224506, IMG submission 169108) | Sediment microbial communities from San Francisco Bay, California, United States - SF_Jan12_sed_USGS_8_1 | ecosystem: Environmental > Aquatic > Marine > Sediment | place: USA... | reverse complement strand
TTCTTACAATTCTGAAAGTTGGCAGTTAAAATCTACATAACCGTTTAAAAAAGCTTGTATTTTCAATCGGTTATCGTATTATACCGCCTCTTCGGGTATTAGCGCAGTCTGGTAGCGCATCGTCATGGGGTGGCGAGGGTCATAGGTTCAAATCCTATATACCCGACCAAAATTCCAGAAAAGCTGACTTAGGTCGGCTTTTTTTATGTCCGCAGAAAACCAGACATGGGTAAAGCAATAAGATCAGAACATAGGCTAGGTAATTTAGGCATTATAGTTGTTTGTGAATGATGTAGACTGGAATGTGCTTCAACAGATGAATCCGGACGATTAATATTATGGGTAACTCCAATAAATGGACCGACTGTAATTTCATTCATTGGCAGCGATTTAAAACATCGATTTAAGATCATATCTACAAAGACCGTGAAGGATGTAGCATGGGAGATGTAAACTATATTTTAATTCTAACGGCTGCCTTAGTGGCGGTCATGAGCCCTGGGCCTGCAACTATGGCTATAGCTGAGTCTTCAATGAGTCGGGGTAGACAATTTGGGTCGATTATGGCTTTGGGTATTACCACTGGTTCCATGTTTTGGTCCATATCTGCTGCACTGGGAATGAGTGCCCTAATGATGGCGAAACCCTGGGTTTTTGAATGGGTTCGATACCTGGGGGTTTCATATCTACTTTATCTGGCATTCATGTCAGCACGTTCCGTATGCTGTTCTCAGGTGTCTAATCAATTAGTGAGAACAAGGAGTTTAGGTGGTTTCAGAGCGGCTTATTTAAAAGGTTTGGGTATCCATTTAACAAACCCAAAAGCCATTTTATTTTTTGGTTCACTTTATGCGTTGGGTATTCCGGCAGAAACATCCATTAAACAGATAGCAATTTTAAATGGTCTTATTATTTTTCAGGGTTTCTGTGTATTTCAGTTATATGCCTTTTTATTTTCAATGCAGAAAGTAAGACAGGGCTACACTAAATTAAATCGGCTATTTGAAAGTTTATTTGCAGTGTTTTTTGGTGCTGCCGGTGTGAGCTTGCTTATGGTTGATTTAGATTAATACTACTGATTCAAAAGAAATGACTGGCATTTATAATGGTTGTCTCATTATTAAGAGTGAATATGTCAAATTGTTGTTTAGATAAGTCCAGTGCGTCTTATCCTAAAAAAAGTAACTGTCCTAAAAGTGGTCATGAATGCGGTGCAGTACAGAGCACTACAATCAAACATCATCTAAAGCATCCCTGGCTGTGGGAAAAGAAGTCTCAGGGTTACTATTTTTGTGCAGATCCGGGTTGTCCGGTGATCTATTTTGGTGAAGATGGCTCGATTTTTGAACAATCATCATTAAGAACACAGGTGGGTGTTAAACAGTCAGGCTCTGATGCGCTTCTTTGTTATTGTTTTGGAGTATCTAAACAAGATTACTTGGAAAATACTGAACTTATTGAGTTTGTGAAACAGGAGACAAAATCCAGATCATGTGCTTGCGATGTCAGAAATCCATCAGGTAGATGTTGTTTAATAGATTTTTAAGAGTAGTTTTTATCATAGTTTTCAAAATTAATAATTTCATAACAATTGCGGGTTTCCTTAGCTCTATATAATGCTCTATCAGCTAGTGCAAATATGTCTCCGGGACACCTAGAGACCTCAAAGATACTGCATATTCCCTGGCTTACGGTTATTTTTAACTTATGCCCTTCATGTTCCATCGAATGATGTATGAGTTCAGCCTGTATCCTGTTCGCCAGGGTTTCATTTTTATCGCCAGAGGCTCCATAGCTAATAACAGCAAACTCTTCTCCACCAATTCTGAATAACTTATCTGTACTTCTGACAGATTGGGACAGTACGCCAGCAATATGACGTAACAACAGATCTCCAACCTGATGCCCATAACGATCGTTAACACTTTTAAAATGGTCAATATCAATAATAAAGAGTGAAAATTGATGGTTATTTCTATCATATTGATCCGAGGCAATCGTCAACTCCTTGTTAAAGGCACGTCGATTGGAAATTCCAGTCAAGTCATCAATTAAGCTCTGATGTTCTAATAGGCGGTTCAGGATTAATAATTTATTTTTTTGCCTGTTTATTTGCCGAAGTAATAATCTGGTTTCGTGTGAGCGTGACCACATCAAGCGTTTATAGCGATGTAACGAGAATGCAACAACGGTAGAAATGATAAACATGATGAATAGGTAGGTTGCTGAATAACCGACCAATGGGCTATCAAAGCTATAGAATAAATGGACTTCAATCAGGTATCCGGTTACCAGAATGGATAAAAAAGAAAATTGAATGGATGGTTTTATAGAAGGCATTATGCCAATTAACAACATAGTAATAAGGTAGGGTACTATGGATTCATAAACAGTAGGGGGCGCGGATGTTATTGGATCCTTATGGTAAACACCAGTAATGATGATAATGTTAGAGATAAAAAGAATAAAAGAAATATTACTGGCAATAAATAAACGAGCGTAACTTCTTGGTTTTAATTGTATGAGTCGGTAGCACAATATGGCAACTATTAGAACGATCGCTTTAGAAAAAACTGAAATCAATTTGGATTCAGTAAGAGAAAATAAGGCAAGATCAGTAATCACAAAACTCATGAACAGAGCAGCTAGAATCAAAAGGTATCGAGCCGTTTGCAAATTGAATTTTAAGGAATTTTCCTGGATATAGCGACGTTCTATATTCGAAAAATAGAACATAGGAGCGAACCGGGCAATATAATATCTATTTTTCATTCAGCAAACTCAATTGAAAGAACTGATGCCATAAATGCCAATACACATAAGTACAGGGTTCAAAATATAAATGTCTAACATTCATCCATAGCTTTTACATTAAGTGGAACTCTACTAAGGTTAGGATATGAATTGTAAATTAACAAGAATGCAGTGCATGTAGAAGAGAGTTGTGTGGCCAGTGGTGCTATCAGCGCGGTAGACAACAGTAGATTATATTGGACGCTATGCTGGTGTCTCAAGCCCTGCACTCAGTGCCAGGGTTTCATGTTGGTGAGATTGCAGCCACTTGCGATGGGTCTTGTAATTCGGATCCAAATTAGAAACCAGGCTCCAAAAATCACCGGAATGATTCATCCATTTTAGGTGGGCGACTTCATGAGCAACAAGGTATTGCTGGACAGATATTGGTGCCATTAGAATGCGCGGATTTAACTGTATCAACCCTTTTGAAGTGCAATGCCCCCATTTTGATTGGGTATATTTAAAGTGTACACCGACTAAACGGTGATGAAGACTGGCTCTGCTGGCATATAGGGATACCATGTCAGGCAGTACTTCTTCAGCACGAGCCTTTAACCAGTGATTAAATAACCTTAGCGCATAGTCTTTTTTGTGTGTAACCCTGGCTGGAATTGAAACAATGAGTTGTTTATTTATTAGTTCGCAATGTGACTTTCCGGTAATAAATTGCACTAAAACAAGGCTTCCATTGATATATATTTGTGCGTTATGAACCAAGGTTTGCTTTGGTTGACTCGTTCCCGAATCCAGCACATTTTGTATCCAATCGTGTCGTGAATCTAGAAATTTATTAATGACGGCTAAAGGCAGCAATGAAGGGACCCTGACGATGACCTCTCCATACTTTATTTCAATAGCTATTGATTGCCGCCGATTAGACCGTATTATTTTAGGTTGAAAGGGTGCTGCTCTATGAATGTCAGAGGCTTCATTAATGGCGTTCATACTTGAGGCTTTCTCAATGGCGTTAATAAGGACTCTAAACCATTTTCCTGAATGACGAGCATCAACTGCATGAGCTCGCCAATTCTTCCTGGAGGAAAGCCCTTGTTAGCAAACCACAACAAATAATTTTCTGGCAGGTCAGCAATTTTTCGTCCGCGGTACTTGCCAAACGGTATCTCAACCCTAACCAGAGACAGAAGATCTTCGGGTTTCAATTGAGCGCTTGCCTCATTTTGTCGAGAGCGGCTTCCAGTTGGCTCATAGGGCAACCAAAATTCAGCCGAACAAAGCCGGGCATTCCGAAATCTTTGCCATTAGACAGGGCTACGCCATTGTCCAGAAAGTGTTGAAAAGGATCTTCCAGACCAGTTTCTCTGCAGTCGATCCATGCAAGGAAGGTAGCCTCTGGTTTTAGCATTTTAAGTCCGGGAAGCTTAGGCAGGTAATCTATCAGGAATTCAAGATTTTGATTCAGGTAAGCCATCTGAGCATCCAGCCAGTCAGCTCCTCCCGTAAATGCGGCTTCAGTGGCCGTAAAGCCCAGTAAGTTTGGCGTTGATACTAACCCCTTACCTTTTTTAGCTAATTTTGCTCTCACAGCCGGGTCTTTAATAATGGCCAAGCTACAGCTTAATCCGGCAATATTAAAGGTCTTGCTGGCAGCCATTATCGTGATGGCATTGTCATCAATCTTGCCTAGCGGAATATGGGGAATGGATGGATCCAGCAATAAATCACAATGAATTTCGTCAGAGCAAAGTTGAACATTATGTTGTTTCGCCAGGCTGACAATATGTTCAAGTTCTTCAAGGTTAAGACGCGTACCGCAAGGGTTCATAGGGTTACACATAACAAACATGCTGCAATTTTTTTGACGAAACTGTTGCTCAAGTTGAGTCATATTCAGATGCCATCGGCCTTCTGACTCATAGGTTTCAATTAACAGGCGCTCACGATTATTCAAAATCGGTGCATTCAGCAGGGGGGGGTAATTTGGTGTCTGCACGGCAACAGCGTCAGTGTCTGAGGTCAGTGCCAGGATACTTAAATTAAAGCCAGGCACTACTCCGGGAAGCCAGTAGATCCACTCTTTTTCAATATCCCAGGCGTATTTAGCCTTTAACCAATTCTGAACAGATTGTTGTAGCGATTCAGACGGACCGGTGTAACCAAAAATACCATGCCGGGTACGTTCAGCAATTGCTTCTTGAACAATATCAGGAGATTTGAAGTCAGTATCTGCTACCCACATAGGAATCGCATTAAACTCACGAAACTGTTCATGTTTCTCTGATGCCGTACCCTCACGGGAGATGGTTTTATCAAAATCAAAATGAGTCATTCGATATATTATCCGTCGTATAGTTTTTATTAGATCGTTAAGGTACAAAAAAAAAGAAGCAGGATAAAGACAATTTTCAGAAAGGAGCCCTATTGCCTATAACCAGATTATTGGGGAAATAGCTTAGTGAACAGGTATCTGCTCACTGGATTCTGGTAACATCAACATAGAGCGTCAGATATTGTCCGGGTTGAATATATTTCCCTGTTAGCGTATTCCATTTATTGATTTCATTAACGCTGACGTTGAACTTATTAGCAATACGGTTTAATGAATCACCGCTACGGATGGTGTAGCCGACTTTTCTTATCACAGCACGACTATCTGCCAAATTTATCTGTGCCAGTTTTGGTGAGTTCTTTGGTAACCAGATAACAAGTGTCTGACCCATTTTGAGTAAATCCCTGGGTGCCATACCATTCCATTTTGCCAGTGACCTTAGGTTCACATTATATTTTTGAGAAATGTTCCACAGGCTATCGCCAGACTTAACAACATAGGTGGTGCGATCAAGATTACTTGCACTAGGGTTTGTGGATTGTCGTTTTGCCAGACGTTGATTTGCACTCAATGAGTAGTCGTTAGATTTACGGCTCGCAGAGGGAATTAATAGAGTCTTACCGGCAACGATGACACTGCTGCGCAAGTTATTAACATCACGAATAACTTGCTGAGTGGTATTAAACTTTACTGCTATGGTACTGAGAGAGTCACCAGACTGAATAGTATAACGTTGCCAGCTAATACGTTGGTTGCTTGGAATCTTTGCCAGTTCCTTTTCAAATAGCTCGCCTTTACCCTTGGGTACTAATAAATAATGGGGACCATTCGGGCTAGTTGCCCATTGGTTAAAGCCAGGGTTTAACAGGTAGATTTCATCTAATGGGACATCAGCAATTTGCGCAGCCTGAGCCAGGTCAATCTGACTCTGGGTTGATACCTTTTCAAAATAAGGCTCTGTGGAAATGCTGGTTAGCTTTATGTTGGCTTCAGAGGGGTTCCAAATGATTTTAGACAATGCTAATAATTTCGGAACATAGGCTGAGGTTTCTTTTGGAAGATTTAACGACCAATAGTCAGTCGGTAAACCTTTTTCTCTATTCTTTCGCATTGCTTTTGATACGGTACCACCACCTGAATTATAGGCAGCAAGAGCAAGGAGCCAATCGCCATCAAATCGTTTCGCTAATGACTCTAAAAAATCCAGTGCTGCATCAGTAGAGGCTGTCACGTCTCTTCGACCGTCATACCACCAGTCTTGATTTAATCCATAGATTCTTCCGGTACTTGGAATAAACTGCCACATACCTGAAGCTCTGCCATGTGAATAGGCAAAGGGATCAAACGCGCTTTCTACGATCGGCAGTAAAGCCATTTCTGCCGGCATACCACGTTTTTTGATTTCTTCTACTACATAAAACATATAACGACTCGCGCGCTTGGCAACGCGGTCCATATACCCCTGATGACGGGCATACCAGTTATATTGAGACTGAATTCTACTGTTGTTTACTGTCAGATCCAGTTTGAAGTGTTTTCGCATTTCAAACCAGAGATCATTCGGAACAACTGTTGGAATATGGCGATAGGCATAATCAGCAGCGTCTAGTTTTGCAGTGATCTGCTCTCTGCCATCCGATGACAGGGGTGAGAAACTGATTGTTTCAATCCCGGACAAAACTTCCAGGTCATTCTGTTCCGGTTCGAGTTCATCCAGTGTCGTAAGGTCCATCATTTCAACCAATTCAACACGAGACCATTCAGGAATTTTTACGGCCGATTTATCACGTTTAAAACTATTTACTGATGGGGTCTTGGATGTCAGACCCGGTACCGATAACTTATCGATACCCAGAGGAATACTTTGGCAACCTGATAAGAAAACCATAGTCAGGATGATAGAGATTAAACGCATATTCATAATAAGTTAGTCAGGTTGATTATAAATTTAGTGAACACAAATAGAAGTTCAATCCAATCTTGAGTATGATCTATTTGGTAAATTTTGGCGGCATATTACCTGTATTCGGACATTTTCTACAGCGAAAAGTAGTTTATTTGTTAATCATGTTGGTTACTGTTCATGTTTAGAGGACATTGCATTGGTTAGTATTTTATCTAAACGATTAAAAAAGCTTAAAATAACCTCTATTTTAGGTGCTGAACGAGAGGGCCTGCTGAACCAATGGTTTCAGACACCATTAGGTCAACAGCTCATCTCTGAGCAGTCAGATTGTTTACAATCCATAATGAAATCAAAGTTTGGTCAACACCTGGTTCAGCTGGATACCGGGTTTTATCAACCCCTGGTTCCAAATGCCCCCGTAGGGTGTTTATCGTTAATAGCACTGGAAAACAATAGTGCTGCATGTCCGGTTATCCAGGCAGCCCCTGAGCAACTGCCGTTTAGCCCGGATTCAGTAGACCACATTATTCTGCATCACACGCTTGATTTTTGTGAAAATCCTTATCAGGCCCTGCGGGAGTCGGAGCAAGCCTTAAGTGAGGAGGGCTATATCATAGTTGTTGGATTTAATAGTTTCAGCTGGTGGGGGTTAAGAAAATTGTTTAGTTTTGGTTCCAAAAATATCCCTTGGAAAGGGCGATTTTTTTCGGTAAATCGAGTTCAGGACTGGCTGGGTCTTCTAGGTTTAGAAGTTCAGCAACACTATTCCTTACTTCATTCACTACCCATCCAAAAAACCAGTGTTCATGAAAAATTTTATTGGCTTGATCGATTAAGTCAGATAGTTCTGCCAAAATTTGGTGGTTGTTATATTTTAGTTGCCCAAAAACACGTTGGTTCTGTCACCCTGATTGGTAAGCGGTGGCGAACTTTTAAAACACAAGCTGCAGTACAGAGAGCAAATATTAGAAATGAAAGTTAAGATGTATACCGATGGAGCCTGCAAGGGAAACCCTGGACCTGGAGGGTGGGGGGCCTACCTTATTTATGGCGATGTAACCAAAGATTTTTTCGGTGGTCATAAAGAAACAACCAATAACCAGATGGAGTTAACCGCCGCCATAGAGGGATTAAAAGCCCTTTCAAGACGATGTGAAGTGGATCTATACACAGACTCAACCTATGTGATGAAAGGCATCACTGAGTGGATTCATGGCTGGAAAGCCAAGGGCTGGAAAAATTCACAGAGAAAGCCTGTTAAAAATGCCGAGTTATGGAAAGCGCTTGATGACATAACACAACAACATGATGTGAAGTGGCATTGGGTTAAAGGTCATGCTGGTGATCCGGGTAACGAGCAGGCTGACTATTTAGCGAACAAGGGTGTCGATCAGATATTAAATTCATAGCGTTTATCACGTGATAGAGTCAGTCAAGATTATATTGGAGTAAAGCATGACACGACAGATTGTTCTGGATACAGAAACCACCGGCATCAATTCGAAAAACCATAAAATTGTTGAAATTGGTTGTGTTGAACTAATTGATCGCAAGTTAACCGGTAATAATTATCACGTTTACCTTAATCCGGATATGGTCATGGAGCAGGAGGTTATTGATGTTCACGGGTTAACGAACGAAATGCTCGCTGATAAGCCTCGATTCAATGAAGTTGCACAGTCATTTTATGAGTTTATCAAGGGCGCTGAGTTAGTTATTCATAATGCACCTTTTGATATCGGTTTTATGGATAAAGAATTTGCATTATTGGGGAGCGATAGCCCCGGAAAAACAGAAGAGTACTGTACGGTTCTTGATACCTTGGTCATGGCCAGGGAGAAACATCCCGGGCAAAAGAACTCACTGGATGCGCTGTGTAAACGTTACTTTGTCGACAACAGTATGCGAGAGAAACACGGTGCATTGCTGGATGCTGAAATTTTAGCTGAAGTCTATTTGGCAATGACGGGTGGCCAAAGAAACCTGTGGGGCGGTGACAACTCAGATTCCGATCAAAATAATTCCCAGGCTGTTATTCAAAAGCTTACTAATGCGATGGATCTGGCCAGTTATCAGCTGTCAAATGAAGAGCAGAAAGCACATGAAGACTTGTTAAAATTGCTAGATAAAAAAAGCGATGGTGCTATTTGGCACAGATATAACGGTTAAACCTCGCGGATAATCAGCCTACTTTAACGTCACCAGCGAGAGGGTGACATTAAAGCCAGGGCTGAATCGCGCTAATCACTGGTTTTCCACTTGCAATCAGCAAGGCACAGTCCGTCCATTTCTGTCACGTACTGATCATATTCAGCCTTTAGATTTGAAATCAGATTGTTTTTCATTCTTGAGCTTGCAGCATTGAGTTGTTGCCTAAGTTCTGGTGTCGCTTGTAGCTGTGAGCGTTCAGGGAAAGAAATGACTTTACGATCACCATTTTCTATATTTGCTAACAGGATCATCTGATCTCTGGTTAATGGTGAGTCGTTAATAGCATCTTCAATGTCATTGGAAAAACGATCGATTGGATAAACCATAAAGAGCTCGCCTATGGATATTCCTTTACGCGAGATATAACGGCTCTTTTGCAAATAATCCAGATTGAACTCCATATAGATCATTTCAATATTCAAACTATGAAGTAAGTATTTGGTAACAAGTATGTCGGTGTATAGGTAATTTCTGTTTAATTTTTTAGCTAATGGCAATAATTCAGCAGCGATCATTGACTGTTGGAAGGCCATATCGAATAAGGGCGTTGCGGCCAACTCATTTTTGTTGGACACAGCCTTTATTGTAGCCAATAAATTGGGGAATAGATGATCCGTATTCAATGTCGCTAGTTGAGCGCTGTACCAGTAACTTTCTTCGGAATTACCTATGGACTTTAGTTTAGCTAATTCCAATAAGTTGGCGACGGACTTTGGTGCAGACAAATAAGCGGCATATTTCCAGGCACTTTGCTCACTACTTATAGCTTTCCCCATCTTCTTGTCTGACATCAATAGTAAGATTTCGGGGGTTCTGAGTCCCGTATCAAAGGCCTCTTGAATAAGTTGCTCAGCTAATTTTTTACTGGGTTTTTCCGGGTGGCCAAGATAATAGCTTCTTGCTTTTATCAGTTTTACCTTAGCAGCCAATAAATCGTTTACCTGTTCATCTGAGTTTTTTTGTTGCCAGAAATAAACAAACTTTTCGATCGGTAAAAATGATCTGGATTCCATGCTAGATAGCGCATTGAGCGCGGATGATGGGGCTAACCATGACTCTGGTAACCAGGTCATTGAATGGTTGATCAGTTGTTCAATGGCAAGTTTATTGGCATTGGGATTCGCTGCCAGAATGTTAAATTTAAGAGCAACGGCATAGGAATAATCTGGTACCTTTGCAATTATCTGATCCAATTCCATCAGTGCTGCGCTTTCATATAGCTGGTAGAGGCGTATATCGTTTTCCGGATTTCCAAATTGCGTTGCAGCTGCCTGATAAAGTAAAGCTTGGTTATGAAGAGAAAGTGCAAAAATAAACTGAGCATGGGATTCAGTCGGTGAACCTGTTTGCCATTTGATAAGATGGTTAAATTTCGTATCAGATACACCTGCAAGTCCATTAAATATGTTTTGGCACCTAACTTCCTGTTGAGCACTAACCGGACTTAAACAATTCCCTAAAATAAGACCAAGTTGACTATAGGAGCCATTGGTCAGGTGATCATTAATGTCGTTAATGACGGATTCGGTGTTTAATTCAATACTTTCTATCATCCAGGTATGCGTGGCTGACTGCTGCAGTATATCCAATGCATATTGAGGCACCAGTTCTGTCTGGGACGACACAGCCCCGCTGGGGTTTGACAACAACAGCCCCCAAAAAATCAATGTAGATGTAAACCGATATTTCATTCGAAATTCCATAATTTTAAAGGTTGCCGTTCACTGTTGCTCAGGATTGGCACTTACTTTATGAGTCCAAAATTGCTATATTTTGTCTGCGATTGATTGTAATAGTCGGCCGCAAAGAGAATGGCTTTAAACAAAGGCGCTTCTTAAGGAGTGTCTTTTTTTAATTTCTCTGCCTTAGATTAGAACTATAAAAATTAATCTACATTAATGTATTTTAGGAGAGATAAGTGAATAAACATAAACTTTTGATCGGTAGTGTTATTGCTACCGCTGCATTATCGACAACGTCTGCTTTTTCAGCCGAGTCTTGTGGAAAGGTCACTATCGCTGACATGAACTGGAACTCTGCAACGGTTATCGCAAATGTTGATAAATTCGTTCTTACACATGGATTCGCCTGTGATGCTGAACTTGTACCTGGGGATACCATGCCTACAGGAACATCAATGATTGAAAAGGGTGAGCCTGATATAGCACCGGAGTTATGGAGTAACTCCATGAAAGATGCTTTAGATAAGGGTGTTGCTGAAAAGCGTTTACGTTTAGCCGGTAAGTCACTATCAGATGGTGGAGAAGAAGGCTGGTGGGTTCCCGAGTATCTGGTTAAAAAATACCCTTCAATTGCGACTGTTGAAGGCATTAAAGCCAATGCTAAATTATTCACACACCCTGAAGATCCGGATATGTCAGCATTTTATGGTTGTCCTGCTGGCTGGAACTGCCAGATTTCAAGTGAAAACCTATTTAACGCTGCCGATTTGGCCGATTCAGGTTTTGAATTGATCGATCCCGGTTCAGGTGCTGGTCTTTCTGGTTCAATTGCCAAGGCTTACGAGCGTGGTGAAGCATGGTTAGGTTACTACTGGGCACCGACCGCTGTTTTGGGTAAATACAAAATGGTAAAGGTTGACTTTGGCACCGGTGTTGTTATGGATCAATTCCTGAACTGTACAACGCAAGAAGGTTGTGCTGATCCTAAAATGACCATGTATCCGCCATCGCCGGTCCATACTGTAACCACTGAAGCCTTCGCGTCTAAATCACCTATGGCCTATGACTACATTGCTAATCGTTCATTTAAAAATGCTGATATGAATGAGTTGTTAGCCTGGATGGAAGACAATCAGGCAGACGGTGAATATGCTGCAGAATATTTCTTAAACAATTATGAAAACATCTGGACCAAATGGGTGTCTTCTTCAGTAGCTGCTAAAATTAAGGCAGCGCTTTAATTAATACGGCTGGTTTAATGTATTAATTTGTAACAAATTGGTTCTGGAGACAATAATCCTCCAGAACCAATGTATTGAATAAGTAAGAAAGTGTATACTTAAGGCTTGTTCCTAAACTCAGGAGAAATGATGTCAGAGACATCCTGGTTTACCGAGTTTCCCCAAATGGACCGCGCTGATTTATTGGCCATCCGAAAAACTCTAGACGGCGGTTATCGCGAATTCTCAAGAAATTACGGCGAAGCTATCGAATCTTTTTTTGACCCCATCCTCGCCTTTCTGGTCTGGTTTGAAAAACTACTTATAAATGCACCCTGGTTACTGGTAATCGCTATTATCGTTGGCATTGTCTATGGCGCAACGCGTTCCTGGAAATTATCAGTCGGCGTTATAGCTTCTTTGCTGCTAATCGGTTATCTGGGTATGTGGGAAGATACCATGCGAACCCTGAGTATTATTACGGTTTGTACGTTGCTTTCTATCGCACTGGGGATACCCATAGGCATTCTCATGGCAGGTTCCAATAGGGCGCAATCGATCATCACGCCCATATTAGATATTATGCAAACCATGCCAGCTTTTGTTTACCTGATTCCTGTCGTCATGTTACTGGGTATTGGTAAAATTCCTGGTTTGATTGCCGTGATTATCTATGCCATTCCTCCGGTTATCCGATTAACAAACCTGGGTATTAGGTTAGTTGATTCTGAGGTTATGGAAGCTGCAACGGCTTATGGTGCCAACAGATGGCAGAAGCTGTTTGGAGTGCAACTGCCTTTAGCAATGCCGAATATTATGGCGGGTATTAACCAGACGATTATGATGGCACTTGCCATGGTTGTTATTGCTTCTATGATTGGTGTGAAAGGATTGGGCCAGCCGGTATTAAAGGCCATTACCAATCAGTATTTCACTCTGGGTCTGTTTAACGGATTGGCTATTGTTGCATTAGCTATTATCTTTGATCGGGTCTCTCAGGCATACGCTAAGCGTTCTCAACGTCATATGGGAGGCGCGCACAATGACTGAACCCCAAATTAAGATCGAAAACCTCTATAAAGTTTTCGGTTCTAATCCAGAATCCGTCATGGACTTGGTACATGACGGTATAGACAAGAATAAATTGCTGGTCGATACCGGCCACACCCTTGGATTAAAAGACATTAACCTGTCAATTAATCCCGGTGAGATCTTTGTCATTATGGGTCTTTCAGGTTCTGGAAAATCGACCTTGATTCGTCATTTTAATCGCTTAATAGATCCGACCGCCGGAAAGTTAATTATCGATGGCATGAACGTTATGGATCTTTCTCAAGATGAGCTTCTTGAATTCCGACGCCACCGAATATCAATGGTATTCCAACGCTTTGGCTTGATGCCTCACAAGACGATTATTGAGAATGTTAGTTTTGGCCTTGCCGTTCAAAAGATCGAGAAAAAAGAACGGTATGAGAAAGCGCTGCGCTGGATTGATGATGTTGGTCTTTCCGGTTATGAAGATCAGTATCCATCTCAGCTTTCAGGTGGTCAGCAGCAACGTGTAGGCCTTGCACGTGCACTCTGCACCGATGCCGAGATTTTGCTGATGGATGAAGCATTTTCTGCACTGGACCCTCTCATTCGTAGTGAAATGCAAGATCAACTCATTGAACTCCAGCAAAAACTGAATAAAACCATTATTTTCATCACACATGATTTGGATGAAGCCCTTCGGTTAGGTGATCGAATTGCTATTCTGAAAGATGGGGAGGTTGTTCAGGTTGGAGAGCCCCAAGACATTTTGCTGAATCCGGCTGATGACTACGTTGAGGCCTTTGTGAAAGATGTGAATCGAGCGCGAGCATTAACTGTTGAAACGGTTATGAAAGCGCCCGTTAATCGCATTACTGCAGAAACCATTGGTGAAGCCCTGGTGCAAATGCGAGGTTTTAAATCTGAGTATGGTTATTATGTCTCAGACGAAGGTTATCAGGGCGTTGTTAAGCAAGAGACTCTTGAAACTGCGGTTAAAGATGACTTGGTTGGCGATGATTGGCATGAAAAATATTATGAGGATGTTCCAACCGTCGCTCCAGGCGATATATTGGAAGAAGTCATTCCTGAAACACTAGATAATCAGGTACCGCTTCCGGTGGTCAACGATGAAGGTGAGCTTGAAGGTCAGTTATCACGAGCACAGATCTCCAAGGTGTTGAGTAACGAGTAATAATTGCCCTGATAATTTTTTGGTTAGCCCTAAAAAGGAGTTCTTTGAACTCCTTTTTTCTTTATTTTGTTATAGAATTACAGTTTGTACACGCAGCATCATTACCAATACAAAGAGCATAGGAATACCACATGTCTAAAAGTCTGGCAGATCAATTTTTAAAGGCCGGTCTGGTCAATAAAAAAAGCGTTCATAAAGCCAAAAAAGAGAAGTATCAGCAAGGCAAGGCTGAAAGAAAGGGCAGTGCCACCGTTGATAACACCAAGGAAGAACGTTTGGCTGCCCAAAAGGCAGAGCAAATAGAGCGTGATAAGCAGCTCAATTTTGAACGTGAGCAAAAACGCCTTGAAAAAGAATATCAGGCGCAGGTTAATCAGTTAATTAACCAACATATCATCAGTGCTAATGATGCCGATATAAAATATAACTTTACCGATGCTCATACTAAAAAAGTAAAGTCGATGTATGTCACCGAATTACAGCAACATCAGTTAGCAAGAGGCCTGATCGCCATAGCCTTTAATGGTGAGAAAAATGTATTGGTACCCAGAATCATCGCAGACAAGGCGGTTGAACGACACGAGGCTGCGGTGCTATATATTGCTGAAGTTGTGGATGACACGCCGGATGAAGATGATCCCTATAAAGACTATCAAATTCCAGATGATCTAATGTGGTAACGGATCAGTAATAACCTCTAGTGACGGGGCTTATCGGACGACATTTTTTATTGATGCAATTGCATGTAAAGAAGTCTCACACCCAACTGGTTTGCTCAAATAGAGAATACTCAGAGGTAAACTCAACTTTGAAGAATTGACCGCTAAAGTAGGCACTTAGGTATTGGCTTTAGTCTGCCAATTATGGCTATATTAATTTTTATTCAAATTAGAGTCTTTGTAGAGGTGAATATTAGTGCGTTCATCAAAAATATAAAATCGGAATTGCAACGATCATTGGTGGAGAAATTTTCTGCTTAAAACGGATCAAAATTAAGTGCAATTTAACAAACAGAGAACAGTAAGTAACTCGTTAGAATAGTTAAAATGAGGACTTATTACTAATAAGTTTTTTAGCTTTCCGGTTTTTCAAACAATGGGGTTAAAGCCCGTATTTTATGCGCTAAAATAGGGGCTTTATGGTTAGGCTAACCCATTCTAATTACAGAAGCTTCGAATGTTATGAGACTCTGAAATTGAAGTTAACCAATCAAATGTATCGTTATCACTGAAATAGTAGTACACCGTATTATTTGGCAGCATGGCTACCGTAATTCCGCCATACCCCGACATAAAGGGTATATAGGTTTCGCCACATTCAGTAATAGTCTGCGCGACATCCCTGGCCCAAATTCCATTTTTGTACTTGTAATCAGTTTTTGGCGTCAACCCTCTGTCTGACGGTGTTTGCTGCATTGCAGCAGCTAACTCTGTTGGATCCAGAATAGCTTGGCCACCAATTTTACCCTCATCCACTAACAGGAACGCTGCCAATTTAGCAACATCATCATGATGATATGCCAAACCCCAGCCGGTAAATGGTTGAGCGGCTATGTCATAAGTTCTTCGAGTACTCTGAGCCGATTTACTAATATTCAAGGGCTTCCAAATATCATCCAGAATAATGTTATCAAAAACATCCTGACTGCTGCCCGCTTTTTGTCGCAGGTAAGCATTCATTGCCGTACCGGCTATATAGGTATCAGAAGTATGGTATATCCATTGCGTACCTGGCGTCGCCTTACGTGAGTATTGGGTACAGGCGTAGTTGATTTTGCTTGCATGGTCTTCAGATAAAAACAGATCATTGGTATGAGAAGCGCCTTCATCGCCCATATAGCTAACTAAACCATAGTTTCCAGTCGCCATGTCTACAGCGTTTTCAATGGTTACGTCATTCCAGTTTCCATCTATGGCGCAATCAGAAATTAATGGACCCACGTTCTGCCCAACGGTATCGCCATAAACTTGCTGTAGTCGCATCATGGCAACACCTGCAAAATTCGATTTTGCAGTTGAGTAGGATGGAACTGTCAGTACGTCACAGAATGGATAGGCGCCATTTCGGGTATTACATCCACCCACATAATTTGTGCCATCAATTAGCAGACCGTAGACAGACATATGGTTAGGGTCGATTTCTGAACCAAACACTGAAGGGGTGCTTCCAGGGTAATCAATTGACAATGCAGATATTGGTTTTACAGGTAAACGATTATTCACTTCGTTTTGATAATCTGCTTCTATTTGAGCAGCGCCTGTAATACTTTCTTGTGAATACGTAGCGTCCAGTAAACCCCACATATCAAATTTGAAGTATAAGCAGGTCTCTGAGGAGATTTGGTATGCTACTTTTGAGACTACACCACTATCATCAAAAAGGAACGACATTACACCGTTGTGAATACAGTTAGCATTCTTTTGCTGTAGTGAAAATGGTAAAGCTGCCCTGCTGTAACCTGTATCACCATTTTCACTCCACACACGGCCTGGTTCAAGAATATACTCCCACTCAGGGTGAGTGTTAATCAGCATACCTCGATCAACCGGTATTAGGTGAGATCCTGTTTGGATGAAACGATAATCAAACTCCGGTAAATGCTTGCGGGTTGTATCGGCGACACCTGTATAGCGGAATGTGTCCTTAACCTCATCAAAGCTACCGCCAGTTGCTTCACCATTCAAGGTTAAATAGCCTTCAAAATGATGTGAAGACGGCGCAGCATTAGCGGGAACACCAAATGCAGACATATCAACCAGAGTGCCTGGGTCAGAACCAGTCATCAGTGTACTGTATGTAAGCTCTGTACGTGACACATTGCCGTTACCCATAAGTGGATCAAAATCTGAACTAGAACTTTGAGTTGACCCGGTACCGGTAATATTTACAACCAGAGGATTCTCATCCGAATCATTAGAAACAACGGTTAAGCTATCACTGTAAAATCCATCTGTAATTGGGGAGAAAATAACATCCACTGAGCAACTGGAACTTGGGGTTAATGTTTGACTAGAACAATTATCTTGCTGAACCGAGAAGGGCGAAGCGGGAGCAGTAATCGTTCCTAATACAAGGTCAGCTGTTCCCAGGTTTGAAATGGTCAGGCTTTGTGTACTGCTGGTGTCGGTCGTTACTGTTCCGAATCCTAAGTCGGTTACAGCATCTATTTCCGGAGTGGGAGTGACACCTCCTGGTGTGCCATTTACATATACCTCATCGCCCCAACAATAATCACCCAGGGCATTACCCGTGTTACGAAAACGAAGCTGCAAGTTGGAATTGTCATCCATGCCTGAGTCAGTAAGCTGACCTTGAGAGAAAACCCCATTGTCCTGACCATCAGTCAGGGTAACGATGGCATCCCATTGGACCCCTCCATCTGCAGAAACTTCAGCATAGCAATATTCTCCACCCTCAAGTGCTGTAGCAGCCAGATTCATACTGACCGATACTCCTGAGTAACCAGAAGTATCCAGAACATAGGTTGCATTACCAGCCTTTTTAAGCCTCATTGAATAGGTTCCAATGGCCTGAGTAGCAGAGGTTACAATATTACCATTGAGAATCCAGCCATCTGTATTGTTGTCCTCAAAATTATCGGTAAATAATACATCAGCATGAGCTAGGCCAGCGCACAGGCTCATGACAGAAATAAGCAGTGGTGACTTGTTCAAAAAATTCATATTAACTCCTAAGGTATGATTTCATTTAAGTTGGAAATATAACTTTATTTAGAGCACCAACAGTTTTAATTATTCGACCCGGATACGTATAAAGCCTCATTAACTACAAGAGTTATGACAGATAATAACCAAAGCTAGAGCAAGAAATTTTCGTATCCATTGTTTTTATATTTGGGCGCTTCATTGGAGAGAGCATAAAACATGCCATTAAATATATCTTTTATAATCAATAGCTTATGAAATAGAGGCCTTAGAGATTATTCATCTATGAATAAATAAGTAAAAATAAATTCATTAATGAATAGCTCTTTGAAGGAAAGTTACAGCTCGCTACTATGAGGTTCATCTATAGAATACTGAATGAGTGTCTTTAGTCTGACATTTATGGTGGGAGGTGCGATTAACGCTTTTATATTGGCACCCTTTGTCTTGATATTTGGTTTGGGTGTTGTCTGGAAAATGGTAGCGATTACCTTGATGTCTTACACCGTCATTAGCTTTTTAATTCAATTTTTGAGTTCAAAATCTATGAGTGTCGAGATGAAAGTTCTGCCCAACACTTCCATAGAAACAGAGATAGGGCATCAGTAATAACCCCATACACTAAAATGGTTTCCGGCGTTCGCCGGAATGACGGGTGGGAGTGGTGGTTTAAAGGTGTTGTGGCACCGAAAAAATACCTCACATCGTTAGACTTACGAACCTGGGTATCCATTTTGAATGTCAATCTTCAGGCTAGTTACGCGTGACTGCTTTCATAGAAATCATCAGTACCAAATCTGTCATATAAGCGTGCAAACCCCATACACTAAAATGGATTCCGGCGTTCGCCGGAATGACTGTGGGGAGGGATGAGCTTTAAAGGTGTTGTGGCACCGAAAAAATACCTCACATCGTTAGACTCACGAACCTGGGGAAGCAGTTTGATCTCCCCCTGCATCGTCATACTCACGAACGTGGGTATCCATTTTGAATGTCAATCTTCAGGCTAGTTACGCGTGACTACTTTCATAGAAATCATCAGATTTTAACTAATTGTAACGCTACCATCAGGTAGTGAGGCAACTGGATGTAGCCTGTCTTTTTTTGAACAGATGAATAAAAACTTATAACGTCGATGAGCCTGGCCAATGATAGGCAACGATTCGTCCGTCTCTAATGAATCCGGCAAGGCTGAGATTTGCTTCTTTTGCCGTCGTAATTGCCAAATCAGTTGCTGCAGAAATAGACACCATGCTTGGAATTTTTGTTACAGCCGCCTTTAATACCATTTCATAGCTTGCACGGCTGGAAACCAGTAAAAATCCTTTTGAAATGTCTATTTGTTTTTGGAATAAAGCCCCTATGACTTTATCGAGAGCATTATGCCGACCGATATCTTCACGAACTAATTGAACGGTTCCGTTTAGATTACACCATGCCGCGGCATGATGTGCACCGGATAGACGTTTCATTTTTTGTTGTTCGGATAATAAATTGCTAGCCGTTAAAATAGCCTTGTAATTGGGGCGATTTTGGTCTGAAGTAATCTTTTCAATCGGCCTGTTAATACTATCCAGTGATTCAACTCCACAGATACCACACCCGGATTGCCCAATCATGTTTCTACGTTTGTGCTTTAATTGGCTAAACTGTCGAGATGAAATTTGTATATCTAACTCAATACCATTGGGCTGTTTAGTAATTATTATGTCTCTAATGTCTTGGGAGGCTTGAATGATACCTTCAGAGATGCTGAATCCAATTGCAAAATTTTCCAAGTCTGCCGGGGTCATCATCATGACTACATGGGATATTCCACAGTAGCAGATTGCTATCGGTACTTCAGCCGCTACGTTGTCATCCAGTGTGTCCCGACAGTGTTCAGATAACCAATGGTCTACGGAGTATCTAGTCGTGACCGGGTAGTTTTCAAACGGAGAACTGTTCAACCTGGATTTCATTCTTTTACCGCCTGCTGACTGCTTTCTGGTTTTACTTGCACAGCAGTAACCTTGTACTCCGGGCAAGATGTTGCCCAATCGCAATTGCTGGTTGTTATGATATTTGTACCACTTACCGGATGGTGGAATGTTGTGTAAACAACGCCAGGTTGCATCCGGGTACTGTGTCGGGCAACCAGAGATATTTGCCCGGATCGACTTTCAATAACAACCTTACTTTCATGCGCTATGCAGCGTTCATTGGCATCAAACGGGTGTATTTCAAGGACGTCTTTATCATGCCAGACAGAATTTTTAGTACGCCGCGTTTGAGTCCCTACATTGTACTGAGTTAGCGTTCTTCCGGTCGTTAATATTAGGGGAAACCTCGAATTCACTTTTTCTGTCGTTGGAACATACTCTGTTGTTTGGAATTTTCCCAGACCACAACTAAAGGTATCTGCATGCATGATAGGTGTTCCGTCAGGATGCTCGGAGTTGCAAGGCCACTGTATGCTTCCTAGTTGTTCCAGTTTATCAAAGGAGACCCCCTCGAAACTTGGAATCAATTGAGAAATTTCTTCCATAATTGATTCTGGCGATTCGTAGTTCATTGGATAACCCAATGCAGTGGATAAAGCCATTGTTATCTCCCAGTCTGCCAAACCAGCAATGGGTTCGATAACTTTGCGAACCTGGTTGATTCGTCTTTCTGCGTTGGTAAAGGTGCCATTTTTTTCTAAAAAACTTGAACCTGGTAATAATACATGGGCAAATTTAGCCGTTTCACTGTCGAAGATATCCTGAACAATCAGGCAATCCAGAGAGGATAATGCTTTGAGTACGTGTTTGGTATTCGGATCGGATTGCGCTATATCTTCACCCTGAACATACAAACCTTTAAAGCTGCCTTCAATGGCTGCATCAAACATATTTGGAATGCGAAGGCCGGGTTCAGGGTTGAGTTTAACTCCCCACATTTGTTCAAACGAACGACGAATATTGTCATCTTCTACCGATTGATAACCTGGTAATTCGTGAGGAAAGGACCCCATATCGCAAGAACCCTGAACATTGTTTTGTCCTCTGAGTGGATTTACCCCCACTCCGGAGCGACCAATATTTCCCGTCAGCATTGCCAGGTTGGCGATCCCCATAACCATGGTCGAACCCTGACTATGCTCTGTTACGCCCAAACCGTAATAAATTGCCGCATTTTGTCCCTGTGCATATTGTCGTGCGGCTTGTTTAATGAGAGACGCAGACAGGCCAGTAAAGGATTCAACGGCTTCAGGGCTGTTTCGATCTTCGAGAATGAATTGCTTCCATATAGCGTAATTTTCAGGTTCGCAACGTTTTTCTATGAACAGTTTATCTTCCAGCCCTTCGATCAAAATGGTGTATGCCATGGCATTTATAAAGGCAACATTAGAACCTGGCTTAAGTGGAAGGTGTATTGAAGGTAAAGTATTGACTGACTTCAGTATATCGATCTCTATAGGGTCGGCTACAATCAGTTTTGCACCCTGTCGTAATCGTTTTCTTAATAACGAACCAAAGACCGGGTGCGCATCTGTGGGGTTGGCACCGATAACCAAAATGACATCTGCGTCTAATACTGATTCAAATGTCTGAGTTCCGGCAGACTCACCCAGTGTTTGTTTTAAACCGTAGCCTGTTGGGCTGTGGCAAACGCGCGCGCAGGTATCGGTGTTATTATTTCCCAAGGCAGCGCGAACCAGTTTCTGAACCAGATAGGTTTCTTCATTAGTGCAACGCGATGACGTAATCACACCAACACTTTCTTGGCCATACCGTTGTTGTGTTTGTTTTAGCCTTTTTGCAGCAAACGTAATGGCTTCATCCCAGCTGACCTCCTGCCATGGCTGATCAATTGAATCACGAATTCTGGGAGAGGTGACCCGATCTGAATGGGTAGCATACTCAAAGCCAAAACGTCCCTTGACGCATGAATGACCTGAATTTGCAGCGCCGTCATTGGTTGGAACCATTCGGACAATTTCATTATCTTTAACATCTACTGCCAATGAGCAACCAACACCGCAATATCCGCACGTTGTTTCAACTCGCTTTTCAGGCGTGCCCATTTCAATCAGACTTTTCTCGGACAGCGCGGATGTCGGGCAGGCTTTAACACAAGCGCCACAAGAAACACATTCAGACGACATAATATCGTCAGCGCCTGAAACCAGTGTGGTGTCAAAGCCACGCGATACCATGGTAAGCGCGAAACTTCCCTGAATTTCATCACAGGCACGTACACAGCGTGAACATACAATACACTTGGTAGGATCAAAGCTAAAATAAGGGTTTGAGCTATCTGCAGTGTCGGAACTCTGGCTTTTGTCCTGAGCGTATCGGATGGTTCTAATGCCTGCCGTTGCGGCTTCGTCCTGGAGTTCACAGTTTCCATTGGCCGGGCAAATCAGGCAATCCATACAGTGGTCAGAAATAGTCAGTTCCAGAATATTTTTTCGAAATTTATTTATTTCATTGTCTGCGGTTGTGATTTTCATTCCGCTTTCAATTGGTGTGGTGCAAGAAGCTGGCAAGCCACGCCGACCCTCAACTTTAACCGCACAAAGTCGACATGAGCCAAATGCTTCCAGGGTATCCGTAGCACAGAGTTTGGGAATTTTTACACCGTTGATAAGTGCTGCTCGCATTATTGACGAGCCTTCGGGAGCGCTGAATTGCTGGCCGTTTATTTCTATTTTTATCAGGGTTTCTGACAAGCTTGCCGGTGTGCCCAAGTCAGTGTGTTTTTGTTGCCTGGGATCAAAATAATTTATCATCAGAAGTCACCATTTTCAGAGTGAGTATTGGATGCTTGATTCAATGAGTCATGTTGGTGAATTTTTAGTGCGGACAACACCGGATTTGGTGTCATTCCGCCCATAGCACACAGAGACCCAACAGCCATGGTGTCACACAGATCTTCTAAAAGTTCTATATTCTGTTGAACATTCTGTGAATCTGAAATATCCACCAACAGATCTTTGCCTCGTTGACTACCAATACGGCAGGGTGTGCACTTTCCACAGGACTCCTGAACGCAAAACTCCATGCCAAATGTTGCCTGCTCAATCATTTTCACTTCTGAATCAAAGGCAACTATGCCGCCATGGCCCAGTACAGCTCCCTGTTCCGACATTGCTTCATATTCCAGGGGTATATCCCATTGGTCAGAGGCTAAGTAGGTTCCAAGAGGACCGCCAACCTGCAATACTTTGATTGCTTTGCCTGACAGCGAACCGCCGCCATATTGATCAATTAATTGTTTCAGGGTGATTCCGAAGGCCAGTTCGATTAATCCCCCTTGTTTAATATTTCCTGCCAACTGAAACGGCTGTGTTCCCTGAGACTTACCGGCACCAAATTTAGCATATGCCCGGGCTCCCTGGCTAAGAATGTAAGGAATTGCAGCCAACGTAAGTACATTATTCACCGCCGTAGGTCGCTGAAACAGACCTTCTAGTGCGGGAAGTGGTGGCTTAACTCGCACAAGTCCACGTTTGCCTTCAAGACTTTCAATGAGTGCGGTTTCTTCACCACAGATATAGGCGCCGGCACCTCGTCTAATTTCCAGGTGAAAGTGACGACCACTTTGTAAAATATTATTACCTAATAAACCGTGCTGTGTCGCAATTTCGATGGCAGATTCCAGTTTTTCCTGCGCTTGTTGGTACTCAGAGCGGACATAAATAAATCCTTTGGTCGCTTCAGTAGCCAGGCCTGCGATACACATACCTTCGATTAGGGTGAACGGATCTGATTCTAATAATAGACGATCAGCAAAGGTGCCCGAGTCTCCTTCATCTGCATTGCAAATAATGTATTTTTGTTTGCTGTTATCGATCGGGGTAGCATCGAGAACGGTTTGCCACTTAATGCCTGTTGGAAACGCTGCGCCGCCACGTCCTCGTAAGCCAGATGTTTTAACCTCATCAACAATTTGTTGTGACGTTAACTGCAACGCTTTTTCGACTCCGGAGAATCCGCCCTTATTTCTATAGGCCATTATATCAACCGGGTCTGCCAATCCGGCGCGGGCAAAGGTTAATCTTTGTTGATTCTTTAAATAGGGAATGAGTTCAGGGTCACCCAAAAATAATGCGTGGTCAGGACTGGCATCCAGCAAACCTGACGCTAATAAAGAAGGCACGTCTTCAGGGCTAACAGGACCATAGGCAACGCGCCCGTTAGAATTTGACACCTCAATCATTGTTTCAAGCCAGAACAGGCCTCTGGAACCGTTTCTAATTAATTCGACATTTAAATTGTGCTGATCAATATGGCGAGATATGTCCCTGGCAATCTGATCCGCACCTAAGGATAGTGCAGTCGAATCCTGGGGTACAAAAACCTTAATATTCATTTTGAATTCTCCACCAGGCTTGCTATTTCGTTTTGATAAATGGTTCGAAATTTTTCAGCAGAAACCTTGCCATGCATCTGACCATTTACAACTATGTTTGGACCACAGGCACAGTTTCCCAGGCAAAATACAGGCGAGATATTTGTATCAACATACTTGCCTTGCAGTTGAGATTGTTCGATGTCCTGGCTTATTTGTTGTTCCAATTGCCGGCTACCAACTGACTGGCAGGCTTCTGCACGGCATATTGTAATTTCAACACGGGCAGGAGCAGTGGTTTTAAAGTGATGATAAAAACTAATAACCCCTTTTATTTCGGCTTTTGAGCGTTTTTGAGCGGATGCAATTATGGGTATAGATTCTTTCGGTATATAACCCAGGTTGTCTTGAATCTTGTGTAACGTGGGTAATAGGGGGCCATCAAGCTGCGAAGTTGATTCGATACAATCGGATATAAGTTGTTTTATCTTGTCGGCGTCATTCATGGTCGTGCAACCTCATGGTTATAATCCATCATATATGAAAACTACTACATATATTATGTGTTCGTATTCTTATTGAATACTAGGTTATCACCATAATGTATGAAGCAATATATGAATAAAATTACATATATGGTGTCTTTTCGTGATGAAGTCTATTGATGTAGTACCAACCTGGTCCTTCAGGGATAACGATGGTAATGAAGTGAGTCCGATTTTATTCAAATTGCTTATCGCAATTCATGAAACGGGAAAGCTAACTGCTGTGGCAGAGAAGATCCATATATCTTGTCGTCATGCCAGGAATTTAATTTTTTATCAGGATTTGGTCATTCTGCATCAAGGGCATATGGCCATCAGTTCAATCACCTTGGCTGAGCTGATATATGGTGCAGAAAAAAATCAGCGGACAGAGCATGATTTAAATCAGGTTGAAGATTTTACATCGAGATTATCAGTGTTGGATTATCACGAAAAAGCTGCAGCTCATGATGGCGATATTCGATCGAATCTGGAGACAAAAGGAAAAATTATCGGCGCCAATGACCTTCATATTGCTACACATGCCAGAAGTGAAGGGTTAATTCTAGTAACGAATAATACGAAAGAGTTTAAACGGGTTGAAGGGCTTAGATTTGAAAACTGGATGTCTGGAGCAGACTGAAGGGGGTATAGACTTCTCTGGAGGCTTGCCTTAGATTATTGGATGTTCAACATGTTAGTAGTAGTATCTCTTAGGCTGAGAAAATAAATAATAAAAAGACAGTTATAATAACTACCACGTAAGGACGCTATTAATGATGAAAAGTATTCTATGCTACGGTGATTCCAATACTTGGGGCTTTAACCCCGAAACCCAAA
>Ga0224506_10000748_pt1 | contig 25685 bp, 25 predicted proteins | sample SF_Jan12_sed_USG_2_FD_169108 | JGI IMG/M metagenome (GOLD analysis project Ga0224506, IMG submission 169108) | Sediment microbial communities from San Francisco Bay, California, United States - SF_Jan12_sed_USGS_8_1 | ecosystem: Environmental > Aquatic > Marine > Sediment | place: USA... | reverse complement strand
GTAGCAAATACTAGATATATAGTTCCCTATCGAGTAAATCCGAAGGTAAAACGTATTGAAATATTACGTGTATTCCATTCGTCTCGGCGTCTACCTAGACGTTGGTGAGAATTTCATTCACTGGCAGCAAATGCCCGAAAGCATTGGGTGGTGACAAAATATTGAATATGGTCGTCATTTAAGGCAATTGAGGTGCTAAATTCTGTGAAATTGAAAACGGAGTTTTGATGCAAAATATAGGACCGAATACGGAGCGGTTATTCCAAAGCGGCCACTCCCTTTGGCTTCAAAACTTCAGACATCCCTATTTAAAAGGGTTTAAAGACAATTCATTAATTATGACAGATAGCCAAACACACTAAACCGGCCAGTCAATTTATCAATATTCAGTCAAAAATCTGTCCTATAAAATGCAAGTGCAGCCAGTCAAGGCAACGGTAACAGCCAGGCTAATAACCTCGATAAATCTCACGACGAGCAGGGACGCACTAGTGTCGCGGGAGGCAGGACGCCGGGAGCGACCCCTGGCCAAGGCATAGAACACCGTAGTGAACGTGCCAACGAAGTGGCGCAAAACGTCTATAACAACAAAAACCTGCAAGGCGAGTTCAGTGATCCAGACAGCCCGTATTACCAGGGTGAATCCGGAACTGACGAAAACGGCAACCCAGTCGGCAACTGCGTTGAAATCAACGCAGGCTGCACCGCAGGCCAGGAAGAAATAGAAGACTACATCGGTGACGAGATTATTATCATCGGTTCATCGGGCGAATCGCTTTATTACTACCACCCTGATCACCTCGGCAGTGCCAGTGTCATCACCGATGGCAGTGGTAACCTTAGAGAGCATATCGAATATTTTGCTTTTGGCGAAACCTGGGTACAAGAAGGTGCCAGCAAAAAGACACCGTTTATGTATACCGGCAAAGAGCTCGATCAGGAAACAGGGTTGTATTACTACGGTGCTCGGTACTATGATCCAAGGACGAGTGTTTGGCAGAGTGTGGATCCGATCTTGGAGAAGTATTTGCCGAGTGGTGATCCTGAGAAGGATAAGAATTTGCCGGGAATGGGCGGGGTGTTTAATTCGGCGAACTTGGCTGGATTTACGTATACCCATCAGAATCCGGTTAGGTATGTGGATCCGGATGGGAACGCTGTCGCAGTTGCAGCAAGAGTGGGTTGTGCAGCTGGAGGTTGTGAAGCCCTTGCAGCTTTAGGTGCTGGTACTACAGGCTCTTTACTCTTATCATCTTTATCAGGTGATTCTGATATCCCACTGCCAGTAGCCTTTTCAATATTTATTGGCGACAAATTAGGGTTGTTTTCGTTTAATGAAAGTGGAGATGCATCGGATAAAGCTGCAAACAGTGCAACCTCTAAGGCAAAATATAAAGGTAAAAAAGGAAAAACAAAGCACTATGATGATGAGGGAGGTCAAGGTGCGGCAGATGATTTAATGGGTAAGCTGCGCGACCTAGAAGGTGCAACGGTGTTGAGTCCAGATGATGGTGAAAGGGAGCGCATCTTATTACCCGACGGGACAACAGTTAACAAACACCCTTCTGCTGGTGGAAAAGATACTCCACAAGGGGCTCCAACGATTGAGTTTGACAGACCTAAAGGAAAGTCAGACATTAAAATAAGATTTTTAGAGTAATGAAATGGAAAATATACTGAATACTTATCAAAAGTTTATTGTTAGAAATCCTTCAAATGGTAGGGAGTTGCCTACAATAGATGAGAAAAGTAGGGGTATAATATTCCCAGTTTACGCTAAAAAAAATGAGTACTCTCGTTGGGTTAACAAGGAATACTATAAATACCTTGAAATCTTGACTAAACATACAAAACAAACTTTTTTTCAATTCGCAATTGGTGATGTTAATGATGATTGCATATTTAAGATTATAGATCTAAGCCATATACAGCAAAACATACCAGGTATAAGCAAAACTACTTCTGGTGTCTGTCCTACAAATTGGGAAGATTTTGACTCAATGCAAGAGAGGCAATTAAAAGTTGAATTACTACTGGCAGATGAAAGTGGGGAGTGGATACTTTGGGGAAATAGAGATTATTCTATGATAGTTGTAGCTCATCCTCTATTTGAACAATGTTTTAATGAAGATGAATTGTACCAGAATATGATGAATGATTTCCAAGCCCCTGTTGAAAAAGATCTATTAAATTTTATCTATCGCATAGCATTTGGAATTAAACCATAGAATGGGAACGGAAAAGTAGTCTGGCCTTAAATTTTACACAAGTACAGGCCTGATCTTAATTGGTTAATAAACAGAACAATAATAAGCAAGACTAAAGAAAGCTTTTATCAAGACCCCCACTTTTATAGCGCTCGGAGACCGAGAGGTAAGCTTACATTTGACATAATGGTTCTACAATCGTTTGGTTAGTGACTGGCGGCTAATGCCCGAAAGCTTTGAGTGGTGACAAAATATTGAAACTGGTCGCCATTTGAAGTGATTGAGATGCTAAGTTCTGTGAAATTGAAAGCAGCGTTTTGATACAAAATATTGGGCTGAATTTAGTGTGGCCATTCAAAAGCGGCCACTCCCTTTGGTTTCAAAAACTTCAAACACGCCAATTTAAAAGGATTTAAAGACAATCTATTAATTATGACAGATAGCCAAACATACTAAAGCGGCCAGTCAATTTATCAATATTCAGTCAAAAATCTGTCCCATAAAATGCAGATCCGGCCAACCAGAACAATGGCAAGAAGCCTGAGAATACCAACAACGGACAAGCCAACCAAAGCGAGAAGTTCGCTGATGGTCATCCCGGACAGGGCATTGAACACCGTTCCGACCGAGCCAATGAAGTGGCTCAAAACGTCTATAAAAACAAACATCTACAAGGCGAGTTCAGTGATCCAGACAGCCCGTATTATCAGGGCGATGGCACCGGAACCGACGAAAACGGCAACCCAGTTGGCAACTGTAGCGAAATTAACGCCGGTTGCACCGCAAGCCAGGAAGAAATAGAAGACTACATCGGTGACGAGATTATTATCATCGGTAGTTCAGGCGAATCTTTGTATTACTACCATCCAGATCACCTCGGCAGTGCCAGTGTGATTACTGATGGCAATGGTAACCTAAGAGAACATACCGAGTATTTTGCTTTTGGCGAAACCTGGGTACAAGAAGGTGCCAGCAAGAAAACACCGTTTATGTATACCGGTAAAGAGCTTGATCAGGAAACTGGTTTGTATTACTACGGTGCCCGGTATTATGATCCAAGGACGAGTGTGTGGCAGTCAGTTGATCCGATATTGGAGAAGTATTTGCCATCGGGTGACCCTGAGAAAGATAAGAACTTGCCGGGAATGGGAGGATTCTTTAACTCCGGGAACTTAGCGGGTTATACCTATACTCATCAGAATCCGGTTAGGTATGTGGATCCGGATGGGAATGTTGCTTTTATTCCACTTGCGATGGCTGCCTTATGGGTAGCTGACAAAGCGCTAGCGGCATATGACACATATCAGGATGGTAAAGCTATTGCCAGTGGCGAAAAATCAATTGGAGAAGTAGCAAAAGATCGAGCGTCTGAACATGTTGCTGGCGCAACGTTGGGAATATTAGGTCGACTAGGCGCTAAGGCAACAAAACGACTAAGTATGTTTGCTGACAATCTGGACAATATAAAAAGCATTAAAGGGATTGATGATTCGCATGTTCCAGGTATTAAGGACACCTTAAATCAAATAAAAGAAGGCGAGCCGTTTAAACATAAACAAGATGGAACAAAATTTGGCAACAGAGAAGGTCTTTTGTCTGAGGGGGATTATCTTGAATACACTGTTGAAACACCAGGACTTAGTTATCGAGGAAAGCGCCGTTTAGTAATCGACCAAAACACAGGCGATACATACTATACGTCAGATCATTATAAATCGTTTACAAAGATAGAGATTGAATGAAAATGCTAAAAATAAGTGAAATACAGGATTGTACCTCGTGGGAATGTGTTCATTTCATTAACAAAAAGCAGTTAGATATTTCAATAGATGAATTAAACTCATTAGGAATTTATACAGCGTCTATTAGTGGAGCGCTTATAAATAATGAAAATGAACTATTTAAGTCACTAGCTGAAGCCTTTAGCTTTCCTGATTACTTTGGTAATAATTGGGATGCACTCTCTGACTGCCTGGGTGATCTAACTTGGCTACCAGCTAGTAAGGGGTTTGTATTAATCTTTGAAAGTAGCGATTTGATGTTGTCTGATTGTTCATTTATTACGGGGAAACTAATCTCATTATGGCTGTCAGTTGCAGAGCTTTGGAGTGGTGACGAGATTCCATTCCATTTGATTTTTTCATTCGATCATGACGTTTAAATGAAAATTAACAGGACACCCAGTGCGCCGAGCTAAATCGGCAGAAGATTGGAGGTGAAAGCCCTCTGTCCGGTAAGACCTAGCAAGTCGCCGGAACCCCGAGTCATGGGCGGTCGTCGGTAACGGCGATGGTTAAGCGTTGACAGGGGAACGTATAGGCTCAGTATTGAGCTCCGAAATCTAAATTAAGATCGTCGACCACGTCAGAATAATTAAGACACCCACTTTTAGAATACTCGGAAACCGAGAGGTAAGTCTTGCATTTAACATACTGATGCTACAATCGTTCGAATCGCGAGTGGCAGCTAATGCCCGATAGCTTTGGGTGGTGACAAAGTAATGAAACTGGTTGTCATTTAAGGTGATTGAGGCACTATATTCTGAAAAGTTGAAAACGGAATTTTGATACAAAATATTGGGCTGAATACGGAGCGGCCATTCAAAAGCGGCCGCTCCCTTTGGCTTCAAAAACTTCAGGCATCCCTATTTAAAAGGATTTAAGGACAATTCATTATTTATGACAGATGCCATACACACTAAACCGGTCAGTCAATTTATCAATTTCTTGTCAAAAATCTGTCCTATAAAATGCAAGTCCAGCCAGTCAGGGCAACGGTAACAGCCAGGCTAATAACCTCGATAAATCACACGACGTGCATGGAAGCACTAGTGTCGCGGGAGGCAGGACGCCGGGAGCGACCCCTGGCCAAGGCATCGAACACCGCAGTGATCGTGCCAACGAAGTGGCACAAAACGTCTATAAAAACAAACATCTACAAGGTGAGTTCAGTGATCCAGACAGCCCGTATTATCAGGGAGACGGCACCGGAACTGACGAAAACGGTCAACCGATCGGTAACTGTAACGAAATCAATGCCGGCTGCACCGCAGGCCAGGAAGAAATAGAAGACTACATTGGTGATGAGATTATTGTCATCGGTTCATCGAGCGAATCGCTGTATTACTACCACCCTGATCACCTAGGCAGTGCCAGTGTGATTACCGATGGCAGTGGTAACCTTAGAGAGCATATCGAATACTTTGCTTTTGGCGAAACCTGGGTACAAGAAGGGGCCAGCAAGAAAACCCCAAACATGTATACCGGTAAGGAATTAGATCAAGAAACCGGTTTGTATTACTACGGTGCCCGGTATTATGATCCAAGGACATCGGTTTGGCAGTCAGTTGATCCGATCTTGGAGAAGTACATGCCGAGCGGTGATCCTGAAAAAGATAAGAACTTGCCGGGAATGGGCGGGGTGTTTAACAGCGCTAACTTAGCGGGTTATACCCAATCGCATAATAATCCGGTTAAGTATAGCGATCCGGATGGGAATGCTGCTCAATATGTAGTTGCGGTTGAATTAGGTGTTGAAGCTGGTGCGATAGCTGGAACCGCTGTATTACCTGGAGTAGGTACAATTGTTGGTGGTGTTCTAGGTGGTTTAACAGCTGGGACAATTGCTTATGCGGGTACAGATTATTTAATTGGGATACTGTTTAATGAAAGTGGAGAGGATACATCTGATTCTGACACTGATAATAATCAACCGAAAGATCCACCAGATATTAAGGACTTTGAAGACCCTAAAGATTTACCAGAAGGTTGGATGTGGAAGGGAAAAGGTGAACCAGGCAGTCGTGAAGGCGCATACAATAATCCCGATACAGGTGAGTCTTTACATGATGATAGGTCTCATCCTCCAGGAAAGGATCCTCATGTAACTTATACTGATAAAGATGGCGTAAGATGGGATAATTATGGAGATGGCTGGAATGAGCAATAAAAAGGTTAAATTTTGATGATATGTAAATTACCGTTGTCTAACACCAAATGGCTCGATCATTTAAATAATAGGAAATATGATGCATGTTCAATAGGTTTAATACCTGAGAATTCAAAGAGTTTTTTTCAGTCTGGTTTAACATTTGTGAGTGAAAATGTGAGGTGTTCTAATTTAGGTCATTATCTTCCAGACCAATCATTAGCGTCTATTGATAATACAATTAACTCGTCAACTGGCTGGGTTAAAAGAACCGATGTTTTTAAAGAGGTCGCTTCCTATATATATAAAACTTACGGAATAGCTAAAGACTTAACTCTTATTCTTGAAGCCGGCTATTCAGATGTAGGAGACAAGTTTTTAGCTGACAAGGATTATATTATATACAATGGTAGACCTTTTTTTGTTCAAAAAATTGATAACTCTTCTAGTGAACTGATTGAAAAGTATTTAAGAATTTCAAGATCTCGTAGACTATTAGGTGTTGTTATTAATGATAAAGGCATACATGATCTTGGCACGTCCGTACCGTTGGCTTTCTTCTGTGATTCTTTTGATTTGGACTCAATTATGATTTTAGAAAGGCGGGATCACCCATTAGGCATTTAGTCAACTTTTAACCATAAAAAACACCCCAAACTAATGAGGGAAGTAGTTTATGAGAATAATCAAGACACCCAGTGCGCCGAGCTAAATCGGCAGAAGATTGGAGGTGAAAGCCCTCTGTCCGGTAAGACCTAGCAAGTCGCCGGAACCCCGAGTCATGGGCGGTCGTCGGTAACGGCGATGGTTAAGCGTTGACAGGGGAACGTATAGGCTCAGTATTGAGCTCCGAAATCTAAATTAAGATCGTCGACCACGTTGGGTGAATGGGAAGGCCATAGCCTGTTTTGAATAATTAAGACACCCACTTTTAGAATACTCGGAAACCGAGAGGTAAACCTTGCATTTGACATACTGGTACTCCAATCATTCGAATCGCGAGTGGCAACTAATGCCCGAAAGCTTTTAGTGGTGACAAAATATTGAAATCAGTCGCCATTTTAAGTGATTGATGTGCTAAATACTGTGAAATTGAAAGCAGATTTTTGATACAAAATATAGAACTGAATTTAGTGTGGCCAATCAAAAGCGGCCACTCCCTTTGGCTTCAAAAACGTCAAACACGCCAATTTAAAAGGATTTAAGGACAATCTATTAATTATGACAGATAGCCAAACACACTAAAGCGGCCAGTCAATTTATCAATATTTCGTCAAAAATCTGTCCCATAAAATGCAAGTCCAGCCAGTGAAGGCAAGGCTAATAACCTAGATAAAACCAACAACGGTAATGGTAATAATTCACACGACGTGCAGGAACGCACTAGTGTCGCGGGAGGCAGGACGCCGGGAGCGACCCCTGGTCAGGGCATAGCCAACCGTAGTGATCGTGCCAACGAAGTGGCACAAAACGTCTATAAAAACAAAAATCTACAAGGCGAGTTTAGTGATCCAGACAGCCCATATTATCAGGGAGATGGCACCGAAACCGACGAAAACGGCCAGCCAATCGGCAACTGCGTTGAAATTAACCCCGGCTGCACCGCAGGCCAAAAAGAAATAGAAGACTACATCGGTGATGAGATTATTATCATCGGTTCATCGGGCGAATCTTTGTATTACTACCACCCTGATCACCTCGGCAGTGCCAGTGTGATTACTGATGGCAGTGGTAACCTTAGAGAACACATCGAGTATTTTGCTTTTGGAGAAACCTGGGTACAAGAAGGTGCCAGCAAGAAAACACCGTTTATGTATACCGGTAAAGAGCTCGATCAAGAAACTGGTTTGTATTATTACGGTGCCCGGTATTATGATCCAAGGACATCGGTTTGGCAGTCAGTTGATCCGATATTGGAGAAGTATTTGCCAAGCGGAGATCCTGAGAAAGATAAGAATTTGCCGGGAATGGGTGGGGTGTTTAATTCGGGGAATCTGGCAGGGTATACCTATACGCATCAGAATCCGGTTAGGTATGTGGATCCGGATGGGAATGTCATTTGGTTTGCTCCTTTAGTTGCCAAAGGATTGGCATGGGCAGGAGCAGCCATTACAGCAATTGAAATAGGTAGTGCTGGTTATGATGTTGCAACTGGAGAGATGTCAGCAGGAGAGGCATTAAGCGAGCATGGTCCAGGGATTATATTGGGCGCAACACTAGGTGCAACTGGAAAAATAGCTGATAAATTTATTGATGTAGGCAAGGTTATTTCAAAAGGTTTTCCAAAACCAGCTGTTGAAAATGAAAAACTGTCAAATCTTGTCAATGATTTATATAAAGGCGCGAATACTAAGAATCCAGTTGGTACAGGAAGTACAGCTGATGCAATTAGATCAGAAGGACAAACAGGAGTTCCAGTAGGGGGAAGGTTCCATAGTCAAAAAGGACAACAATATATTAATGCCTTAAGTAACTGGATCAGAAAAAATCCAGATGCATCTGAAGGTGATATAAAGGCTGCCAATACTATGTTAAATGACCTAAAAGATGCTTTAGGAGAGTAGGGATAAGTGTATGAATCAATTGAATTTTCTTAATTTATTGCTGCAGAGGCTGCCAGAGCTAGAGCGTTTGCATGAAGAACATATAAAGGATAACGATGTACTTCTACCCTTTGTATTTTTATCGGAAATTGTTAGATATCTAGAAGCGAATTATGAAAATGACTTAGACGCGAAATTTTTAGAAGAATTGATTTCATTGTTGAACGCTTCGTTTGAGGAGGCTGATGATGAACTAAAAGAGCTAATATCAGTTTCTTTTCTGGAAAATCTTTCGAAGGATAATGATATCTATCAGATTTTAAAAAACAATTTCAGCAATGCACTGAAGAAAGAACTGAGCTTATATGATTATTAGTTGTTGCTTGGACGTTAAGGATAATTTCGGCCGCCCGCAGTTAGGTCTGAGACTCCCACCATAAGCTAATTGTAGTGGTTAACTAATTCCGGACAGTGGAATAATCAAGACACCCACTTTTAGAATACTCGGAGACCGAGAGGTAAGCCTTGCATTTAACATACTGATGCTACAATCATTCGAATCGCGAGTGGCAGCAAATGCCCGAAAGCTTTGAGTGGTAACAAAGTAATGAAACTGGTCGCCATTTAAGGTTATTGAGGCCCTATATTCTGAAAAGTTGAAAGCAGTGTTTTGATACAAAATATAGGACTGAATTTAGTGTGGCCATTCAAAAGCGGCCACTCACTTTGTCTTTAAAACTTCAAACACCCCTATTAAAAAGGATTTAAGGACAATTCACTATTTATGACAGATAGCCATACATACTAAACCGGCCAGTCAATTAATCAATTTCTTGTCAAAAATCTGTCCTATAAAATGCAAGTCCAGCCAGTGAAGGCAACGGTAATAACCTAGATAAAACCAACAACGGTAATGGTAATAATCACGATGTGCATGGAAGCACAAGTGTCGCGGGAGGCAGGACGCCGGGAGCGACCCCCGGCCAGGGCATCCAAAACCGCAGCGATCGTGCCAACGAAGTGGCACAAAACGTCTATAACAACAAAAATCTACAAGGCGAGTTCAGTGATCCAGACAGTCCGTATTATCAGGGAGACGGCACCGGAACTGACGAAAACGGTCAACCGATCGGTAACTGTAACGAAATCAATGCCGGTTGCACCGCAGGCCAGGAAGAACTAGAAGACTATACCGGTGATGAGATTGTCATTATCGGTAGTTCGGGTGAATCTTTGTATTACTACCACCCTGATCATCTAGGCAGTGCCAGTGTGATTACTGATGGCAATGGTAACTTAAGAGAACACACCGAATACTTTGCTTTTGGAGAGACCTGGGTACAAGAAGGTGCCAGCAAAAAGACACCGTTTATGTATACCGGTAAGGAATTAGATCAAGAAACCGGTTTGTATTACTACGGTGCCCGGTATTATGATCCAAGGACGAGTGTTTGGCAGTCCGTCGATCCGATCTTGGAGAAGTATTTGCCATCGGGTGATCCTGAAAAAGATAAGAACTTGCCGGGTATGGGTGGGGTGTTTAATCCAATTAATTTATCAGTCTACGCATACTCCCACCATAATCCAGTGAGTTATTTGGATCCCGATGGAAATGAGGCTTTGAAAATCCAGGCTTATGACCAAAAACTTACTCCACATCAAAGAAAAGCAATAATTGCGGTAAATGACATTAAGGCTAAAACACTAATAGGTTTAATGGATACCATCGGATCTATGCAAAAGAGCCCAGATGGGTTGTTGGCTTTGAGAGATGCCGTGCCTGCTTATGAAGGGCTTCATGATATGGATATTCAGCATAAAATTAGTTTTGGAAATGACTATGATACAAGTGGAACGACCGATCTAATGGGCATGATACAGGATGATGCTGAAAATAAACTTTTTGGCGAGATTGGAGAATTCTTGGTAGGTATTACCCCGGATCCTGTATCAAAAGTGAAAAAAGGTATTGATGTTCTCTTAAATATCCAAAAGGCTGTCTCAGCCGTAGGTAATGCCACAGGGCATGATTCTACGGACAAGGCAAATCTTTTACTATTTTATGGCTCTCAGGTGGAAAAATGAAAAAAATATTATTCTTATGCGCCGTTCTTGTTTCCCAACTAGCGTATTCAGTAGAGAGGGATTGCTTTACTGATACGACTTTTAATGAAATGGAATTAATTAGTAATGGATACGCACCTACAGTTGAGTTTGAAGGTGTAACGATACCAATACCATATAAGTATAAAATCCAAGTACGGAGACCAATTGTACATTGGGATTTTAGAGCTACGGGATTGTTCTGTGATGGTGTAGCTAAAATTACTCAAAGAATTGAAATAAAAAAAACCCAAAACTGTTTTATGTGTGTTGCAGCAGATGATGGGGGAGGAGATTTTAGCGAAGGTGAGTCGAAAATATTATCTAATACAATTATTGGTGACTTTAAAATACTGGAATTTACTTATAAGCAACTTCATTACATTGAAATTTGGAATTCAGAAATGTCGTTGGAAATTCGAGATTCAAATAAAGCGTATCGTGATTTTGTCATAAATCTATTTAGGGAAAAATCTAAAACGTAGCAAAAAAGTGTCTGTGATTACCAAGATGAGAGCCTCCCATCTATAAGGATTGAAAAGTAGTCCTTTTGATGGGACATTGGGAAAAAGGGGTCACCCATTAGGCATTTAGTCAACTTTAAACCATAAAAAATCACCCCAAACTAAACATCATCTACTTGCAAAGTGGAGGCGAGTCATTCTTACATTTGACATACTGGCACTCCAATCATTCGAATCTCGACTGGCAGCTAATGCCCGAATGCTTTGAGTGGTGACAACGTAATGAAACTGGCCACCTTTTAAAGTGATTGAGGCACTATATTCTGTGAAGTTGAAAGCAGAGTTTTGATACAAAATATAGGACTGAATTTAGTGTGGCCATTCAATAGCGGCCACTCCCTTTGTCTTCAAAACTTCAAACATCCCTATTTAAAGGGGTTTAGGGACAATCCATTATTTATGACAGATAGCCAAATATACTAAACCGGCCAGTCAATTTATCAATATTTCGACAAAAATTTGTCCCATAAAATGCAGATCCGGCCAACCAGAACAATGGCAAGAAGCCTGAAAATACCAACAACGGACAAGCCAACCAAAGCGAGAAGTTCGCTGATGGTCATCCTGGCCAAGGCATCGAGCACCGCAGTGATCGTGCCAACGAAGTGGCACAAAACGTCTATAAAAATAAAAATCTACAAGGCGAGTTCAGTGATCCAGACAGCCCGTATTATCAGGGAGATGGCACCGGAACTGACGAAAACGGCCAACCAATCGGCAACTGCGTTGAAATTAACGCCGGTTGCACCGCAGGCGAACAAGAAATAGAAGACTACATCGGTGACGAGATTATTATCATTGGTAGTTCGGGGGAATCTTTGTATTACTACCACCCTGATCACCTCGGCAGTGCCAGTGTGATTACTGATGGCAGTGGTAACCTTAGAGAGCATATCGAATATTTTGCTTTTGGCGAAACCTGGGTACAAGAAGGTGCCAGCAAAAAGACACCGTTTATGTATACCGGTAAAGAGCTTGATCAGGAAACAGGGTTGTATTACTACGGTGCCCGGTACTATGATCCTAGGACATCGGTTTGGCAGAGTGTGGACCCGATTTTGGAGAAGTATTTGCCATCGGGTGATCCTGAAAAAGATAAGAACTTGCCGGGAATGGGCGGGGTGTTTAATTCGGGGAATTTAGCTGGATTTACGTATACCCATCAGAATCCCGTTAAATATGTCGATCCTGATGGGAATGCTGCTGCACTACCCCTGTTGAGGCCAGCACTATCAGTAATTGGTAAAGAAACTGCTGGAAGTTTAATTGGAATGACTTCTGGAGGGCTTCTAATTGGTTCATTGTCTGGTGAGAATGATATTCCTGTGTCGGTTGCTTTTTCGATATTCATTGGTGATAAACTGGGATTGTTTAATCTCAATGAAAGTAACGCATCAAATGAAGGAAGTTCTGAACGTGACTCTAAGCGAAAGTACCGCGGGAAAGGTCGTGAAAAATTGTATGATAATGCTGATGGAAATTGCGAGTATTGTGGTGAAGAGTTGGAAGACGGGTGGCATGGAGATCATATTGATCCATGGAGCGAAGGGGGTCAAACTACTCCAGAGAATGGAGCTGCATCATGCCCAAGTTGTAACTTAGGCAAATCTAACAAGCCACTGGGGCAAGGAGAAGGAGAATTTACTCCTTCCAACCCTAGTGATCGAATAAAAGACATAATGGGATTATAAAGTGGCTGATGCTATTGAATTGAAAAAAACACTCGTACAGAAAGACTACTGGTTAACTAAAGGAAAATTTAATTACTCTGAAAGTAGTTTTTTATTTTATATAGCGAAGGTTGATTATGAATTCGATCCGGATTCACTTTGGCTAGGATTGGTATTTGGTGATTTTGGTGAATTATCGAGCGAACCTTGTAATATTTGTATGTGCATTACGAGTACCTCAATTGGTAGAAAAATGTGCATTTCTTCAAGTAAAAAGAGCATTTTTACCGACCAAGAATTAGGGCAAACAATAAATATTTGCAGAAGTGAATTAAAGAGGCACCCAAAACTATTTGAATGGATTGTAGATTTGTACGAGAAGTTATTAGCAGCAGAGTCTGATATCAGACAAATAGTTGGGGAAAAAGGTGTTCTAGATTTTAGGTAGCCAATAATATTTAGAGGGTGAATTCTGATGATTCCGAGACACCCAGTGCGCCGAGCTAAATCGGCAGAAGATTAGTAGTTCTTATCAAGACACCCACTTTTAGAATACTCGGAGACCGAGAGGTAAGTCTTGCATTTAACATACTGATGCTACAATCATTCGAATCGTGACTGGCAGCTAATGCCCGATAGCTTTGGGTGGTGACAAAGTAATGAAACTGGCCGCCTTTTAAAGTGATTGAGGCACTATATTCTGTGAAGTTGAAAGCGGGATTCTTATCTGGTCACCCACTTTTAGAGTGTCCATTAATTGGATCAATATTAAATGCAAATCAACAACTTCCTAAACTTTTAAATTGTTTTAAATCAACGAATGTCTATAAAGGATGTAACGCCCTGATTTCTGATTATTAGTTAGAGGTCTTTGATTGCGTGGGTTTTAAGGTGTTAAAACTTTGGTTTACTCATGATAAACCTTAAGTTTATTGAGTATGTTGCATTAATTTGTTATATAAGACTTATTACTAGTTATGTATTAATTCAAATTATTATTTGATCTAGAAAAACATGCGCACTAAAGCCTAAAGCACAATTGCCAAGGGATAAGAATGAAGTTTTCAGTTATTTATAAAGCCACAATTACGGGTTTGTTGTTTTTATCGGAACCGCATAGTTAACTATCGCTTCATGCACTATTAGGTCACCCATTGCCAAGATTGCAAAAGTTGATTAAAAAGGATTTAAAGACATTAAGGATAGGCAATGAGAAGAGGGCGATATTATCTTGGTCGAGTGGTGAAAATGAATCTAGACCAAGAGAAGCTAATGGATGCAATAACGAATGCACCCATTATTACAATTGGAAAGTTCGATTGGACAATCACTGATATTACTGACAATAGATTCGGATATTTCCCTGAATGTTCTGGAATAGCTTTTTTACATGTATGGAATGGCATCCAAGAAGATGTTTTTCAAAGAAGATTCAAATCTATAATTGGAGCGGCATTTGATGGATTTTTTGTTGCTTGCGATGTTGAGCCGCTATCTGACTACAGAGCATTTACCAGTAGGCTTAAAAGGTTAAGTCATTTTACGGGATTTTCTGCAACAGTTTATCCTCCAAGTCCGCTCTTTGGCTGTTTATGGGGAAGTTTAAACAATTATATCGATAGCAGGAACGCAACTGAAATTACTGTGAAAGAGCAAACTTCAAAACCTAATGGACCTAAATCAAAAATCATTGACCTAATGGATAGGATTATCGAATCCCCAAACTACGAACCTGAAGAAACTCCCGAAATTGGCGACGCAGCCATTCTTATGGCTGCAGATGGTTATGGTAATGGAAGAGTTGTAGGCATCGAAGATACAATTTGACAAAATATTCACTGAGAGAGGCATGAAGCACGAATGAAAACGGTTTACTATTTTCGGCTTTTCTTTATCAGTTATGAGTTTATTTTTCTGCTTGCTGTTAAATTCACCGCAATAGAATTAAATGAAGGTGCTGTAAATTGGGCCATGCTGTTTCCAATTGGTGTTTCAATATGAGCTTTAAAGTCAGGGGTCGCTGTATTATTTCTAGATGAGCGAACCTCTAACATATTACATGAATGACCTGAATGTTGGAGGCTAAAGGCTCATTTTAATATTGGTGTATTTAATAGGATTTTTTATCTTTTGCCGTGTATAGCTGTTTGGTTTTTTATAGGGTTGAAGGTATTTGAGGGTTTTTGGCTGTTTGTTATATTTTCGATCGTTGTATCGATAATTTAGTTTCTATACCGCCATTATAAGCGTTAAAAGCGCCCTAATCCGCCACAATATTTATAAACACTAATTAACCAATGAATGTAAGGGATCCTAAGGGACCGACCTTACATTTGACACTCCCAATCGAGCCTGATTGGGTAACTGTTAATGACAATAACAAAGCAGCAAACGAACATATTATAAAAGGGATAGAAAGGCACGCATGTCGGAGTACACATACAAAGGCTGGAATACAGACGGCACCATGGTTAGCGGGCAAATGGCTGCGCGATCTAAGCATGAGCTGGATCAGGCGCTGCGTTCCAAAGGCATCTTATTATCGGAAGCTTCACCCGTTAGGAGCTCTTGGCAGTTTGGGCGTTCTCAACTGACGCGTACTGTGTCTCAAGATGAATTTCTTGAGCTCTGTAGCGAGCTGATTGTGCTTTTAAAAGCTGGATTAACCATTTCTGAGTCATTGGTGCTGATGCAGGATACTCAGGATGAACCCAGGCAGGGTTCGGCCAGTATGTTAACTCAGGTAGCAAAATCAGTGTTGTCGGGTACGGCGGTATCGGAAGCGTTTTCTGACTGTGATGGTATTGACCCGGTGTTTGTTTCTATGCTCAAAACTGGCGAGCAATCTGGTGATTTGCTGGCACCTTTATGCGCTTTTAAACAGTTTGCCGAGCGTAAACTGGTGCTTAAAAATAAGGTGCGCCAAGCGATGACATATCCTTTGTTTTTAATGGTGACCTTTGCCATTATTTTGGGGCTTATGTTTGTGTTTGTGGTGCCCAGTTTTATCAGTTTGTATGCCGATATTGATGTCGAGTTGCCCTGGTTAACTGCACAACTACTAGCGCTTGTAGCGCAACTTCCTACCATTGTTACCAGTTTGACCGTTCTATTGGTTGTCTGGTATTTGCTATTAAAATTGGTAAAAAATAATGACCAGCTGAACTATCAATTTGATCGGTTTCAGTGGCAATTGCCGATAGTTGGCAGCGGTATCCAAATGCTGAACTATTGGCAGTTATGCCAGGGTGTGGCAAGCATGATTCGGGGGGGCTCCAGTTTGATTCATTCGATGGAGATTGCCAGTAACAATACAGCCAATTTGTACTTTGTAAAACAATTGAAGGCAGCAACTTTGTGCATTAAAAGTGGCGAGTCATTTCATCAGGCGTTACATCAAGAGCTTTCACTGCCCAAACGACAACTAAAAATGCTTGAAATTGGCGAAGCCTCCAGCCAATTGGCAGATATGCTGGGTTCGGTGGCCGATTATTTTGAAACCAAATTAGACGCCAGGGTAAAAAAAATCAGTGTGCTTATAGAGCCTATCGTCATGTTGTTAATCGGCCTAGTGGTTGGATTAATGATTGTCGCGCTTTATTTACCCGTCTTTGGCATTGTGGAAATTATCGGATAAGGAATTAGTAAAAGGGATGATGCAAAACATGAATATCATCAGGGAAATCAAAAATCTGAACTATATAACAGCCCCGCAATATGACCGGCTGATACAGGGTTTTGACAACAAAAATCTGGTCGACGTATTGATAGAAGAACAGATTCTGGACCGCAAAGAGTGTGTTTTGGCATTTTCTGCTGCTCTCAAATTACCGGTTGCCACATTGGATGATTATGCTCTGGATGAATCGCTGTTTTTGGAAATTACCCCCGCATTTGCGCATAAACACCAATGTGTGCCCATTCATTATGAAAACGATTGTCTGACTATTGCGGTCAGTGAATATTACAATCCGAGGCTGGAATATTTAATTGCTAACGCGGTGACCGGAAACTACGACCTGTTGATTGCTGATTCCAGAGCCATTGCCAATATATTGGAAAGCGATGGTCTGGCCGAGAAGTTATTACATTCAGTCAGTCATCAATTTAGAGGCAACGACAAAGGCAAGGAGAATCGTGGTGCTCAGGCGATTGATATTAACCAGGTTAAATCGGAAAGCCCGACGGTTTCACGTTTAATACATAGTCTGATTTTGGATGCGCTACAAAAACGCGCTAGTGATATTCATATTCAAAATGAAGTGGCGGGCGTTACCGCAAAATACCGTATTGATGGCGTAATACAAACCGCGACACAGCAGATTGATCAAACCTTCCATCCCGTTTTAGTGGCGCGACTTAAAGTGATGGCGGATTTGGATACAACAGAAAAACGCATTCCACAGGATGGTAAATTTCAGCTTAGCGTAGGAGGTGAAGAGATTGATTTTCGGGTTTCTATTCTACCCGGCTTGCATGGCGAAGATGTGGTGCTGCGAATTTTAGATAAACGGGTGGTGAGTGCCGATTCAAAGCTGCGTTTGGCTGATTTGGGTTTTAGTACAACCATGTTGCATAATTTGCAAAAAGCCATTGCCGAACCCCACGGCATGGTGTTGGTGACAGGGCCAACTGGTAGCGGAAAAACGACCACTCTGTATGCCATGCTCAACGAAATTAATGATGGCAGCCAAAAAATTATCACCATTGAAGACCCTGTTGAATATCAGTTGCCGGGTATTGTGCAGATTCCGGTGAATGAAAAGAAGCAGTTAACCTTTTCTAAAGGGCTCCGCTCCATATTGCGCCATGATCCCGACAAAATTATGGTTGGTGAGATCAGAGATAGTGAAACCGCAGAAATTGCCATTCAGTCTGCTTTAACCGGTCATTTGGTTTTTAGTACGGTTCATGCCAATAACGCGATTGATGTGGTCAGCCGATTTTCCCACATGGGCGTTAATGTTCACAATTTTTTGTCTTCGTTAAATGTAGTGGTAGCACAGCGTTTGGTGCGCATGAATTGCAAGAGTTGCAATGCCCCCGCAGAAGTATCTACTGAGTTTCTTGAGTACTCTGGCTTAAGCGATGATGAGTTTAAGTCTGTCGCTTGGCATAAAGGATCTGGCTGCGAAGCATGCCAGGGGACGGGTTATAAAGGTAGAACCAGTATTACCGAGTATCTGAAAATGAATTCGGATATTCAAGCGCATTTAATTGCGGGCGATTCTAAAGATATGCTTTTAAAGCTAGCTCGCGAGTCTGGCTTTAAAAGCTTAAGAGACGCAGCACTAAGGAAAGCCATAGATGCCGAAATATCATTGGAAGAGGTAAACCGTGTTACGTTCAATCATTAAAAAGCTGACACAATCAAAACATCATGTAACCCAGCATCTGTCGATTCAGTTGAACGGCCATATTTGTACGGCTGTGTTACGAAACAAAAATTCCGAACTTGTTTCAGAAATAGCCGCGAAAGAGGACGGGAATGAATATGGCAATGTAAGTTGGACTGAAATCTGGCAGGCACAATGGCCCTTGGAAATGGGTTTTAATGCCCTGGATGAGAGCAGTTTTGACACTGCTGCAATGAATGAAGTAATTAAAAACATTAGCCTGAAAGTTGGCAACAATGCTCCGTTGATCACTCTGGTACTGCCCGATAGTTTGTTCTCGTACGGTAATACCTATTTAGCCGAAATACCAGTGAAGCAAAAACAGCGCGACCAATTAGTGCGCTGGAAGTTGTCTCAAGATTTTGAATTTGATATTTCAACCTATTTTGTGAGTTATCAGCACGCAGATCGCTTTGGTTATACCGAAAACTCAAATAATCAGTTTTCTGCTTTTTGGTTACCCAAAGTGGTCGTAAATACACTGCATAAAGCCTTTATTGATCATAATTTGCTGATCCAAAAAATGGTGCCCTTTAGTATTCAATTAGCGACCAGCTTACAGGTGGCAGGAAACAGATTCATCTGGATGGACCCGCCCCACTATTCGATAGTCGCGTTTGATTCAAACAATAATGTGAGCTTGTTTCAGACTGGTCAGCACAGCCTACAGGATGAAGACTTTTCGAAGACGATTCTAAATCGTGCTCACCGATTATGGCTAATGGCTGCGCATTCAGAAGACAATACGCGTTCAGAATCTAGCCTCCCGGTGGTTGCGATGTTAACGGATGAAACCGACAGGAATTACGCGGCACATTTGCCAGGTTATTCATTTCTAACTTATGGCCTGGAGAGAGAAATATGATTTCGAATTTTAGGTATTTTGAAAATTTCAGATTCAGAAAGTGGTCTGGCAGGCTTTCGTTGTTATTGTCGTGTGTCTTATTTCTACTTGTTTTTTCATTAATACTAAAAACCTTTAGCCTGTTTGACGAATATCAGCATTATCAGCAAGTGAAGTTAAAAGAACGTCAGACCTTTTTAAGTGTTGATATTGCCGTACAGCAGCAGAAGTCTGCCATTAATGCTGAATTGAGTGACTTTCTGTATAAGCTTGACCAGATCGTTGAAAGTTTGGACTCAGAATTTATTGAACCATCGGTTTGGCTTGCGCATTTGGAACAGCTAATACCCAAACAAGTCGAATTGCAGACTATAGAATTTTCCGCTGCTACCGGACTGTACAAAGTCATCGGCAAAACGGCTAACCGATCAAATATTTCCAATTTTATGTCTTCAGTTGAAAATTCTGCCTGGTTTGAATCCAGTGCATTGATCCAGCAACAACAAACTGGTGACTGGTATGAATTTACCCTGCAGATGGGGATTGCTCAATGAAATCAGACCGGTTAGAAATATTCCGCTATTTCAGTAGACGACGGGACATTCAAATACGTTTTTATGCCTGCCTTGTTATAAGTGTGCTTTTGCTCGGCACTATTTGGTTGAGTCTGTTATTAACCCGTGCAGTGGATCTGTTGGAGGCAAATCATACCGCTGGCCAGCAAATGATTGTTGCTCAGAAGTCCCGAGATTTACTGATAAAAAATTATGAAAAGTATCAGCAAGTGTTGAATGCTGTTTATGAACAGGTTTCTGCCGAGTGGAGTCAAACCGCTGTTGTTAAAGAGATAGAGTCAATGGCGCAGGGCAGTTCGGTCGAGGTTCTGGAACAAAGTTTTTTCAATAATCAACGGGAATCCGCAACCAGTCAATTTATTAAACTTAAAGCGGGTGGCAGTTACTTTCAGCTTAAACAATTTTTGCATGATTTGGTTAGTGTTAGAGGGCTGTCAAAAATTGAATCCTTTTCGTTATCCGGCTCAGAGCGTGATGAAAACGTCACCTTGGACCTGACTATGGAAGTATACAAATTATGATTTTACTGAAGGGAAACATAATAAAAGCGGTCATTCTAGCGTTAATTATAGGGCTCAATTTGTTGGTGCTGTATTCAATTTGGCTGGTTGACTCGCTACACGCCAGAGAGCAAAACACGGCCATGGTGGGGCAACAAAATGCAGGTTTGGGTTTTCTCGATCAGCCTAAATTAGTGAACAGACGCGACTTGTTTGCCCTGGTAATGGTTGCGCCGACATTCAATAAACCGGTAATAGAGCCTGATGAACCTACTCAACAGGCCATTGTCTCCGACATTCCAGATAACACGGAACCAGTAAAAATAGAAGTGCTTGGTGCCGATGTTTTAAATGCCGAGGTTGTTGTGGAGGCCAATCCGGTGGCGGAATACACCTACGTTGGATACTTGCAAAAAGGCGATAACCTGGATGCATTTTTAATGCAAGGTGCCTCAAGTTTAGTAGTACGAAGTGGAGATTGGTTGTCTCCAAAGCTATTGGTTCAGTCGATTACCGACCAAACCGTCGTTATCAATGTGAAGCCATCAGGGATTATTTATAAACTGGTTATTAATGAGGAAAACATATAATGCGTACTACCAGGTTATTTTTACCAGTTATTTTTGCGCTATTTTTAGCTTCTTGTTCTTCTTTAAGTACCATAGATTACGCTGAACGTTATGACCAGATAGAGCCTTTAGATGCCGTATTAGAACTGAGGGATGAAGTAAAAGCATCGCCGGGCGATGTCAGTTTAAAATCATTATTGGTTCAGTACGAAGCCAATGCCGCAGAATTTTATTACCAGCAAGGGGCAGAGCAGTTAGACAGAGGCCAGTATGCACTCGCAATTGAAGAGTTTAACAGGGGCCTAACAGCCGCTCCTGATCATGATAAATTACTACAATCGATAAGTAGTGCTTTGCTCAAACAACATGAACACCAACAAATTAGGGAAGCCCAAAGCCAGTATCGAGTTGGGAATCTTCAAGAAGCTAAAGCTATATTGCTTCGGCTGATGCAAGCAACGGATTTGGGTGCCCAGGATCAGACTAGTGCATTTTTGGCCAAAGTAAATAACGAACTAGACAGCCAGTACAATGAATTAGACGTATTTAGTGACCCTCAGAAAATCACCCTGAATTTTCAAAATACCCAAATTAAAGCGGCCTTTGGGTTTTTGTCAAAAGCCTTTGATATCAATATAGTGTTTGATGAATCGGTTAAAGACCAAGTGATTACGCTTCATGCAAAAAATGTTTCGTTTAAACAAGCGCTTTCACTGTTGTTAACTTCAAGCAAAATGTTCCATCAAAAAGTGGGTAATAAAACCATTTTAATAGCGGCGGATACCACGGCGAAACGGAATCAGTATGAAGAATTATTGATCCGTACTTTTCAGCTAAGAACTATGCCAGCAAAAGAGATGGCTGATATTGTGAAGGGTGTATTACAAGTGAATAAAATGGTGGTAAATGAACAGCTTAATACTCTGATTGTTCGTGATAGCCAGCAGTTGATCGACCTGGTCGACAAGATGATAGAAGTGAATGATCGCCGCCCGGCGGAACTATTGTTAGAAGTAGAAATACTGGAAGTAAACCGCAATAAAGCCGAACAACTGGGCATTGATTATGGCAGTGTAATTACTTCAGTTGCAGAAGACTCGCCACTCAATTTAACTAAAATATTGGGAGCGTTAGAAGCGGGCACGGTGACACTACCAAATGTGACTTTCCGTTATTTTAAGCAAGATGTAGATGCGGAAACATTAGCGAATCCCAAGATTCGGGTAATTAACCAGAAGCAGGCCAATATTCATATTGGAGATCGGGTGCCCTTACGCGCATCGACAATTCAAAATGCTAACGGGCAAACGCAAACATCGTATGAATATTCTGATATTGGTATTCGCCTGGATGTAACACCCACTATCCATTTTGATGACACTATTTCCGTTCAATTAACATTGGAAGTGAGTTCATTAGGCCAAAATTTGGGTTCGCCAGAAGAACCTACGTACAGTATTGGTACCCGAAATACCTCGACATTTATGCTGTTAAAAGATGGTGAAACTGCCATGATTGGTGGTTTAATTCGTGAAGAAGAACGTAGCAATACCGTCAAGTTGCCTGGGCTGGGAAGTATCCCTGTTATTGGACGTTTGTTCCAAACCAGAGACGACTCCATTGGGCGAACGGATGTATTATTAACCATTACACCTAAAATAGTACGCCGTTGGGATGCAGCACCTAAGCAACTACAAACAATATACTCCGGCACCGCAGATCACTACAGCACCACACCGGCATTTCCTGAGGATTCTATGGATGCGGTAAGTGAGCTGGAATTGCCTTTGGTAGATTCATCAAAGCGAATAGCGCAGTCTTCAATTGCAGGTAATGCAAAATTACCTGGTGAGGCGGTTAATAAATATGTTTCAAAGATGCCAGTGTTTTCATTTAGTAAGAGTGTTTATTCGCAACAGGCGGATTCACCTTTTGAGGTTGTTACTCAATTAAATGGCGCAAGCGCCGTTCGAAAACTTCAACTTCCAGTGGTGTTTAACAATACGATTATTAAATTAGTAGATGTTAGGGCGTTACATCCATCGATATTAGATTTTTCTTTTGAACGAACAGACCGAGGAGCAGAAGTTTTAGTGCAGTTGTCTGAAGATGTGAGTTTGGAATTACAAAATCTGTTTTTAATGGATTTTGACGCGATATCCAGGGGGATTTCATACTTAAATGTGGAAAAGCCGACAGCTCTGGATTCAAATGACCAAAAACTAGCTTTGGAAGTGAGTGCATCTCGTGTGGTTATTCAGTAAATCTATTCGCGGTTACACGCTGGTCGAAATGCTGGGTACTCTGGCTATTATTGCAATTTTGGCTGTGATGGTGATGCCGTATGGCAAATTGGTGGTTAAACGTCAAAATGAATTTCTATTAGATCGCTCTTTACGCACGATTCGTGTGGCGATTGATCGGTTTCATGAAGACTGGCGTAACGGAAAAATCAGTAAAATTACCAAAGTAGCCAGCTCGGATGGTTATCCGGTTGATCTGAAACTTTTGGTGGAAGGTGTGCCAGGTAAAGAACTAACTTCGGTGCCTATAAAATATCTTAGACGAATCCCCGCAGACCCCTTTGCACCAGCTGGTATATCACCGGAAGACCAGTGGCAGTATATTGGCTATCGCGATAAACCGGATACCAATTATTGGAATAAGGAAGACGTTTATGACATTCGAAGTAAAAGCCAGGCAACATCAATAAATGGGAGTGGCTACCGTGATTGGTAAACCAGGGACAAGTCGGAAAAATTATGGCTTTACACTCGTTGAATTACTGACGGTATTGTTACTTCTTTCAATATTGGCGGCGGTTTCAACGCCAGTTGTGGTGAACGCCATAACCCGATCAAAAGAAGCGGCACTGCTTAAAGATATAAGAATCATGCGTGAGCTTATTGATGATTATTATGCCGACTTTAATCAGTATCCAGAATCTCTGAATGACATGGTCGAAAAAGGATATTTGCGCAAAATTCCGGTCAATCCGTTTTCAGAGCAAGAAAGTGACTGGTCGTTGGTAACCAATAACCGTGGTGGCATTACTGACGTATATAGCCGATATGAGGGCTTAGCAATGGATGGGAGTAACTATCGTGATTGGTAGATTTAATAAAAGTAAAGGTTTTACCCTGGTTGAGCTGCTAATAGTATTAATGATTATCAGCCTGTTAGTGGCTGTGGTTGGACCGACTCTGTATCAGAAAATCAACCCTGCTAAGGCTTCTGTTGCTAAAGCTCAAATGGATAATTTGTCGACGGCAATGGATAGCTTTTTATTAGATATTGGCCGGTATCCTACGAAACGGGAAGGTCTGGATGTTCTGTTTTATAAACCGGGTAATCTAAACAAATGGAACGGCCCCTATGTTAAAAAAGAGCTGCCAAATGATCCATGGGGTTCACCTTATCAATATCGAACTCCGGGCACGCACGGGCCATTTGAAATTGTCTCTTTTGGGGCCGATGGCACCGAAGGCGGGGAAAAAGAGAATCAGGATTTATTTAGTTGGGAAAATGAATAACCAGAAAGGTTTTACCTACATTATGGCGTTACTGGCAACCGTTCTTATATTAGTTGCCAGTGCAACGATTCAAAAGCAGACCAGTTATCAAGCGCATAGAGCCCTTGAATCCGCTATTTTATTTCAGGGCCAAGCCTATGCTGATGCGATTGCGTCGTTTTATCAGGTGGGAAATCTCCAGCAACTTCCTACATCGTTAAATCAATTGATAAATGATTCGCGATTTTTCCATAAACGTCACCTACGACGCGAATACCGTTTGTTCAATGGACAGACCTGGCAGCCAATAATGAATAGCCAGAACCATATTGTTGGCGTTGTTGCCCCCATCGATAAAACACCGCTAAAGAAAACAAACTTTCCTGAGCATTTAAAAAGTTTTGAGGGTTTAAGTTCTTATAAAGATTGGAAGTTTTTGGTAGAAATTTAACAGAGCTCGTCAGTAGCACAGTTAAAACCAGAGAATGCTATAAAATATTAATGCTAACTAAGCTGTTACCGGGTCTAGTGTTGCAGAGATTGTGTGGGCGATAAATTTCAAATTGGTGTCTTTATGAAAATTGAATATTTTGATCTGGGATATCAAAGTTAAGTGCATTCATACACTTAGCATTTTCTCAAAGAGTTAGTATTTATTAAGTTAAAAGAATGGTATTTGTTCAGAGATTCAATTAGTAATTAATGGGGAACAAGTATCTGTCATGGATGACGCGGCAAGACTTTGGTGCCATGATTTGAATCTGGGTATTACCAAATTACAGACACAAAAAAGGCCACCAAAAACACGGCAGCCTTTATTGATCTAAATTTGGTAGGACTACCACAGATGACGTCGCCAAAACACGCTCCTGGCTCTCCGCTTCGCTACGAGTCGAACTTGACAGTTCGGAGTTTGAAAATCTTTCAAACCACAAACAAAAAAGGCCACCATAAATGGCAGCCTTTTTCGTTTGTAATCTTGGTAGGACTACCACAGATGACGTCGCAAAAAAAACGCTCCTGGCTCTCCGCTTCGCTACGAGTCGAACTTGACAGTTCTACATTAGCTTCGCTAATGACAATCATGGCACCAATAAAAAGACTTTGGTGCCATGATTTGAATCTGGGTATTACCAAATTACAGACACAAAAAAGGCCACCAAAAACACGGCAGCCTTTATTGATCTAAATTTGGTAGGACTACCCAGATTCGAACTGGGGACCTCTACCATGTCAAGGTAGCGCTCTAACCAACTGAGCTATAGTCCTAAAGAGCGGCGTATTTTATGTTAAGTGATTGATTTGTCAATACATA
>Ga0224506_10000747_pt1 | contig 25692 bp, 27 predicted proteins | sample SF_Jan12_sed_USG_2_FD_169108 | JGI IMG/M metagenome (GOLD analysis project Ga0224506, IMG submission 169108) | Sediment microbial communities from San Francisco Bay, California, United States - SF_Jan12_sed_USGS_8_1 | ecosystem: Environmental > Aquatic > Marine > Sediment | place: USA... | reverse complement strand
TTTCGTTCTTGCCAGATTATAAATAGGAAAAACTCATGGTTTATACAGGAGTGTCTCCTAGTGATTTTAAGGTAAAAGCGGAATAGAGTTGCACCTTCATGATTCAGACACTTTTTAAAGTCGTCATCGTGAAAATAATAAAATTATAGAGGAAACCATAATGAAGCTGAAAACATTATCATTAGCAATGCTAGCAGTAGCTGCACCAGGTTTGGTCGCTGCTGACGAGATTGCAACAATGCAACAAAATGAAAATAACTGGGTATCTGCTGCAGGTAACTATGACAATCAACGTTATAGCAAACTGACTCAAATCAACAAAGATAACGTTGGTGATTTGAACATGGCATGGACTTTCTCTACCGGTGTTTTACGTGGTCACGAAGGTAACTCTCTAGTTATCGACGGTACTATGTACGTTCACACTGCTTTCCCAAACAACGTTTTTGCTCTTGATTTGAACAACGACGGTGCTATCAAGTGGAAATACGAACCAAAACAAAACTACGATGAAACTGTTCCAGTCATGTGTTGTGACACAGTTAACCGTGGTTTAGCGTATGGCGATGGAAAAATCTTCCTGGCTCAAGCTGATAACGTATTAATCGCTTTAGACATGAATACAGGTAAAAAAGTATGGTCACACAAACGTGACGATGCTAAGCGCGGTGCGACAAGCACAGGTGCTCCACACGTATTCAAAGATAAAGTACTAGTTGGTATTTCTGGTGGTGAGTTTGGTGTACGTGGTTACGTTAAAGCGTATGACCTAAACGGTGCAGAAAAATGGCAAGTTTACAGCACAGGTCCTGATGCTGAAATGGGCTTCGATCCTAATAAAACAACATCTATGTTGAAACCAGTTGGCAAAGATTCATCTTTGAAAACATGGAAAGGCGACCAATGGAAAATTGGTGGTGGTACAACATGGGGTTGGTATTCTTATGATCCTGATGTAAACCTGTTCTACTATGGTAACGGTAACCCATCTACATGGAACCCGGTACAACGTCCTGGTGACAACAAATGGACTATGTCTCTATTTGGTCGTGACCTAGACACTGGTATGGCTAAATGGGTATACCAAATGACACCATACGATGAGTGGGATTATGATGGTATCAACGAAGTTATCCTGCAAGACCAAAAAGTAAATGGCAAAATGCGTAAAACAGTCGTTCACTTCGACCGTAACGGTTTTGGTTATACTTTAGACCGCATCAGTGGTGAATTGTTGGTTGCTGAAAAATATGATCCAGCAGTTAACTGGTCTAACGGTGTTAGCTTGAAAACAGGTCTTCATGATCGTGTAGCTAAATACTCAACAGCTCGCAACGGTGCGGACGTTAACACACAAGGTATTTGTCCTGCTGCGTTAGGTTCTAAAGACCAACAGCCTGCTGCATACTCTCCACGTACTGGTTTACACTATGTTCCAACAAACCACGTATGTATGGATTATGAACCATTCGAAGTTGAATACACTTCAGGTCAACCATATGTTGGTGCGACTTTAAGCATGTTCCCAGCTCCAGGTGGTACACACTTGGGTAACTTCATTGCTTGGGATGCACGTGTAGGTAAGATCGTATGGTCTAACCCAGAGCGTTTCTCAGCATGGGGTGGTGCGTTAGCAACTGCTTCTGACGTTGTCTTCTACGGTACATTAGAAGGTTACATCAAAGCGGTAGATGCACAATCTGGTCGTGAGCTTTGGAGATTCAAAACTGCGTCAGGTATTATCGGTAACGTCAACACATACAAACATGCTGGCAAACAATACATTTCTGTATTGTCAGGTGTAGGTGGTTGGGCTGGTATCGGTATGGCTATTCCTAGCTTAGAAAACGATTCAGATGGTCTTGGTGCGGTAGGTGCTTACAAAGCGCTATCTAGCTGGACTAACCTGGGTGGTGTTTTAAGCGTATTTAGCCTATAAGACCTTTTATGTATTAAACTTTTTAATATATAAAAACCTAAATAAAGAAGCCCGGCACTTGTGTCGGGCTTTTTTTATGGATATATCACACATTAATGCATAGAATGACAGTTCGTAATTAACAGGATAAGGAAAAATGATGGTACTTTTTCGTGTATTCCCTCTTATTTTATTAGGGCTAATTTTTAATACAATCATTGCTAATGCCGGCGAGTTCAAACCGCTACAAGGACAAACGGCGTTACGAGTGTGTGCAGATGCACATAACTTACCTTATTCAAATGACAAGCTGGAAGGGTTTGATAATAAAATTGCCGCGTTAATCGGTGAAGAATTAGGGATTCCCGTTGAATATTACTGGTTTCCACAACGAATCGGTTTTACCCGTAATACCATTAAAAAAATAGATCCTGAGACAGGACGTTTTCTTTGTGATTTAGCGATGAGTATTCCTGCTGAGGGAGGAATGTTGGCAGCAACAGCACCGTATTATAAATCCATTGAAGCCATGGTATATCGTTCTGGTGAAGGGTATGAACTGAACCAAATTAGTGACATCGCAAAAGTAAGCAAAGATGTAAAAGAACTTAAAATTGGCTTATTTGATAGAGATGATGCGACAGTACATCTCCTGGATGATGGCCTAAGTGAACAGATCGAATATTTTCAATTTATGTCTGGTGATGCGCTTGTTTATCCTGGCCGGATTGTCGAAGATGCGTTAGCTTCAGGTAAAATTGATGTTGCCTTCGCTTGGGGTCCAATAGCGGGTTATTTTGCCAGTAAGTCAACTGCACCTATGACAGTCGTACCCCTAAACGAGTTTGGTGAACGGCATGTATTTAGCTTTGCGATGGGTGTACGTCATCAAGATAAAGCATGGAAAAAACTGCTTAATAACATATTGGACAAACGCAAAGATGATATTGCAGCAATAATAGACCAATATAACTTTCCTTCACTTGCAAACGTCAAACCTGAAGTTAGGAAAAAGCGAGAAATTTATAAAGTTGAAAATGGCAAGGTTGATGATAAAACCTATGTAGGTTGGCGCTTGTTTAATTCAACCTGCTTTGTATGTCATGGCAAACATGCGACAGGCACAGATCGTGCTCCAAACCTGCTTGTACGACTCGAGGGAATGAGTGAAAGGGCGTTCAGGAAAAAATTGTTAAGCCGCTATTTTGCTAAAGTCAATTTAGATGATCCGGATCGTAGAATGGAGTTTTTGAAGCAAATCGCGGAGAAAGATGCCGTTGAATTTAAAATGCCAACATGGGACGATGACCCTAATATTCGTCCACATATAAGTGATTTATACGCTTATTTGAAAGCCCGTTCAGATGGGGCTTTAGGAGAAGAACGTCCTGAGCGGCTTGAACAGTAATGAGAGATGTGACTAGTCTATAGTTGCCTCAATTATTGTTCTAAGATTGTTATTGATTCGTCTGGCAAATTCATTTTGTTGTTGATTTGGGGTGTCGTCATTCATTAGTTTCGTGCTGACAAGAACGCCGTTTTTGCTTTCACGAACGGCCACATTACAAGGCATATCGTTGATGAGATCGGGATTAATTTCCATCATTTCTTTGGCATAAGTAATGTTGCAAAAACTCGTGATGGTCGAAAGAGGGAATTCTTTATCGCCACGGTCACGTACTGCTTGACCGATATGGCTGCGATGAATAATTCGATAGTTGCTTTCGGAAATAGCAATGTCGAGGTTTAATAAGGTATCCTCAAAATTATAGCTGCTATATTTTTGATAAAGACGGTCTTGATTGCTTTGTCCGCATGCTATTAGGAAAAGTGTAATAAAAGCAAAAAAAGCAGGAATCTTTAGTAATGATCTTATGGTCATAGTTTTAGGCGTTATAAAAAATATTTCTTGGTCAAGAATAACATTAAATATAAAAGAGGTAAGTGGTTGTGAGAAAAATGTGGTTGTCGCTGGTTTCAGCATTTTTACTGTTATTGGTGTCAGTGAATGCCTATTCGGTAACAGGATTTACAGAAGTAAATAATGCCTTATTTGATAAGGCTCATTTAAAAAATATTCTGCAACCAGCTAAGTTGCATTACCAGTATAAAAAAGAATGCTTAATTGAAGGTGGGCGTGAAGATACTGTTGATATGGATGTCACTAACATCCGTAATACCGGTCGTCGAGATACACATGTTGAATTTTTCACCGGTAAAAACAAACGTCCTTATGAAGATCGTGAGAATCAGCAGGGAAACAGTGTTTTTGTTTTTTTTCTTGAATTTGATGTGCATGAACTGAATCGTTTAACGGGCGGTGAGTGGCGTTATTTCCAGCGCAAGATAAGATGGGCGCTAGCGAAAGGTGCAGATAAAAAAGAAGTTGATATTGACTATCAGGGTAAAAAAATAAAAGGAACACAATACATAATACAGCCATATAAAAATGATCCTAAAAATGGGCGTTATAGTTTGTATGCTAATAAATACTATATCTTTACATTGGCAGAAGAGATTCCTGGCGAGATTTATCAGGTGCGTACTATTGTGCCCGATGGTGACTCATGGAAAGAAGGTGATGTCGTTCTGACAGATGAGTCCATTACTTTCACTGGCGTAGACAAATTATAAAACTGGCAGTCAATGAAGTACCAGAAGCGGGCATTTAATGCCCGTTTTTTTGATGCGTAGTCTATTATGTTGAAACGTTTTAATTCATTACAAGCCAGTTTATTGCTTCATGAACTAAGTTTTGTTTTTTTGGTTTTGATAACCGGCACGGTAGGCATTATATGGTCGGTATCTTGGCAACATAGTTCTGAGGAATCATTGCGGCTGAGCTCAATGAATACCACAATGCAAAATATTCGTGGTGAACTGTATCGACAATTAAAAGAGGTTTTCGATGCCTCTTTCTTGCATGATAAAGACGCTGAAAATGAATACCAAGCCTACACAAAAACGATAAATAGTTATTTTGTTGGCCTTACTGCCTTAGCAGTCGATGAACATGAACATGATGCCATTAAGCGCGTTTCAGACGCATATCAGAAATTTCATGGTGAAACAGCTAAGCTACTGGGCCAACCGGAATTGGATATCAACCAAAAAGATCTTTTGGATAAACAGTTAGAACAGTACGTTTTTGCACAACTGGAGCATGCCTTCACCGGCCTTGATACAGTGTTAAAAGACAAACAAAATGCTCTTTCCCTTTCACGACAACGCTGGACAACAAGATTAAGCTGGCTAGCACCAATTCCGGTTCTGTTGGCAATAGGATTATTGATTGCTGCTCGGCATTTTGTGCGACGCAATGTGGTGCAACCTTTAGCTGACGTTATAGACGGCGCAAAGCGTATTAGCAAAGGCGACCTACAACATACTATTCCGCTAATGGGCGTTGCAGACTTGATTAGGCTGTCTGAAGCAATAAATGCAATGGCTGATGAAATTGCTGTGAGTCGGGACAGGCTGATAGAAACTAAAAAACAAGCAGCATTAGGAGAGTTAGTCCCCTTAGTTGCACATAATATTCGAAACCCACTGGCGGGGATTCGTGCAGCGTCGCAGGTGGCGCGTGATGAAGATCCTTCAATGTATACCAAAGATGCACTAACTGACATTATCGTAGCGGTCGATCGTTTGGAGCGCTGGGTGACGTCACTACTTAGTTATTTGCATCCTGTCGAACCGCATCTCTCGCAAACGACATTAACAGCAGTTGCCGACAATGCTTTATCACTGATAGAGCTGCAGCTCGCGGATAAAGAAATTACCATCGAAAGAGTTGGTTGGAAAGAGGCAAGCAAAATAGTAGCAGTAGATATACATCTGTTCGAGCAAGCAATCTTTAATCTGGTACAGAATGCACTTGAAACATCATCATCTGGTGATGTCATTCAGCTACATTATAGCCAACAGCCTGAACAAGTGTCATTGACTATAGCTGATCAGGGGCTAGGGATGAAATATGACCCTGTGGCTGAACAGGTGACTGATGGTGGAGCTAAGCGTCAAGGGTGTGGGTTAGGCATACCTTTTTCATTGAAGGTGATTAAGCAGCATGCTGGGCAGCTTATTTATGGCACGACTTCTTCAGGTGGTACTATCGTGACGATTAAATTGCCAATAACAAATCATGAACGTGCGAATGAGAAAGTTTAGGAGTCTGTATTCATGGTGAAGGTGTTGTTAATTGAGGATGAAACTTTATTTGCTAAATCAGTACTGAGACGACTAGAGCGCGAAGGCTATCAGGGAAAAATTAGTGAAACTATTGCTGAAGGCAGGCAACTCCTTAATGCGAGTTTACCAGATATATTGCTACTTGATGTACGCCTACCCGATGGTAGCGGTCTGGACCTACTAGCTGAAATTCGTGCAACTGAGGATGAGATATGGAAGTCTTTGCCTGTGGTAGTGATGACCGCATATGGAGAGCTGGATGATGCGGTTTCAGCGATGAAGTTGGGCGCTACAGATTACCTGAAAAAACCCGTTGATTTAGATGAGCTGGTGCTAACAATGTCAAAAGTAATGACAGCACGACACTTAAATCAACGACTCAACTATTCGCAGCTGCGAGAACAGCATGTTTTAGATCAGATTGAAATGATTGGTTCCAGTAAAGCTGTGATAGATGTGCGTAATCAAATTAGTCGTATCGCACAATTAGTAGATAAAAGTAGTGACAGTCATCCTGTTATTCTTATTCATGGGCAGACGGGGACGGGTAAAGATGTGGCTGCTCGGTTATACCATCAGTTAGGCAGTTGGCATAACAGGCCATTTGTTCATGTAGATTGTGCCTCTTTACCAGGTGAACTGATTGAGGCGGAATTATTCGGTCATGAGCGCGGAGCCTTTACTAATGCACATCATGCGAAAGCTGGTTTGATTGAAGTTGCAGAGGATGGAACCATATTTCTGGATGAAATTGGTGAACTACCACTGGATTTACAGGCAAAGTTACTCAATGTACTAGAGCGTCGAGTGGTGAGACGAATCGGTTCGACTCGGGAAACCCCGGTATCGGCACATTTTGTAGCTGCAACAAATCGAAATCTTGCTGACATGGTGACACAAGGTACTTTCCGCTCAGATTTGTTTTATCGACTCAATATTTTGGAATTAATTCTGCCTCCTTTACATGAGCGTATCGGAGATATTCCCTTATTAGCACAGCACTTTGTAGAAAAGCTGGCAAGACGATATGGCTTACAGACACCCGTTCTGAGCTCAGTAGCATTACAAAGGATGCAACAGTATGGATGGCCAGGAAATATAAGAGAGTTACAGCATGTTTTAGAGCGTGCTGTGATGTTATGCCAGTCAGGTCAGATTGAGGCTGATGACCTTGTGTTACAAACATTAACGGCCAGCATTAAAGAAGCAGGGACATCCGTTCAATTTGACTCATTGGAACAGATGAAGTTGGAAGAGGTTGAAAAAGTTCTGATTGAACGGTCGTTAGATCGTAATTCAGGTAATGTATCTCAGTCAGCTAGGGAGCTTGGTCTTACCCGTATGGCCATGCGTTATCGAATTAATAAATACGGCTTGTAAGTTACTTCACTACCGTTAGGCCAGGGCGGCGAGGTTTGTTCGATGTACTTGTTTGTTTTGGTGGCGGTGGTGACGGTTCTTCGACAGAAAAAAACATCCCTTGATTATTTTCCTTGCCATAAATTGCTTCTATAGCTGCGATTGGAATAAATAATTCCATAGGCTTGCCAGAAAATCGTGCTGAAAAACTTATCCATTCATTGTCCGCGTGAAAATTATTGACTGCACCTGGATCTATATTGAGTACAATTTTGCCGTCATTAACGTATTCGTGAGGTACCTGTACACCATCAAGTGTTGCATTTACCAATAAATATGGAGTTCCTTGATTGTCTAGCAACCACTCATAAACTGCTCTAATGAGATAAGGTTTTTGTGACGTCATATTTTGCGTTATCGCATACCTCGTTCAATATCACTCAGACTGGCCTGAAAACTATCTCTGGCAAAGATACGTTCGGCATACTCTGCCACAGCTTTGGCTTTAGTTGGTAGTTTGATATTGAGCATTGGTAAACGCCACAGTAAAGGCGCCAGACTACAGTCTAAAAGTGAAAACTCATCACTCATAAAGAAGGCTGACTCAGCAAATAGTGGAGAGAGCACGGTCAGATCTTCTTGAATAATTTTACGTGCTTTTGATGCCTTACCTTTTTCAGTGCCAGTGAGAGCGTCCCAAAGTGAATACCAGTCTTTATCAATGCGATGTAACATGAGTCTGGTTTTTGCACGAGCAACGGGACCAACGGGCATTAATGCGGGCTGTAAAAAGCGCTCATCGAAATAGTCTATGATGATATTAGAATCAAACAAGACTAGGTCACGATCAATAAGAGTTGGATTTTTACCATAAGGGTTGGCCGCAGCAACATCTTCAGGCCATTGGCCATCAAAGACGTCCTCAATATTAGCCTCAATATTTTTTTCGTGCATAACGATGCGTGTGCGGTGGCTAAATGGGCATGACGGGTCGGAATATACCGTCATTACTGCTCGTCGATTGTTACTGGTCATGTGTTGCTCCTGTGAATACCGTGGGAGTGTACAATTAGGCATTCAGTATTAAACAAAGAAAGGGAGCACGCTCCCTTTCTTAAATTTCTATATGGTGAGTTTGAGTGTATTAGTGGATATCTTTCCAAAATGCTTTCTTCATTGGATAGGCAACAAGGAAAAACACGAATAAATACAATAAAACCCATTTCGCCAGAGCTAACCGTTGTATTTTTGATGGTTCACCAATATAAGCCATGAAATTAACCAGGTCGGCTATCATTGCATTATATTCCTGAGTGGTCTGGCTACCTTTTGTGTCAGTATCGAGATGTCCAGTTTCAACATCATTTTTCAAGTAACCTTGTTGTTGCCACAAAACATGAGGCATACCGACATCTTTAAAAGCTAGATTATTAGTGCCCATGATTTTTGCATCATCGATATAGAAAGTACGCAGGTAGGTATAGAGCCAGTCTGTACCACGAGAACGTGAAGTCACTGACAGGTCGGGAGGGGTGACTCCGAACCATTTTTTAGCATCGTCTGCACGCATGGCAACGGTCATAGTGTCACCAATTTTTTCGGATGCAAACATCAGGTTTTGTTTCACTTGCTCATCGGTCAGACCAAGATCCTTAGCCATACGGTTATAGCGCATGAAGGATGCTTGATGGCAACTTAGGCAATAGTTCACAAATGTTTTTGCACCACGTTGTAAAGATGCCTGATCTGTTATATCAATCTCAACCGTATCTAAATGAAGACCGCCAGACGTTGCCATCACTTGGCTGGACGTAATGGATATCAAGCCAACAAATAATGCATAGATTATAGTTTTCATTTAAAAGTCACCCTTTCTGGAACAGGTTTATCTTTATCTAGCTTGGTGTAGATCGGCATCAGGATAAAGAAGGCAAAATAGATAAAGGAAAATGTCCGAGCCAGCAATGTATATAACTCTGTAACAGGCTGTGTTCCTAAAAAGCCTAATCCAAGAAAGCTAATAGTGAACAGTGTTAGGGCTATACGGAACAAGATGCCACGATATCTAATTGATTTTACTGGGCTACGATCCAGCCATGGTAGTAAGAATAAAAAGACGATGGCAAGCCCCATGGCAACCACACCTGGAAATGCTGACCCAGCGATACTTGGAACGGCTCTTAATATGGCGTAAAAAGGAGTGAAGTACCATACAGGTGCAATATGTAAAGGCGTCTTAAGCGGATCAGCAGGAATGAAATTAGCATATTCTAGAAACCAGCCACCCATTTCTGGCATATAAAATAGTACCAGCGAGAAGATAAACAGAAACACAATCACGCCGACAATATCTTTCACGGAATAATAGGGATGGAACGGTATACCATCAACAGGGTTACCATTGCTGTCCTTGTTTTTCTTGATTTCCACTCCATCCGGGTTGTTAGAGCCGACCTCGTGTAACGCAACGATATGTGCGACAACGAGACCGAGTAGTACAAGAGGAACAGCAATGACGTGAAAGGCAAAGAAACGATTTAATGTTGCATCGGCAACGACAAAATCACCACGAATCCACAAGGCAAGTTGTTCTCCAATAAAAGGAACTGCGCCAAAGAGCGAAATGATGACCTGAGCTCCCCAGAAAGACATCTGTCCCCAAGGCAACAAATAGCCCATAAAGGCTTCTGCCATCAGTGCTAAATAGATAAACATTCCGAAAATCCACACCAGCTCGCGTGGTTGTTTGTATGAGCCATAGATTAGGCCACGGAACATATGAAGGTAAACAACAACAAAGAAAGCTGAGGCACCAGTAGAGTGCAGATAGCGTATCAACCAGCCCCACTCAACATCTCGCATAATGTATTCAACAGAGGCAAATGCCAATGCAGTATCTGGTTTATAATGCATTGTCAGGAAGATACCGGTTACAATTTGAAGAACCAATACCAACAAAGCTAATGAACCAAAGAAGTACCAGAAATTAAAGTTTTTTGGCGCGTAGTACTCAGAAAGATGTTCTTTCCACAGCTTGGTAGCTGGAAAACGTGCATCAACCCAACCCATTAGATTAGAAAACATTATGCTGCTCCTTGTGCATCTTCACCAATAATAATACGGTTATCACCTTGAAAATAGTATGGTGGAACAACGAGGTTTGACGGTGCAGGAACACCTTGGAAAACACGTCCAGCAAGGTCAAAGCGTGAACCATGGCAAGGGCAGAAGAAACCACCTTTCCAATCTGGACCCAAATCTTCAGGCGCCAATTCAGGTCGATATGTTGGAGAGCAACCAAGGTGGGTACAAATTCCAACCACTACCATCACTTCATCGCGAATAGATCGTGCTTTGTTCTTTGCATAGTCAGGCTGCTGACTTGTCATGTCACTATTAGGATCAAGCAATTTATCATTTTGAGAATCAAGAGCAGTAATGGTTTCTGGAGAGCGACGGAATACCCAGACTGGTTTGCCTCGCCATTCGATCGTTATACGCTGCCCTACCTCCAGTTTGCTGATATCAGCCTCAACAGGTGCACCAGCAGCTCGTGCTTTTGCACTTGGCAACATGGATGAAACAAATGGCACGGCAACAGCAGCAGCTCCTGCGCCACCGACAACACTGGCGGCAGCAGTTAGAAATCGCCGTTTGCCGGTATCAACTGTGTTACTCATTAGATGGGCTCTCCCAGTATGTATATCGTGAAAATTTTGCAGTTTAAGCGCAAAATGCAACCAAAATTCTATCACAGACATTGACCGATGGATCAAAAAAAGCCCGCTTAATTTAAGCGGGCTTTTGAGTTAGATCAATAATTCAGGAATTGAAGGAATTATTTCATTGCTTTTACTGCTTTTTTGTACAGACGTTTCGCAGCGCCTTTTGGTTCTTTAGCGCCTACATCATCCAGATTGGTTGGTGTACCAACGATAATAACGCCGCCCATACCTGTACCCCAGTGAGGATCACATTTGTAGAAGTATGCTCCTTCAACAGTCAATGGTGGAGTTTGGAAATTTTCACCCATTGGTGAATTCCAGCCTGTAGCACCTGCTGGCAGATATTCATCAATAGTGTGAGAGATATGACCATTCATGTTTTCCCACGAGACGGTGTCACCGGGTGCAATTTTGATAACCATCGGGTCAAATGCAGTGACTTGTGCTGATACAACGTGGTTTGCGGCCATAACCGTTGTAGCAAAAAGAGTAGATGCCACTAAAATGGCACCAATAAGGGATTTAACATAGTTCATTATATTTCCTCTCAATTTAAGTGTTTTGCCCTAGTGCAGTTGTAGCTTGCCATAGAAAAGCTGAACTGAACATGAACAGATTTTTGTACCTCTTAGGGGCACTTATGAATAACGGCTAGGCCAATGTTCAGCGCGACATACTAACCTAATAAAAGGAAGAATGTCCAAAATTACAGGATTTTTATGTGTGAAATCACCTATTAGTGGCTGTTTGGATTGCTTGTTTTGCGCCTTTTAACGTAAAGGTGGTATGCGCTTTACTGCCATCGGATAAAACATAATCAAAACGAATCTCCTGCCCATTAGCAAGGGCATCAATTGTTCCTAGATGTGGACGTGATTCGCCTTGCCAAATAGGACAAATCACGCGTTCTGGTAATCGTTCAGCAATAATATGATTGATACTGAAATTTCTATCGGTGGAGATATTTTCATCGTCGGTGACAATGATGGCCTCAATTCCTTCTTCAGCGGGTACAATAGTGGCAGTAAATCCGCGTAGCATTTGCACGGGTTTTTGATCATCAATTTGAAATCTTGGCAATTGATTTTGTGATAACTCATCAAAGCTATTATCAGACAGGCTGAAATCCATCCATATGAAGCCTTCGGCAGTTTTGAAAACAGCCAATTCAAAGCCGTCTTCGTTTCTAACCATAGCAGACTGACTTTTAGAATTTGTCGCTTCGTGGCTAAATGTCTCTACACGCCATTCTGCGAAAGCCGTAGAGCAAAGCAGAAAAGCAGCTATAAATAGGATAATTTTATTCAATGATGATGTCCTTTTGTTGTTGCAGTGCCCACATAGCGGCATAGCGACCCCCAGATTTTTCCAACAGTTCATTGTGAGTTCCGCGCTCAACAATTTTACCGTATTCCAAAACAAGAATGGTATCGGCATCAACCACCGTTGATAAGCGATGAGCAATGACTAAGGTGGTTTTGTTAGCACTAATAGCCTGTAGTTCACTGTTAATTGCTTTCTCTGCATGGCTGTCGAGTGCAGAAGTTGCCTCATCAAAAACAAGAATGTGAGGGTTTTTTAATAAAGTACGAGCGATTGCAACGCGCTGTTTTTCACCCCCCGATAGTTTTAAACCACGTTCACCAACCATAGTGTCGTATCCATCGGGCAATTGTGAGATAAACTCATGGATGTGAGCTTGTTTGGCCGCATCAATAACGGCTTGTTTATCTTGTTTTGGATTGCCATAGACAATGTTGTGATAAATAGTGTCATTAAATAGCACAGTATCCTGAGGAACAACACCAATCACTTGACGTAAGCTATGTTGTTGCACGTCTCTGATGTCAACGCCATCTATAGTGATGTTGCCAGCTTGCGGATCATAAAAACGAAATAACAATCGAACCAAGGTGGATTTTCCTGAACCACTGGGACCGACAATGGCAAGCTTTTTCCCTGCTTCGATGGTGAAGTTAATGTCGTGCAGAATGGCACGGTTTGAATCGTAATAAAAATCAACATGATTAAATTGAATGTTACTTTGTTTCACTGTCAGAATCGGTGCATTCAACTTGTCAACTGTTTCTGCTTCTTGATCCAGTAACTTAAACATGCGTTCCATATCTGCCAGAGAATGCCGGATCTCACGGTAGACAAACCCAAGAAAACCTAATGGTAAATAGAGCTGTAATAAAAATGCATTGAGCAACACCAGATCACCCAGTGATAACTCACCAGCTACCACTCCTTGACCGGCAAGTAACATCAAAATTGTAATGCCGATGGCGATAATGGTGCCTTGTCCAACGTTAAGCAGTGATAATGAAGTCTGGTTTTTTATTGCTGACTTTTCCCATGCTGCCAACTTGTCATCATAACGTTGTAATTCGTAATCTTCATTATTGAAATACTTAACGGTTTCGTAATTTAATAGGCTATCAATGGCCTGATTATTGGCCTGTGAGTCCATCTCATTCATGGCGCGGCGAAACCGCATTCGCCACTCGGTGATGATTAAAGTGTATAGGATGTAAAGCAGGATAGTGCCAGTGGTAATAAGGGCAAAGATGCTGTCATATTGAGATAATAAAATGACCGTAACCAGAGCAATTTCAACCAGTGTAGGCAAGATATTAAATATCATAAAGTTGAGTAAAAAGCTGATGCCGCGAGAGCCGCGTTCAATGTCGCGAGAGATGCCACCAGTTTGGCGCTGTAGGTGAAAGCGCAGTGATAACTGGTGTAAATGTTCGAAAATTTTATCGGCAATCATACGGACAGAACGAAAGATGACTTTTGCAAATAAGGCGTCACGTAATTCGCTAAATAAGCTGCTCGCTAGACGTAGTAAACCATAAGCAATCAACATAGCAATGGGTAAATAAATAATGTCTTGCTGTTGAGGATCTAGCGCATCAATGGCCTCTTTTAGTGCAAGAGGTATAGCTACATTGGCTAGTTTGGCGAGAGTGAGGAGGGTAAGAGCAATAGCAACTCTTCCCTTGAATGCCCATAAATAGGGCAAAAGGCTACGGATTGCTTTCCAGTCGTGATGATCTTTCATGGAGAAAGTTTATCTTATTCTTTTCAAGTTCGGGAAAGCAGAACAGCCGATTACTGGATTTTTTGGTACAATCATTCGGTTGTTAGATTGAAAAATGGAATTTTTACCGCACATTATACGGACAGGTAAAAATGAACGAGGAAGATGTAAATGCCATTATATGAATATCGTTGTGAAAAATGCGAACATGAATTTGAAGCTTTGCAAAAAATGAGTGATGAACCGTTAATTCATTGCCCTGCTTGTGAAAAGGCATCATTGAAAAAGTTAGTATCAGCCGCAGGATTTCGCTTGAAAGGCGATGGTTGGTATGAGACTGACTTCAAAAGTGGTAACAAACGCAACCTTGTTGATAGTGGAGTGGATTCGTCAGCAAAAAAGCCTAAAATGGCAACCTGTACTACTGGTTGTGGTTGTCATTAATTTTTATGCGTAAATACCTGATTGCCGGTTTATTGGTCTGGATGCCACTAGGGATTACTTTTCTAGTGGTTCGGTCCATAGTCGGATTGTTAGATCGTACATTGTTGCTATTGCCAGAAGCCTACCAACCCGATAACTTTCTTGGTATTCATATACCGGGATTGGGAGTTGTTCTGGCAGTAATATTGGTGCTGACTACAGGAATGATTGTCGCCAATTTACTTGGAAAGAGAATTATTTCAGCTTGGGAGTCTCTGCTGGCAAGAATTCCATTGGTGCGAACATTGTATGCTGGGGTGAAACAAATACTGGAAGCGGTGTTAGCCGCAGATGCAAAGTCATTCCGCAAAGTTTTGTTGGTGGAATATCCACGTAAGGGAGTGTGGAGTCTGGCATTTATGACGTCAGACGCATTAGGTGAGGTGCAAGCCAAAACGGGCAGTAAAGTGATCAGTGTTTTTATCCCGACCACGCCTAATCCTACGTCTGGATTTGTGTTGATGGTGCCAGAGACTGATGTGATTGAGCTGGATATGTCGATTGAAGAGGGTCTGAAAATGATTATTTCGATGGGTGTTGTCGTACCTGTCTGGCAAAAAGAAAATTTAATCAATGGCATGATTGCCAGTGAAAAATAAATAAAAGAGCTGATTCTGTTTTGATGACAGGAACAGTATTGCGAAACTAAATAATTTGAGTAGCAGGAATAACTATGCGTAGCCATTATTGCGGCGATGTAAATGAAACATTGGTAGGTCAAACTGTAACAGTAGCGGGTTGGATGCACCGTCGTCGTGATCATGGTGGGGTGATATTCATTGACCTGCGTGATCGTGAAGGATTGGTTCAGGTGGTATGTAACCCTGAAGATGCGGAAAGTTTTGCAACAGCAGAACGCGTTCGTAGTGAGTATGTATTACAGATTGAAGGGGAAGTTCGTTTACGTCCAGAGGGGAGCGATAATGCGGATTTAAAAAGCGGCAAAATTGAAATCGTTGCCAAACGTCTGGATATTCTCAATAGCTCGGAAACACCGCCATTTCCACTGACAGAACAGGCGGAAGTGAGTGAAGATGTTCGTTTACGACATCGATATATTGATTTGCGTCGTCCTGAGATGTTGCAAAAATTACGTTTCCGCTCTCAGATTACTCGTCAATTACGAAGTTTTTTAGATGACAATGGTTTTCTTGATATTGAAACACCTATTCTGACCAAAGCGACACCAGAAGGTGCCCGTGATTATTTAGTTCCAAGCCGTACCCATGCTGGCGATTTCTTTGCGTTACCGCAATCACCACAGTTGTTTAAACAACTATTGATGGTGTCAGGTATGGATCGCTACTATCAGGTTGTGCGCTGTTTTCGAGATGAAGACCTACGTGCCGACCGTCAGCCGGAATTTACCCAATTGGATATCGAAACTTCTTTTGTGGAAGAAGAAGATTTGATGACCATGATGGAAGATATGATTCGTAAGCTGTTTGCCAATGTTTTGGAGCAAGCACTGCCGAACCCATTCCCTCGTATGAGTTACGCGGAAGCGATGGCCCGCTTCGGTAGCGATAAGCCAGATTTGCGGATAGCCCTAGAATTAGTCGAAATCAGTGACTTAATGAAAGAAGTCGACTTCAAGGTTTTCTCTGGCCCAGCCAATGATGAAAAAGGGCGAGTTGCCGCATTACGTGTACCTGGCGGTGTGAGTCTGAGTCGAAAAGATATTGATGATTACACCAAATACGTTGGTATATACGGTGCCAGAGGCCTAGCTTATATCAAAGTCAATGATCTTGATGCTGGTCGAGAAGGTTTGCAATCACCCATTTTAAAATTCCTACCTGATGAAGTTGTTGATGCCATCATGCAGCGGACTGAAGCACAAAGCGGTGATTTGGTGTTCTTTGGTGCTGATAAAGCAAATATTGTTAATGAAGCCTTAGGTGCATTACGCGTTAAATTGGGCCATGACTTGAACATGGTTGAACATGGTTGGCGCCCATTATGGGTAGTGGCCTTCCCAATGTTTGAATGGGATGAAAAGTCTGATCGCTGGACTGCCTTGCACCATCCGTTCACGGCTCCCCGTGAATCTGATCTTGAGTTATTGGAAACGGATCCAGGAAAATGTCTGTCTCGTGCTTATGATATGGTGCTTAATGGTACTGAGTTAGGCGGCGGTTCAATGCGTATCCATAGAGCGGATATACAAAGCAAAGTATTTGAATTACTAGGCATTGATAAACAAGAAGCCGATGACAAGTTTGGCTTCTTGTTAGAAGCATTGAAATTTGGCTGCCCGCCTCATGGTGGCTTGGCATTCGGCTTGGATCGGCTGGCGATGTTGATGACTGGTTCAGCTTCTATTCGTGATGTGATGGCCTTCCCGAAAACACAGTCAGCCAGCTGTTTATTGACGAATGCACCAAGCTCAGTTAGCGATGTTCAGTTAAAAGAATTAAATATTCGTCTGCGTAAGTTACCTACCACTGACGCTGAGGCAAAGTAGGAGACAGTCCATGGCTGCCAAAGAATTAGCAATCGAACAGTACTTTTCACTGGATGATGACGCCTGTGAGGCCCGTATTGCGGTAGCAAAGGAAGCCTTGGGCGATGACCTAATTATTCTGGGACATCATTATCAGCGCAATGAAGTATTTAGACACGCTGATTTTTCGGGAGACTCACTAAAACTGTCTCGAAATGCAGCCGATTCCAGCGCTAAATACATTGTATTTTGTGGTGTACACTTTATGGCTGAGGTGGCTGATATTTTGTCCAAGCCAGACCAAATAGCTATTTTGCCAGACATGTCAGCTGGATGTTCAATGGCTGATATGGCTAATCGGGTGAACGTTGATCGTGCATGGAAAGAGATGTCGGAAGTGCTGGATCCCGAAGAGATGGTCACACCGATAACATATATTAATTCTGCTGCGGATCTGAAGTCGTTCTGTGGTAAGCACGGCGGTATTGTCTGTACATCGACCAACGCGCCACATGTATTAGACTGGGCGTTTACACAGCGTGAAAAAATTTTGTTTTTCCCAGATCAACACCTTGGTCGTAATACTGGGCATCGCATGGGAATTCCACTGGATGAAATGGTGGTATGGGATTTTGATCAGCCAATGGGTGGTTTAACGGCCGATGAAATTCGTAAAGCCAAAATTATTTTATGGAAAGGATTTTGTTCTGTCCATCAAATGTTCCAGCCCCAGCAGATTGACAGCTTTCTGGAGAAGTATCCGGAAACCAAGGTGATTTCACATCCGGAATGCAGCTTTGAAGTGTGTGAAAAATCGGATTATGTCGGTTCAACAGAATATATTGTGAATACCATTGCCGATAGTGAACCTAATACGCGCTGGCTGGTGGGGACGGAGTTAAATCTTGTGAATCGTTTACATGAACGCTTCCAGTCACAAGGCAAGTCGGTGCATTTCATGTCACCCACGGTGTGTATGTGTTCAACGATGTTCCGAATTGATCCGCAACATTTGTTGTGGGTACTCGAAAATCTGGTTGAAGGAAATGTGGTCAATCAGGTCTCCGTTGATGCTGTCACTGCCTCTGAGGCCAAACTGGCTCTAGACAGGATGTTACAACTCCCCATTTAACCTTGAACTGTAGCGGAGAGATAGGATGACTGATAACCAACAAGCCTGTACAGAGAGTCGTTATGAAGTAAGCCGCAAAGACCTGCCACTAAGTTGTCCTATGCCACCTATGATGACCTGGAATGCACACCCAAGAGTATTTCTGGATATTGAAACAAACGGTGAGGTGTCATGCCCTTATTGCGGTGCTCATTACGTGCTTAGAGATTAGCGGGTCACCATCTTTGTTATGACGGTTCATGTTGCTGTTGCAGTCATAGTAAATAATGATAGAGAAGTGCTGATTGCTCTTCGTCAGGCGCATCAGCATCAAGGCGGTTTTTGGGAATTTCCCGGCGGCAAGGTCGAGCAATCTGAAACCGTTTTTGATGCCTTGAAACGTGAGACAGCAGAAGAGCTGGATCTGAAGATTACCAAAGCGTCATCATTGCTACAGGTTTCTCATCAATATGCGGATAAAGCAGTATTACTGGATGTTTGGATGGTCACGGAATTTGATGGCCAGGCTAAAGGTCGAGAAGGCCAGCCTTTGCGCTGGTGTGCAATTGATGCGTTACAAGTAGATGACTTTCCAGCGGCAAATGTAGCTATCATCAAAGCTTTGCAGGAAAAGTTTTTACATAGTTAATGGAAGTCATTAGATTCGTTTTCTGGTGAAATTGCTGGTTTGCCTGCGATACGATGGTTCTCAGCAGCCCAATCACCTAAATCAATTAATTTGCAGCGTTCGCTACAAAAGGGCTTCCATTTTTGGTCATCTTGCCAGGGAACGGGTTGACCGCATTGCGGGCATTGTACAGTTTTAGTCATATTCAAAAAGAACTCACATAGCGCAACATTTCAGTGAAAATCTCACATCATCGCTGACTTGTTGGGGACGTTGATTGATGTCAAATTGCATAAAACGCACTGTAAAACGATGTTTTCCACCGCTAATTTCTGGGTAATATGTTGATGATTCAGGTATCTGAACTCGGATAAGTTGATTGGACTGATTACTGTCCAGATTTTGCTGGTAGAAACCACTGATAGCTTGATGTTCAATAAAGCCTTTGCTCTCTCTAATGAGTCTTAGCGCTATTTCAATTGCAGCTCGCGCGGCGGAAAACTGATTTAACCATTGCGATAATTGTTGTTGCCGTAGTTCAACAGGTGTGTGTTGTAGCCAGAAGTGATAGGCAGGCAAATCAAAGTCACAAGTGCCGCCGGGCATGCTGGAACGCTGGCGGATATTATAGAGAAAATCGTTGTCACGAAGACTTTGACCAATAGCAGATTGGCTGAGATGCATTCCATCCAAAATTTGATCCAGTTCGGCCAATAAATCATCGAGTGCTTTTTGGTCGACACCGGGACTATGTTCTAATGCAGAAAGCGTTACAATCAGCCGTTCTAATTCTTTAATCAGTTCTGATTTTAAATCCGTGCGCTCAAATACAGCCAACATATTGAGCAGGCCATCAATGGCATCACGATTTTGTAATGCGCTATTGCCTTGTAGTGCAAGATCAATACGCGCAAATAAAAATTCAAGCCTAAGAAAGTTGCGTATGCGCTCATTGAGCGGTTGTTCATAAATTATTTGTTTAGACACAGACAGTTATAGTTTAGGCAAGCTGCAAAAAGTTTTATTGTCCATGACTATCGTTGTGCTGGCAACTGCTAGCTGATGATTTAGCCAATTCACAGTATTTATTATGTAAATCTTCAACAAATTGCGCGAGTAATTCTGGCGAACCATTGTTGATGATGATGTCATGTGCAATTGATAGTCGCTGTTGTCGAGTACATTGATTGTTAAGTACCATCTGCGCGTTATGAAGTGATAGATTATCACGCTCACAGAGGCGTTGAAGTTGGAGTTCAGGGTCAATATCAATGACCAATATATGATCAACAAGATCACCCATATGGGCTTCAATAAGCAAAGGAATAGCCAATATGCAGTAATCAGCAGTTTGTTGCTCACTCTGTGAAAATAACTGTTGGCGAATGCGTGGGTGAAGAATGTTTTCAAGCTGCTGTTTGGCTTTAGGATCAGAGAAAATAAGTTGACGAACTGCTGCACGATTAAGTGTGCCATCAGTTTGCAATATAGCAGTACTAAATGTCTGTACTATCTCTTTAAGGCTGTCCTGACCGGGATCAACTAGCTGTCTGGCAATACTATCAGCATCAATAACTGGGATGCCGTATTGGGAAAATAATTGACACACAGTAGATTTACCGCTGGCAATCCCGCCAGTGAGACCGACTTTAAACATGGGATGTTAACTGATGCCTGTCCAGTTGAGATAGGCGGTGTTTATTTCTTGTCCCCAGACCAGAGCAATCCAGCCAGCAGCAGCTAGATAAGGTCCGAATGGAATCGGAATGTCACGTTGGTGCTGGCGTAGAATGATAAGTGTTATCCCAACAGCGGCACCTACGAGCGATGATAATAATATGATTGAGGGCAATACCATCCAGCCGAGCCATGCTCCCAAAGCAGCCAGAAGCTTAAAGTCACCGTATCCCATGCCTTCTTTGCCTGTTGCAAGCCGAAAAGCATGAAATACCAGCCACAGAGACAGATAACCAGCAATGGCACCGATTACGCTGGATTGTAAATCTGTATAAATGGCAAATAAATTAAACGTAATACCTAGCCACAATAGCGGTAGAGTAATGCTATCAGGCAATAATTGATGATCGACATCAATAAAAGTGAGCGCAATCAGTGACCATGTTAACAACAGGGCTCCTACGCATGCCCAGTCAAAACCAAATTTCCAAGCGATGATGCCAGAGAATAAACCGGTCAGAGCTTCAATGGTGGGATAGCGTTTTGAAATAGGGTTTTCGCACTGCTTACATTTTCCACCCAGTAGCAGATAACTGATGATGGGAATATTCTCCAGAGCAGTAATTTCATGGTTGCAATGTGGGCAACGAGAACGGGGCGTGCTTAAGGTAAATGGTTGATAAATTTCGGGTTTATTGCCTTTGAGTTCATCACATTGAGCCAGCCATTCACGCTCCATTACAATAGGCAAGCGAAAAATTACTACATTCAGAAAGCTACCAACCAATAACCCCAGAATAATGACAAAAGTGATAAATAGTGGGGCTGATGACTGTAAAAGATCAATGATCGCCATGCTTTAGACAACGGCACCCAGTTTGAATATTGGCAGATACATCGCAATGACAAGGGTACCAATCAAGCCGCCAAGAAAAGCCATGATCATGGGTTCCATAAGTGCGGTCATATTATCCACGGCATCATCCACTTCACGCTCATAGAAGTCAGCAACTTTAGCTAGCATTGAATCAAGGGATCCAGATTCTTCACCGATGGCAACCATTTGAGTCACCATGTTAGGGAATAGTTCGGTATTTTTCATTGCTATGTTGAGCTGGGTACCTGTTGAGACATCATCTCTCATTACCATGGTGGCTTCACTGAAAACAATATTACCAGTAGCACCAGCAACAGACACCATGGCTTCAACCAAGGGCACACCGGCCTTAAACATAGTGGAAAAAGTTCGTGCAAAACGTGCAATAGCCCCTTTCTCCATCACAATCCCAATAACAGGAATTTTCAACAACATACGGTCAAAGAAATGCTGAATCTTACGGGAGCGTTTTTTAGCTGCCATGATGCCAGTCACGCTACCGATAATAACGCCGAAAATAAGCCACCAGTACTCCTGAAACACCTGAGATAGATGGATGACCATTTTGGTTAATCCAGGAAGATCAGCGCCAAAACCAGTGAATAGGGATTCAAATTGTGGAATTACAAAGATCATTAAAATAGCAGTAACGACAAACGCAACAACAATAATTGCTGTTGGATAGACCAAGGCTTTTTTAATTTTTGCTTTTAATGCTTCAGTTTTTTCTTTGTAGGTTGCAATTTCATTTAACAGGGTTTCCAGAGTACCTGATTGCTCACCTGCATTAACTAGGCTGATATAAAGATCATCAAAATGCAGAGGGAATTTCTCCAGCGATTCTGCCAAGCTGGTGCCCGATTCAACGTCGGCTTTAATAGCAAGAATCATATCTTGCATGCTGGCATTTTCATGACCTTCGCCAATAATTTGCATGGATTGCATAAGGGGAACGCCTGATGCCATCATGGTGGCTATCATACGACTGAAAACAGCAATGTCTGATGCTTTTATAGGTGGTTTTCTAGGGGCAAATAGATCTTTGGGTTTTTTCTTAACCTTGATTGGAGTAATACCCTGACGACGAAGGTCAGCTCTAACCGCATTGAGATTGGCACCGGATTGTTCGCCTTTAATGCGACGCCCCTGTTTAGTTGTGCCCTGCCAGACAAAAACCGGGTCGATTTGCGCTTTTGGTGGTTTTGCTTGTGCCACGAATTACTCCTTGATTACACGGTTTATTTCTTCAAGGCTAGTCAGACCAGCAGCAACTTTTTTCAGGCCTGACGTTCTTAAGTCATCAATGTCTTCTTTTTTTGCCTGATCTGCCAATTGCATAGAATTACCACCTTCCATGATGATTCGCCCCATGGCTTCAGAAATTGGCATAACTTGATAGATGCCTACACGTCCTTTATAACCTTCAGTACAACTATCACACCCCACTGCTTTAAAGAGTGTAATACCTTCATCAATTTGAGTTTGAGTAAAGCCTTCTTCCAGTAATGCTTCTGTTGGAAGTTCTACAGGCTCTTTACAATTGTTACATAAACGGCGACCTAATCGTTGAGCGATAATCAGTGATACGGCGGAGGCTATATTAAATGGTGGCACACCCATATTAACCAAACGAGTCAGAGTTTGTGGTGCATCATTAGTGTGCAGGGTTGAAAATACCATGTGGCCTGTTTGTGCCGCTTTAATGGAAATTTCAGCTGTTTCAAGATCACGAATCTCACCGACCATAATGACATCAGGATCCTGACGCAAAAAAGCACGTAAGGCATCTGAGAAATTTAAACCTACAGCAGGATTAACATTAACCTGATTAATGCCTGGCAAACTGATTTCGGCGGGATCTTCAGCGGTAGAAATATTTCTGTCATCGGTGTTGAGGATATTCAGAGCTGTATAAAGCGATACTGTTTTACCACTACCCGTCGGACCTGTAACCAGAACCATACCATAAGGATTGTGCATGGTTTCCATGAATATTTTTTTCTGATCTTCTTCATAACCAAGTGCATCTATGCCAAGTTGCGCACTGGTTGGATCTAAAATACGCAATACTATCTTTTCACCAAACAGGGTCGGGCAGGAGTTAACTCGGAAATCAATGGCCTTGGTTTTTGACAGCTTTAGCCGCATTCGACCATCTTGAGGAACACGGCGTTCTGCAATGTTAAGTCTGGATAGGACTTTTAATCGGGCAGCTATCCGACCGCCCAGTGCTATCGGAGCTGTTTTAGTTTCATGCAAAATTCCGTCAATACGGGTACGCACCCGGTATTTTTTTTCATAGGGCTCAAAGTGAATATCAGATGCGCCCGCTTTGATCGCAGTTGTCAGTATGCCATTGATAAAACGAACGACTGGGGTGTCATCCACATTGGAGTCAGTCACTTCCTCTTTTTGATCGAAGTCATCTGAGCCGAGATCAATGTCATCAAGGTCGGCATCACCAAAATCATCAAGTTGTTCGTGAGTTTTGTCTAATGCTCGTTCAATGAAGGTTGATAGTTGCTGTTCATCAATCAGTACAGGGTATGTGTTGAAGCCAGTATTGAACTGAAATTCATCCAATGCTTGCAAGTTGGTTGGATCCGAAACGGCAACATAAAGCCTTTTTCCGCGCTGATAGAGTGGTAGTGCATTATGTTGGCGGATCAGTTTTTCCTGAATAAGGCTGGTTGCTGCCAGTTCCATGTCCATGGCATCAATATCAAACAGGGGTACCCCAAATTCTTGCGAAGCAACAGCGGCAATGTCCTTGCTGGACAAAATTTTGTTGTTAACAAGATAAGTGACAAAAGCAAGTTTAGCGTCTTTAGCTGCTTGTTGTGCGACTTCTGCATCTTGTTCAGAAAGTAAACCATCGCTGACTAAGCGGCGGGCAAGGCCACTTAGTTTGAGGGTTTGAGCTGGATTTGCAGTTACCAAAGGATCGTCCTCAAAAATATCTTTTTCAAACTATACCAAACTATGTAGGGTTATATTATTTAAGTTAAGAGATAAATTCTAGTTTCTAGTTGCATGACGTACACGATGGTTAGCGTATATACTGCACAACGAGTAATCTTGAGGGGCATATCTGATGCAAAAAATGAAGAGTTTAAAACGCTTGGCAATCGTATTATGTTTGCTAGCGGTAGTGGTGGCATGTGGTCAAAAAGGCGATCTTTATTTACCAGAAGGTAAGTCATTAATAAGCTGGTTAGGTTAGGGGATAGATGGATTATTTTCATTATCAGGCGGGTGAATTATTCGCCGAAGATGTAGCATTGTCTTCAATAGCAGAACAATTTGATACTCCTTGTTATGTGTATTCACGAGCAACACTAGAACGTCACTGGCGGGCATTTCATGATGCATTTTCAGAATTACCTCATTGTGTATGTTATGCCGTAAAAGCGAATTCCAATATCGCGGTATTGAATGTATTGGCCCGATTGGGTTCAGGCTTTGATATCGTTTCTGGCGGTGAATTAAAACGGGTACTGGCTGCCGGAGGGATGGCGGAACGTACTGTTTTTTCAGGAGTAGGTAAAACTGTTGCGGAAATTAAATATGCTTTAGAGCAAGGTGTTCGCTGCTTTAATGTGGAATCAATTCCGGAGTTGGAACGAATAAATGACGTTGCTGGCGAACTTGGGAAGCAAGCTCCAATTTCTATTCGAGTGAATCCAGATGTTGATGCGCAAACGCATCCCTATATTTCGACCGGATTGAAAGAAAACAAATTTGGTATTGCTGTAGAACAAGCGGAAGCGGTGTATATACAGGCTCAGAAAATGTCACATATTGCCGTGACAGGGATTGATTGCCATATTGGTTCGCAGTTGACTTCAGTGACTCCTTTTGTCGACGCATTAAAACGTGTTTTAGTGTTAATTGATCGACTTGCAGAATCCGACATTCATTTAAGTCATCTTGATATTGGTGGCGGGCTGGGAATTAATTATCGTGATGAAGTGCCTCCAACGCCAGCAGAATATGCACAGGCATTAAAAGCCTTGTTAGTTGATCGTAAACTGGAAATTCTGCTGGAACCAGGGCGTGCGATTGCCGGTAATGCGGGCGTGTTATTAACTCGAGTAGAATATTTGAAAGCTACGGAAGATCGTAATTTCGCGATTGTGGATGCAGCTATGAATGATTTGATTCGCCCGGCTCTCTATCAGTCATGGCAAGATATTCAACCAGTGGTGAACGATGAAACCGTGCCTGCAGA
>Ga0224506_10000745_pt1 | contig 25761 bp, 18 predicted proteins | sample SF_Jan12_sed_USG_2_FD_169108 | JGI IMG/M metagenome (GOLD analysis project Ga0224506, IMG submission 169108) | Sediment microbial communities from San Francisco Bay, California, United States - SF_Jan12_sed_USGS_8_1 | ecosystem: Environmental > Aquatic > Marine > Sediment | place: USA... | reverse complement strand
CTGAGGGTAGAGCCCGGCAAACATTTCGCTACTTTCCTGGCCAGGCGTGAGGTGACAGGTGGCACACATCGCAGCGTAGTTGCCGGCACCGCGCCTAATCCGCTCGGCGTTGTCGAGTTCATCCGGTACGCTGATGTCCAACGCTGCCTTTGATATCGAGGCGTCGCGAACCTGCGCGATCAGTTTTTCGGTCACAGGCCAGTGCCGGTTATCAGCGCCGATATTATAGAAGCCGCTGAAAAAGAAAATGATGGTAGCGACCAGTGACAGGCCGCATATCGAAACAAATATTTTCACGTTCATAAATTATCCACTTATGCCAAATTACTATTATGACTAGCCGGGTGGTATTAGACTGGCTAATTATGTCGCTATTCCCCGATGATCGTCTGTAAGAATTACAGACCCGACTTGGATTGCAGGTTCACGGCAAGCTCTAGGCCAGGCACTCCTGCAACACTTCGACTACCCGGTCGATCTGTTCTTTTTCGATCACTAGTGGCGGCAACATGCGTATTACATTAGCGCCGGCCGGCAACGCAATAATACGATTGTCGAGCATTTGGGTAAGTTTTTCCTGCGCTTTTTGTTTGAGTTCTATTCCGATCATCAGTCCGAGTCTGCGAATGGCTCGAACCTGAGACAACTCTTTTTCTTTTAATCGAGTTTCGAAATACTCCCCGAGCTCGGACGCGCGGTTGGCCAGATCTTCATTCTGATAAACGTCTATCGCAGCCAGCGCAGCGGCGCATGCCAACGGGTTGCCACCAAAAGTTGTGCCGTGCAGGCCCGGGCCAACATTGAAGTCGGCACTGAGCATGGTTGCACCGATGGGTATGCCTCCGCCCATGGCTTTGGCGATGGTCATGATGTCGGGTTGCAGGTCGAAGTGTTCGCAGGCAAAAAACTTGCCGGTGCGACAAAATCCGGTCTGGATTTCGTCGATAATCAACAAGGCGCCACGTTCGTTGCAAAGCTCGCGCGCGGCAGCAACGTAGTCGACCTGAGAGGGGTTAACGCCGCCTTCGCCCTGTACCAGTTCGAGCATCACGGCTGCGGTTTTATCGTTGACCACTGCTTCGAGCTTTTCGATTTTGTTTAACGGCACATAATCGAATCCGGGTACCAGTGGTTCGAATGCCTCTCGGTATTTTTTGGTGAAAGTCGCGCTCACTGAGCCCATGGTACGGCCATGAAAGCCGCGCATCGCAGTGATGAAATTAGGGCGACCGGTATGCAATCGGGCGAATTTTAAAGCGGCTTCGTTGGCCTCCGTGCCGGAGTTGCATAAGTAGGCCTGGGTTAAATTGGCCGGTGTCACTTCGACCAGTTTCTTTAACAATTCGGAGCGTACATCGTTGTAGAGAATATTCGGGCAGGTAATAAGGGTTGCCGCCTGTTTCTGAATCGCTGCTACCAGTTTCGGGTGTGAATGTCCGAGCGAGGCTACGCCGATGCCGGCCGCACAGTCGATATAGGCTTCACCTTTTTCATTATAGATTAATGCGCCTTCACCACGTACCGCGATCAGATCGCGTTTCGGGTAAAGGTCGAGGCCGTATTGCTGTTCGAGTGCTTTATAGTCGGTCATTGTATGGGTTCACAGAGGGTTATTTATTTTTATAAATCTAAAAATCTAAGGATTTGAATAATTGAGTTTAACTTTTAGCTCGGTATTTATTGGAGTGTATAGCCAGGTATGATCTTGTCAAATAAAGCAGATAACTCGTATGTTATTTCGAGGCTAACTGAGTTGGCGACAGTCGAGCCGGGGATATGATCCGTCAAATTTTAAAAAAGAGGGTGCCAGTTGTAATATGAATTGAGTATGGGCAATATCTGGTCACTGACCAGATACTCTAAACTTAAATTCCAGATGCTACAGCTAACCCCCGATGAACGCGCACTAATGAATGGAGAGACTGGTTCCAGCGGTGATCGAATGGCCATGCAAATTGTAACGCGGGCAGCCGAAATGCTCGGTGCGGACCGGCTGGTTGCGATTACCTCCAGTCATATCGATGGTTGTCTCTACCATGGTGATTCCGGCGTGCTCTTTTGTGAGAAGCTGGTTCAGGGCGGAGGTCGGGTAAAAGTACCTTCGACAACCAATGTTGGCGCCCTGAATTTGAGTAAGCCAGACCAGATCAGGGTTGATCTGGATCGTCGTAATATGGCCTGGCGTTTGATGAAAGCTCATGAGGACCTGGGATGCCAGCCCACCTGGACCTGTGCACCCTACCAGGCTGGTGCCCGTCCTGCCGTTGGTGCCCAGGTTGCCTGGGGAGAATCGAATGCGGTGGCTTTTGTCAACACAGTGCTTGGCGCACGCACCAATCGCTATGGCGATTTTCTGGACATCGCCTGTGCGATTACGGCCCGGGCACCTTACTATGGTTTGCACAAGCCAGAGAACCGGGTCGCCGAATTGTTAGTCGATGTACGCGCCTTGTCAGAAGAGCTCAAACATGAAGATGCGTTTTATCCGGTACTCGGGGCTTTCATCGGGCGTACTGCTGGTGAAACCATCCCGGTTGTCGAGGGTTTGCCGCAAACAATGAGTGAAGATCAACTAAAGGCGCTCTGTGCCGGTGCTGCGGCAACCGGTGCTGCGGCCCTCATTCATATTGCGGGGGTAACGCCTGAGGCTCCGGATCTCACTACCGCACTGGGCAATAACGTAGCCGCTGAAACCATAACCCTGACTACCGATATGGTGCTGGAAACACGTCACTCGTTAAGTATTTCGCAGTCAGGGGCTATTGACTGCGTCGCCCTGGGAAGTCCTCATTTTTCATTTGAGGAATGCAAAAAATTGCTGGATTTGTCACGGGGACGAAAATTCAAGGTGCCTGTATACGTTTGTCTTGGCCGTCATACTATGCAACAGCTCACCGAGGCAGGTATCGGAAAGGAGCTGGCAGATATCGGCGTTGAATTTGTTATCGACACCTGTGTGGTGGTGACTCCGATATTGCCGGAAGGTGGTGGTGTAATGATGACCAACTCGGCGAAGTTCGCCCATTACGCACTCGGCAATATTGGTTATGAACCCGTTTTCGGCGCCTTGAGCGACTGCGTCAGGAGTGCCACTGAGGGTCGAGCCATCTGGGACGAAGCGATATGGAATTAAACCACCAGGCCGATGTTGTGTTTGCGGGCGACGCTGCCGGCGAAGTCTTGCGTCTCGACTCACCAATCAGCTTCTGGGGCGGGGTTGACCCTGTCTCTGCGAAAATTGTACTAGGCGGTCATCCCCAGCACGGCTTGTTGATCAACGGCAAAATGCTGGTTATCCCGCAATTGATTGGCTCCAGCTCATCCAGTGCCATTCTGCTGGAGCTGCTTTATCGCGGTATTGCACCGAAGGCACTCATTCTCGGGAACGGCGATGCAATCTTGCCCATCGGCGTGCTGATTGCGAGCCAGATGGACTGGGAAACCTGCCCGGTAGTGAAATTGATGGACCCGCCTTTCAAAACCGGGGATCGAATCAACATCAGCCACGATGGTTTAATTCAATCTTACTAACAACGACGATTGACCAGCGGGCGATCAAGCATGAAAAGACTAAGCGATATGCGTCCCGCTACCGTTGAGTGCATCGGTGATCGGTTGCCCGGTTCGGCCATCGCTGATGATGACGCGAGTTTTGCCGCCAGCGGTGAGGTTGGTCAGCGCCAGTAGCTTGCGTTTGATTCTGCCCTCGACTTCAGCCTCACGCCTGTTGAGCTCGGCGATACTCATTTCCGTGACCAGCGATTTTTCGTCATCAGGATCATCAAGGAACCCCGGTGCTTCGATGAGTTGAATCACAGTTTCGATAGCCAGCGAGTTAGAAATTTTTGCGACGATATCGTCATTTTCGGAATTAATCGCGAAGCCCTTTTCGTCGGCAATAGGGATGGTTAAAACCGGGCAGTAGCCATGGCCTAACAGGAGTTCGAGCAGGTCGGTGTTGACGCTACGCGGTTTGCCGGAGAAGTCCCGCTTGATCAGGGTTTTGCCGTTTTCGCGTACGCGGATTCCTTTGTTACGCTCGCCCTGTACCAGGCGACCGTCCAGGCCTGTGAGGCCTACGGCATTAATATCCTGTTGCTGGCATAGTTCGACGATACGCTTGTTGCGTAAACCGGAATAACTCATCAGAATCGCGTCGATGGCATCCTGGTCGGAAAAGACGCTGCTATAGCCCGACGCCGAGGTGAGTACGGTTTTTTCAAAGCCCATCTTTTTCGCGACCTCATCGCGTAGCACGTTTGCGCCGTGGACGATGATGAATGGCTGTGGCTGCTGCGCGAGGTCGGTGATGACGGCTTCGAGGTTAATGCTTTCTCCGCCGCCGATTTTGATGAGTATCATAATGTTATGGTCTGGTTATTTTCGATGGATCGCCAGTCGTCTTCACCTGCAAAAGGCTGCGAGCAAACCAGCTTTATATTGTCAGTATCCTTTTGGTACATCTGGAAATAGTCTGGATCTTCATTGTAGCTGGTCGACAGGCTGTGTTCCTCGCCGTTAGACATGATGATATTCATCGCACGCACGTAACTGCTACGTTTCCCGATAATCCCTACCGCTTTGTCGAGAGCAGCGTGTTGATCACCTTTGTCAAACCGGCGGATATAATTATAAATTTTCTCAGCGCCGATACGACCTTCAGACTTCACTTTTACGCCGCGTAACTCACCGTTAAATATGAATATGGACTTACCATCACTAAACGGCATGTTGTTTTCGACAACGATACCTTCGTCCTTAAATGCGCTGCGTGCATGGACTAACAATAAAGAAGTCTTGCCGAATTGTGAGAGGTCATCTTCCCAGATCGGTTTTATATTGTGGTACTGTCGCCATTCGCCCTTGTCCAGCCAGGCCAGACCCCAGCCGTGCCCCTGATATTCACGACTGGTTCGCGATATCTCGGCGAAAGGTTTTAAAAAAGAAGCAATTTCAAAACATCTTTCTGATTTGGCGAATAGTATCCGGCACATGGTCAGGCAGGGTGTAGCCCCGGAAATTGCAGGCCTGTCGTTTCGTCGAAACCTTTCGATATATTGAAGGCCTGTACCGCCTGTCCGGCTGCGCCTTTCATTAAATTATCGATTGCGCTGATCACCACCAGTCGGTTGCTGTGCGGGTCGCGCTCGAAGCCGATATCGCAGTAGTTGCTACCCGCCAGTAGTTTGGGTTCGGGGTAACGATGAATGCCACTACGTTCCTTGACGATACGGATAAAAGGTTCGTCACCGTAGGCGCTGCGATAGATTTTCCAGATATCTTTTTCTTCCAGGTCCTTGTTCAGGAACACATGCGAAGTTGCCAGTATGCCGCGAACCATTTCGATTGAAGTGGCAGAAAAATGGATATTGCTGGCGCCGAGCGACTGTTGAATTTCGCCCAGGTGACGATGCGCGGTTGGCTTATAGGAGCGCACTGCGCCGCTGCGTTCCGGGTGATGGCTACCTTCACTGACCGCGTTACCGCCCTGGCTGGAGCCAGCTTTGACTTCGACCACCGACGATTCGACTACCCCGGCCTGATAAAGCGGATGCAACGCCAGTATCGTCGCGGTGGCATTACAGCCTGCGCCGGAAATTCGTTTCGCGCCTTTCATTTCTTCGCGGTGCAATTCGGGAATGCCGTAGACAAAATCCTTGAGTCGGTCCGGGCAGGTATGGGGTTTGCCATACCAGGTTTCATAGGCCGCCGGATCGCTAATACGAAAATCAGCCGACAGATCGATTAGCGTATCGGCCAGGGCTTCAAACTGCTCGAGACGATTCATCATGTGGCCATGCGGCAGGCCGAGGAATAGTACGTCGCAGGGATCAAGTTCGTCGATGGATACGAATTTCAATTTGGTGATCTTACGCAGGTTCGGGTGCAGGTTTGACACCATTTTGCCAGCATGTCGCTCAGAAGTGACTTGCTGGATTTCGACCTCGGGATGAAATAGCAAAATGCGGAGTAAATCGCCCCCGGTATAACCGGAAGCACCGACGATGGAAACTCGGATCATTGTTGTTTGACCTGTTCGATAACGTAATTTGCCACGACCGCAGGAATGTCGATTCCAGTGGTATCGATACTATTGCGAAACTCCATGGTGTAATTGACTTCGTTGACCAGTAAGCCCTGTTCGCTTTCGAACAGGTCAACCGCAACAATACCTCCGCCGACTGCTTTCGCCGCTGCGAGTGAGATTTCTGCGACTTCGTTGCTGACTTCACATTTACTCGCGGTGGCGCCACGGGCGGTATTGGTAATCCAGTGATCGGAACTACGGTAAATAGCCGCGATGCACTCGTCGCCAACAACAAAGCTGCGAATATCGCGGTTTTGTTTTTCGATGTATTGCTGAATATAGAAGATCGAGTGATGATAGCTGCCGAGCACGGTCTTGTGCTCCAGCACGGTTTCCGCCGCATCACGGTCGTTGATCTTGGAAAGCAAACGCCCCCAGGAACCGACTGCGGGTTTTAGTACCACCGGGTAGCCGAGTTCTTCGATGGCATCGAGAGCCGACTCTTCGGTGAATGCTACCCGGCTTTCGGGTTGGGCTACGCCGCTTTCTTTCAAAGCTGCGGTGGTAAGCAACTTGTCGCCACAGACCTGCGAGACGTGATGCGAGTTGACGCAACGAACGCCAGCAGACTCGAATAATCTCAGTGCATGTAATGCGCGTGAATGATTAATCGAGCGTTCGACCAGAATATCGATATCGGGTGCGGTATGAAAATCGAGGATAAGCTTGCGGTCGTCGATCATGACTGGATCGACGCCGGCGTTTTTAAATGCCTCGATGAGTAGCTTTTCTTCTTTGCGAATCAGCGAATGCAGCAGGCCGATTCTCACTGGCCCCAGTCCTCTTCGGCAGACGGAGCCTCGCCGATTTCGACCGGATCGAGGTTGAGTATCTCAAGTTCCGTGCCGCAATCTTCGCAGCTTAATAATTCGCCGACAACGGCATCACTGGTGAGTTCGACATCGGCGCCACAAACAGGACATTCTGACATTTTGTATTCCTCGATATTAAGGTTTTTAAAAACGCCCGTATTCTATTCCTTCGATATGATTGAGTACAGAGCCGGAAGTCGGATTACTGGATAAATCCTCACCTGGTAATAATTTCCGGCCCCATCATCATGGTGGGTAACCAGGTTGAAACAGAAGGCACATAGGTGACGATAATTAAAAACAGAAACATGATCGCCAGCCAGGGAGCCGCTGCTTTAACGACATTCAGCATCGACATCCCCGCGACACCGGCAGTTACAAATAGATTAAGGCCAACCGGGGGTGTGATCATACCGATTTCCATGTTGACCACCATGATAATACCGAGGTGAATCGGATCGATTCCCAGTGCGATTGCTATCGGGAATACCAGCGGTGCAACGATGATCAATAATCCCGACGGTTCCATAAACTGGCCGCCGATCAATAACAGCACGTTAACCACGATTAAGAACATGATTGGACCTAATCCGGCCGAGAGCATGGCTTCGGTTATCATTTGCGGTATACGTTCTTCGGTGAGTACATGTTTCAGAATCAACGCGTTGGCTATTATAAATAACAGCATAATGGTGAGTTTGCCTGCTTCAAACAGGCTCTGTTTGGTGTCTTCGTGCCAGAAAATAGAAAGGCCGCGCCACAGCAGCATGGCGCCACCGGGACCTTTTTGCTTAAACGGACCCATATCGCGATAGATGAAATTGGCGATCAAGAAGGCGTAGATAGCGGCGACAGCTGCAGCCTCGGTCGGCGTAAATATGCCGCCGTAAATGCCACCCAAAATAATCACGATGAGAAGTAAACCCCAACTCGCTTCGCGGGAAGCGGCGAATATTTCAGACCAGCCTGCCCAGGGTTGCGCGGGCAGATTTTTGTAACGCGCGACAATATAAATTGCGAGCATGAGCAAGCCGCCTGCGAGCAATCCGGGTATGACGCCGGCCAGAAACATTCGGCCAACCGACACATCGGTGGCGGCCGCGTAAACCACCATAACGATGGACGGCGGTATCAATATGCCCAGTGTGCCGGCGTTACAGATGACGCCTGCGGCAAATTCTTTGGTGTAGCCGACCTGTATCATTCCGGCAATGACAATGCTACCGATGGCGACTACGGTTGCCGGGGAAGAGCCTGACAGGGCGGCAAACATCATGCAGGCGAATACCGACGCCATCGCCAGGCCGCCACGAAACGAGCCGACTACGGCGATAGAAAAACGGATAATTCTGTGTGCGACACCACCGGTCGACATGAAGACGGAAGCGAGAATAAAAAACGGGATCGCGAGTAAAGTATAGTGGCCTTCAAAGGCCGAAAACAAGGTTTGTGCCACTGAGGCCAGCGAGGCATCGGAGTGTATCATCAGAAATATAATGCTGGAGAGGCCTAGCGAGACGGCAATCGGAACACCGATCAGCATGAAACTGATGACCATTATGAATAAAAAAACGATAGCCATTATGTATCTCCTCCGTCATTTTTGCGGGCGAGCTCGTCGAGCTCCTCTTCCACTTCATGGCTAGCGATAATTTTATCGACATCGCCTTTTAGCATGCGCCATCCCAGTTGTAGAAAACGCAACGTCATTAAAGCCATGCCAAGAGGCAGGGCAAGATATGGAATCACGCGCGGTATTTTTTCGTAGGCTTCGCCTTCATTTATCCAGTCGGCGAGAAACATGAACATTTGTGGCATAGGGATATCCTGAGTTTCCAGCCAGGCCCGCTCGGTAAGAAAGGGATACCAGTAGTTCCAGGAGCCGATCAGCAACAGGATGGAAAACGCCAGGCAGGCGCTTATCGACAAAATGCCCATGATTTTTCGGGCGCCCGGAGAAACTGAGTTTATGACCACATCAACTCCGATATGGATGTGTTTTTTCACCCCGTACGAGGCACCCATGAGAACCAGCCAGGCGAATAAAAATACGGTTAGCTCTAGAGCCCATAAAATATTGCTGTTAAAGATGTATCGTGCGATTACATTGGCGAAGGTAATAACGGTCATTAGACCCAGGCAAACAGCAATGCTGGTTTCTTCGACTTCGTCGATTATCTGCGCCAGTTTAGAAGCGGGTGGGTGATGCATAACCATATCCTCCTTATCTTATGATGGTGATTGCGACTGAAAAAGCAGGAGTATCTTCAGTCGCAATCACCGGTTAACGTTTTTGCTTACATGTTGGCTTTCAATGCGGCATCCATCAGGTCTTTACCGATATTACCTTCAAACTTCTTCCATACAGGTTTCATGGCGTCTACCCAGGCCTGTCGTTGTTCAGCATTGAGCGTGTGGACAACACCACCGGCCTGGATGATTTTTTCCCGGTTGGCATTGTTTACGTTGGTAGATTCTTTGTTACGAGTGGCGGTGACTTCATGCAGGATATTAGCAAACTGTGTGCGGACATTGTCCGGTAAGCCGTCCCACCATTTGGTCGAAGTGACTACCAGATAATCGATAATGCCGTGATTTGTTTCGGTTACGCCATCCTGTACTTCAAAGAATTTTTTACCGTAGATATTCGACCAGGTGTTTTCCTGCCCATCGATAACTCTGGTCTGTAAACCGCCATAAACTTCCTTGAAAGCCATTTTTTGTGGACTGGCGCCGAGTTGTTCGAATTGTGCTACCAGTACGTCCGAAGCCTGTACGCGGAATTTGAGTCCTTTAGCGTCTCCAGGTACGATTAAAGGGCGGTTTGCTGATAGCTGCTTCATGCCGTTATGCCAGAATTCCAGACCCTTAAGGCCTCGGCGATTCATCGCGTTTTTGAGCTTCTCGCCATCATCGGAGTTCTGAAACCGATCTACCGCGTCGATATCGGCGAAGACAAATGGCAGGTCAAAGATGCGGAATTTTTTGGTGAACTTCTCAAACTTGGAAAGTGATGGTGCTGCCAGATGTACATCTCCATTGAGTAAAGCTTCCAGTACTTTGTTGTCGTCGTACAAGGTTGAATTCGGGAATACCTGCATGCAGGCCTTACCATTCATTTCTTCGTTGACGCGCTTTTCCAGTAAAGTGGCGGCGATGCCTTTCGGGTGTTTGTCGGTATTGGTCACGTGACTGAACTTGATGACGATTTCTCCGTCATCGCATTGAGCCAGTGCTGTACCGCTTGCCATGGAGCCCATCAATAGAGCGCAACTGGCGGTCAGAATCCGAATATTCATATATTTCTCCTCGGTTAAGGTTTGTTGGTGAATTAATGCGGCGTCGATATTCGACACTGTTTGGATTGGTGCAAACTGCGTACCAAAAATTCCAGGATCTGCTGATTGAATCCGGATACGATTTTATAGTGTCCCTATTTTTTCAACTTATCTGTTATAAGTAATTGAATTAAAGGGCAATTATTGTTTCGTTGGTTTGAGAAGAAAAATCTCAGATAAATGTCGATTGATTGAGGAGGCAGGTATCGACGGGTAGATGCCTGTTACTGACACGACCCATTTGCTTGAATAGGATGGGTCGGAATTCACCCAAATCGGAATCGATAGAACTTTATTTAATCAGTTTTTGAAAAATTTCAGTTTGATTAAAGGCCTTCATCAATTGAGATATTTTCGGCGGGCTGCAAACTTTTTTCACACCACCCTGCTGTATTGCGACTGAAGGCATGCCAAAAACCACACAGCTCTCTTCATCCTGAGCCACGGTGAAGGCCCCTGAGTCAAACATTTCTTTCATCCCAATCGCTCCATCGTCACCCATGCCGGTCAGGATAATTCCCAGGGACTGGTTCGCTACGGCCTGTGCCACCGAGCGAAAAAGGACGTCGACAGATGGCCGATGGCGGCTTACCGGGGGGCCTTCCTTGATCCTCACAAAGAGATTTCCAGATCGATTTTCAACGATCATATGCTTATCACCAGGTGAAATTAGCACCTTTCCGGCTTCGATTTTGTCGCCGTCCTGTGCCTGTTTTACGTTTAACCCGGAGCTGCTATCCAGCCTTAGTGCGAACGACTCCGTAAATGCTTCGGGCATGTGCTGTACAATGACTACGCCCGGAATATTCCTGTCGAGGCCCGCGAGTATCGACTCGATTACCTGGGTACCGCCGGTGGATGAACCTATCGCAATTAATTTTTCCGATGCAGGTGAACGGGGAGTTTTTCTTTTCGGCAAAATGGCATCTGCCGATAGCTTTTCCTGTATGTCCAGCCGGGCTGGCATTATTGCATCTGGTAGGTTGTTGGAGCGATAAGAGTAAGCGGTACATCCATGCCTTTTAAGGATTCAGAGTGACCTATATATAATATCCCCCCTGGTCTTAACTTTGAGATCAGGCTGCGGATAATTTTTTCTTTGGTCTGCTGATCAAAGTATATCAGTACGTTACGTAGAAATATGACATCGAATTGTCCAATTTCGGGCAAAGGCCTTGTCAGGTTAATTTCTCTAAAGCTTGTACGTTCACGAAGATTTTTATCGATTAGCAGGAAACCTTCATACTCTCCTTTGCCTTTTCGGCAGTAGCGTTTAAGAAAATCCCTGGGGATTGCGTCGATGCGCTGTGCCTGATAAATGCCGCCATTGGCTTTTTCGATAATTCGACTGCTGATATCCGAGCCGAATATTTCCCATTTTACGCGGTGACCAAAATAATCATCGAGTATCATGGCAATACTATAGGCTTCTTCGCCACTGGAACTAGCGGCGCTCCAGACACGAAAAACTCGATTAGGAGGGTGTTTCGGCAGGACATTTGATTTCAGCGTGTCTAAATGGCCCGATTCACGGAAAAAATAGGTCTCGTTGGTGGTTAACAGATCGATGGCAATCTGGCGCTCGTTTGATCGGGTGTCCTGTTTGATAAGATCAGCGTATTGATCGAAATCGGGGAGCTGGTGATATCTTAACCGCTTGTTTAAACGCGAGAAAACTAGCTGCTGTTTATTTTCGCCCAGATCAATGCCCGCTTCCTGATAAATAAATTCACGAATGGCCTGGTAGGCTGATTTTGACACTTTTCGGTTTTGGGATTCGGTGGTCACTGTTTTAGTTCTTCTGCTTAAGAGTTGTTGCCGTGATTGGAAAACGTTACCTCTTATATAGTGGAGCTGGATAATTTTTCCGAACTAATTAAAGGTGGGATGCTTTGTCCGGGTTGAAAGCCTGATTTACGGGATTTTAAACAGGTTCTTATCGATGTCGTATTTGCGCATCTTGTCGTAAAGAGTTTTTCGAGGAGTATTGAGGAGTTTCTGGGTTGCATTGATCGATCCCCCGCATTTTTCCAGGGCTTGTTCGATCAGGCTTTTTTCGCACCACTCGACGCGTGCGTGTAAATTGCTTGAGTCACCCTGAGGGGGCGCGTGAATGACGTTGTCCAGATTTTGGTCGGTGGCATCTCCGAAAAGTACAAAACGTTCAGCAGCATTTTTTAATTCACGGACATTGCCGGGCCAGAGGTAAACCATTAACTGCTGCAATTGTTCGGAGTTGATTTCGGGTAGATCGCATTCGTGTTTTGCGGCCGCGATCAAGCTGTAATGATGGAACAGAAGTGGGATGTCTTCCAGACGATCGCGCAATGTCGGTAATCCGAGTGTAATCACGTTTAGCCGGTAGTAGAGGTCTTCGCGAAAACTGCCTTCGGCCGAGGCCTGTTTCAAGTCTATTTTAGTCGCTGCAATGACGCGGATATCTATCGGAACCTGTTTATTCGATCCCAGTGGTTCGACAACCCTCTCCTGCAATACGCGTAATAGTTTGACCTGTAGTTCAATCGGCATGCTTTCTATTTCGTCGAGAAATATGGTGCCACCATTGGCGTATTCAAATTTGCCAATGCGCGGTTTTGAAGCGCCGGTAAAGGCTCCGGCCGTATGTCCGAATAACTCGCTTTCTATAATATTATCCGGCAGAGCGCCGCAATTGATGGCCACGAAGGGCGATTGACGTCGTTTACTAATTTCGTGCAGGTTGCGGGCCACCAGATCCTTGCCGGTTCCGGTTTCGCCTCGGAGCAAAATATCGGTATCAGTACCTGCCAGCCGAGTGATCTGGTTGCGTAATTGTTGAATGGCGGGGGAATTACCGATGATGCGCTGTCCCGGTGCATTTTGCAGTGCGAGTTCCTTTTTAAGGTTTCGGTTCTCCAGAATGAGCAAGCGCTTGTCGTTAGCTTTGCGTATGACTTCGATAAGGTTGTCTGGTACGAATGGTTTTTCCAGAAAGTCATAGGCGCCGTCGCGCATGGCCTGGACCGCGGTTGCGACGTCACCCTGACCGGTGATCAAAATGACTGGAATAGTGGCGTCGATTTCTTTAATGCATTGCAGAAATTCGAGTCCGGAAATACCGGGCATCTTAATGTCGCTGACAATTACCCGGTTGCAGTCCTTGTCGATATTGCTTAGAGCAGAGCGGGCGTCTGCATAACACTCGACGGTAAAACCTTCAATTTCGAGGCTCTGGGTGGTGGATTTACGGATAAATTTATCGTCATCGACGAAGATGACCTGTGCTTTTGTTTCACTCATTCCTTTTGTCTCACTCATTCGGCAAATATAACTCAAAGCAGGCGCCACCCGAAATAATGTTAGTGGCACTGATTCTACCGCCCAGGCTTTCCATAATGCGATAAGAGATCGAAAGGCCAAGCCCCAGTCCGAGGCCGACTTCCTTGGTGGTGAAAAAAGGATCGAAAACGTTTTCGATGACATGCTCAGGAATTCCTGTCCCGGTATCGCTAATGCTGATCAGTATTTCATTGCCCAGAGTTCGGGATTCGATATCGATACGATGCTTCTCAGCTCCGGACATTGCCTGGATTGCATTGCTAAACAAATTTACCAGTACCTGATTTAGAAGTAATGGGTCGGTGATAACCGACAAATCGTCTTCGATGTGTTTTTTGATGACGACATGGTTGCTACTGATTTCTCGCTGGAACATGCCGAGCGCCTGGTCTACTGACTCTTCGAGTGATGTCCTGCTGCGCTCACCGCCTGATTTGCGAGAAAAGCCACGCAACTGGGAGATGATGCTGGCCATGCGTTTGGTGAGTTCACCTATTTCCACCAGGTTGCTACTAGCTGAGTCAGGCTGGTTGCGTTCCAGCAGGCGTAGTGAGTTTTCAGCGTAGTTTCGGATCGCGGTAAGCGGCTGATTGAGTTCGTGGCTAATACCAGCGGACATTTGTCCGAGCCCGGCGAGCTTGGCCGCCTGTATGAGTTCGGCCTGAGTATCGCGCAAGGTTTGCTCGGTTTTTGTTCGTTCTTCTATTTGGTTCTGTAATTCCTGAGTGCGTTTTTTTACACGTTTTTCTAATAGTTCGGTCGAACCCTGTAATGCTAGTCGGCGTTGGCGATTCATCAAATAAAGGGTAATGAGTAGTAATACGATTAAAATTCCGAAAGTGGCAAGTGCCGCGCGCAGTATCAGGGTGTCCCTTATCGAGCGGGTATCGCTAAATGAATGTACTGTCCAGCCAGCGCCGGGCATATTGGTACTTAAATGCAGGTAATTGGCATTTTTGTTATCGGCGACCTTCACCAGGCTGATATTGCCATCTAGATTAGTCAGGCGATTGATGTTGAGGGGCGAAATTTCCTGCCCGGAATATCGCCGGGATTGATTAATCTCCTTCATCTTTTTAGTGCTAATGTGGCGGGTCGCTTTATAAATCCATTGAGCATGGGTAGACAGGAACACGATGCCATCTTCGTCGGTAACGAGAAAATGGTTGCCGCGGTCGGACCAGGCGGTCTCGATATCGGCAAGATTGATTTTAATAACCACGACGCCTGCAACCACATTATCGTAGAAAACAGGATAGGAGAAATAATACCCGCGCTTTTGTGAAGTGGTGCCCAGCGCAAAATATCGTCCAACTTCACCCTTGATTGCTGATGTAAAATATGGACGAAAGCTGAAATTTTGACCAATAAAGGATCGGTCCAGATTCCAGTTACTGGCGGCAATTGTTAAGCCTTCAGCGTTCAGAAGATAAGCATCAGAAGCACCAGAAGCGGATACCACAGACTGCAGATAACGATTGCCAATGTGGATTTGCTTATTATCCGAATTTTCAAGCGTGGTCAGCAGGTGCCGGTTTGTCGATATTAATTTTGGCAAGTGCTCGAATTTGGCGAGTGTACCATTGAGATTCGAGACGAAAAGGTTAAGGCGATTTTTCGATTCTTGACCAAGCTCAAGTAAGGCCTGGTGGTTTAATGCATAAAAACCAGGAATTGAAAAACCGACGATAACCAGGACAAGAGCAGGCAGGGTAATCAGTCGGATGACTTGAGATGAAAATTGGCCGGGCATAGAAATTCGAATGAATGCGATCAGTCATTCTAAGTGTTAGCCACTTCACCAACAAGTATGGATTTACTGTGGATAATCGCACTGTGTTTAAATTGAAGATATGAAGTCATCAACGCTGGTTATTCAATCGCACCGCAATCCGCTGCCTTATCAATGGTTGCAGGCCTGCCTGGATTCTGTGCAGCAGTGGGCGGAGAGTAACAGTTATGACTATCGTTTTTTAAGCGACGATATACTTTTTGCCGCGGTGCCGGAGGCATTGCTTGAGAAAACCGTTAATCAAAAAGTCATTGCGACCGATCTTGGGCGACTGCGATTATTGCAGGATGGTCTCGAATCAGGATACCAAACTGTCGTCTGGTGCGATGGAGATTTTCTGATATTTAACCCGGATAAATTCGTCCTGCCTGATTCAGATTATGCGCTGGGCCGAGAAGTTTGGGTGCAATCCGATGAGTCGGGCAAATTAAAATCTTTTAGCAAAGTTCATAATGCGTTTTTGATGTTTCGACAGGGTAATCATTTTCTTGATTTTTACGCTGATACGGCGGAACGATTATTGTGGCTCAATCAAGGCAGCATGCCTCCACAGTTTATCGGTCCAAAATTGCTTACCGCGTTACACAATATCGCGATTTGCCCCGTGATGGAAACTGCCGGAATGTTAAGCCCGCTGGTGATGCGTGATCTGTTGAATGGTGGTGGTAAGGCACTGGATTTGTTTCATCGAAAATCACCAGAGTTGATTTACGGGGCGAATTTGAGTGGGTCTTTGGTTGGTAGAGAGGGTTTTGGTGAGGTTGATATGGGGCGGTTGATTGGGGTTTTGTTTGGGTGGGGTGTTGAGGGGCTGAGACCGTGATATATTGATTTTTGGTAGTTGCTTCGAGATTTGCCATTCATGTTCAGCTTAGGATCTTCTGGTTCGTACCCAGAATAAGCAGCGTCGATTACTATTGGATTTTAGGATAAGAGTCGTCTATTCTTCATTTCGCTTTGAAAACCTAAGCTGAATAATATATGCACCCTGTGCAGTTGCTTACCATGCAATGTTTAAATACATCGAGATGTTCCATAATCTCAGGTAATGACATCCACATAACAATAGAGTAGCACCAACGGTTTTCTAGCTGCGATACCCTAAAAACCAGAAAAGGGTCTAATAATTTCAGGCCATATCAACTAAGGACTTCTTAAGCGTGATCTTGCATAAATATTTGCCTATCCTCCTTCCTATAGCAATATTCAATATATCTTCCGCGTCAGCGGATACTACTGTGAATCTCAATTTAACCAGTAACTATGTGACTAATGGTATTAGCCAAACTAACGATAAAGCAGCATTACAGCTGGGAATTGATTATGAACATAGTTCGGGAGCATACATCGGTACCTGGGCATCGAATGTCGAAACTGGTTATGAGCTAGATTTCAATGCCGGGTATATTTATAGGATCAGTGATACCTTAGGTTTTGATATTGGCGGAACTCGGTTTACTTATTCCGATAGTGATTTTGACGAAGACTCTAGCGAAATTTATCTTGGCTGCATCTGTTTAGTTGGACTATTGTTTTACGCTGAGGGTGAATACCAGGGTTTTGACTATGTGAATTATGATTTTCGCACCGAGTTCGAAATTCAAAAAGACCTGGCTATAGGTGCGCACTACGGAGTTTTAGAGATTAAAGAACTGGATGTGAAATTTTATGACTATTACTTTTCGCTTAGAAAAACCTATAGTCAATATGAAGTAAGCTTAACCTATTGGTATAGTGAGTTTAGCGACGACGCAAAAACATTTTTAAACTTTACGAAAAAATTTAATTTTTAAGGAATTGGCTTAACCTTTGCCTTTGTGGAAGTTGGATAATTCTCGCCCAAAGACATAAGGCGAGATGCGACCCCAGTAAGTTTTAGAAGATTACAGTCAGTTTGACCGTGCTGGGGGGAATAAAAAGGGTCTAAATGGTTTATTGTCATTTTATTGCTTCAGGGTCGACTAATTAAAATATATTGTCTTTAGGTTAGCGCGATGGTATCGCAATATGTAAATCAGCGATATCAAGAGCCATACAATTCTATTGCACCGTTATGATAGCGCCCACAGCCGGTAAACCGCCGACCGGCATGTCGAGTTGATCGGCGCTGCGCTTGATTTCAATTTCGTTCACCGTCACTGTGAAAGATTGATCTGACGAGCTATTGCCACCACCTCCGCCGCAGCCAGTTACTAAAACGCTGATATACAGCCATATTGGTAAATACTTTATTTGTTTCATTGTTGATACCTCAAAAATCATAGCTAAGCAGCAGGTCGGTTTCGCCCGCCGGAATCTGGAAGGGTTGGGCCATCCGTAGCTCGAGCATTGCGTCATCCCCGCTGTAACTGCCATTGGCGATACTCAATTCGCCCTCGTCAACGATGCCGTTGCTATTGGCATCAATAACCAGTTTGACTAGAGTAATAGTACTATCGTCACCACTACCGGAGGCTTGTAGTGTCAACCTGGTAAGCTCTGTATCTCCGGAGTCACTCTGCAATCTTATAGCCATCAGGACGATATTTTGGCTACCACCCAGTACGGTCTTATCACTTACTACCAGGGCTTGCATTGAGATCTGTATTGGCACCGCCAGCCCCAGCGTGACTTCTATAACACCGTTTGCCAGCCCATCGGCATCATTTAGCCCGCCATCCTGAATCATGATCTGTAGACAACTATACCCCTCTATCAGACCAGGTTCGTAGCTAATATCCCCCGTTGTGGGGCAGCTTCCATTACTACCAGGTGAGCTGAAAATTTGATTATCGGTATCAATGGTAAAATTATCCCAGGCCCCCGCAACAAACCGGCGCAATACAGCGGTTGCGGTAACTGGATGATGCAGCGGAACGATCAGTAGCACGGGTGTAGCGGGTTCAGCGCCATGGATTTCAACGTCGACAATTTTGTTGGGATAACCCAGGTCTATTTCTTCTAGCACTGCACTTTCGAGAACCCCGGCATTCGACCCCTGACTGAAGGCTGTCTCCCCGAGGCGTAAACTCAGGCCCGTCTGGGACTCGAGTATGTAACCATCGGCACTATATTCAAGGACATTGCTGGCAGTGTAGGCATCCAGGTAATCGGCTATGCCATCGTTATCACTGTCGCCCGCACCTTCGGTTAAATCATCGATGCCATCGTTATCAGTATCATTGCCGGAACTTAATACGGGAGAGGTAAAGTCGAGCCGCAATAGCTTTTCGGCTCGATTATTAGCTACTGGAGTGCCGTTATCGGCAACATCCACTACCAGTCGATACAAACCTGTTCCCAGCCCGGACGGGTCGATGGTGTAGCTGGCTTGATTAATAGCGACTGGATTGCGTATCGCCGCATCGCTACCGCCCCAGTTGATACTGTGAATATCAGTAATATTAGGGTCGGATATGATGACGGAAATCGTCATTGATCCACCGTCGACGGTTGCTGTGGTGACAGTTTTGCCTTGCTGCTGAACAATAATATCCACAATCGGTATAAAATTTACCTGCGAGATTGTGACTGTGTGGCTGCCTTGAGAACCGATCACCGCGTTTAAACTATTGTCCATACTCAGCGTGAAGGTTTCTTCGCCTTCGATAATCTGATCTTCGACAATATTAATCAAAATACTACTGCTAAGCCCCGATTCCAGTATGACCTTGCCACCAACCGCGTCGTGGTCTTCGGGGTTAGTTGCATCACCCGATACCGAATAATCGAGTTCTACTGGATAACTAAGCGGTGACCCGTTGAGCTCAATGTCTACGATTGCGGTCGCGCCTTCATCGGCGGTTTGATCCGTCGCAAAGTTTATTAATGGTATCACCCCGACAAATTGCGTTGCCGAAGCAGTGTTTCCTGAAAAGTCGGAAGCCGACCAGGTCAGGGTATGCCCGCCGGGGATGTAAGGGCCTGCATTGTTTACGACAGGCGTCAGCGAACCATCGCGAATATCCGTTGCGGTCGCGGTGCCAATGGCGACATCGGTTAAAGCACCGGTGGAATTTTCAGTGACGTCTGCCGGTACCGTTAACGAGGGTGGTATATCATCCGCGTAAGCCACGCCAGCCGTCTGAAATTCATTTAGATTACTGGCGCCATCAGCATCCAGGTCGAGGCTTGCGTCGTCGCTATTTGGATCGAGGCCATTGGCCACTTCCCAGCCATCGGGCATGCCGTCAAAATCGCTGTCGGCATTGTGCGGGTCGGTGCCTGCATCAAATTCATCGGCATTTATCAGGCCGTCATTATCACTGTCCAGGTTACCATCGGTATTGTCTAGTGGCGACAAACCATTCGCTACTTCCCAGCCATCGAAGGCACCATCGCCATCCGAGTCCGGGTCAGTCGGGCTCAAAGTCTGTAATAACCAGACCTTATTGGCCAGACTATTGGCAACAATGACATCCAGGTCACCATCGCCATCCAGATCGCCAATATTGACGCCCAGGCTCAGGCCGTCATCAAAGTCTAATCCACTATCAATCATGAAACCACTACCATCGTTCAGCCAGATTTTATTTAAACCATCGTTGGCAACGACTGCGTCCAGGTCTCCATCTTTATCCATATCCGCCAGTTCAACATCGTAGCTAATTTCATTACCAATGTTCTGACCACTGTAATTAAAATGGAACGAATCGGATGCATCATTCAGCCATATCTGGTCACTTGCATTAAACATGGCAATATAGATATCAACTAATCCATCACCATTCAGATCACCTAGCTCGATAGCTTGAACTCGGGCTGCTGTGGGGACTACTAGATTACTAAGTTCGATGGCGTTAACGGGCTGTGCATAAGGTATAAATTCTCCAGATGCAGGTACCAGCTCAACTAGCTCAGTTCGGTTAATATAAATAGTGCTACCCAAAGATGATGAAGTGGCTGTTATGACATCATCGATGCCATCGCCATCAAAATCCCCAAGCGCAATTCCATGGCTTGATGAAGGGGAATCTGTAAAACCCTGTAACACTTCGTTACCCTGAAAATAGAATAGGGAATCAGTACTATCGAAATTAGCAATGTATAAACCTGCCCCCGGGGTTTCATCAAATTGTCCAAATTTCAATTCGCGACTCCTAAAGTCACCCAGATCCAGACCGCTATCGCTAAATACCCCTTCAGGATCAGTTCCGGCTGCGTTAATCCACAGCGTATGCGCTTCCCCTGGATTAGAGTGCGATAGCGCAATATCCAGATCGCCATCCCCATCAACGTCACCCAGGGCGACATCCTGACCTCTCAGGTTATTCAACGGGCCGTCAGGACTTAATGTAAAAATACCGGTGCCATCGTTAAACCAGACATTGTTGCCGCCCGGAGCGTTATTTCCGACGACTACATCCAGGTCACCATCACCGTCCAGATCACCCAGCCTCACAGCTTTACTTGGCTGGTTACTCAATAGTTGAGCGCTATCCTGTATGCTCAGATAAGTGAGCTCTATGGCATCGTCAATACCATCACCATCGGTATCATTGCGATTAGGATTGGTGTTATTGATAAATTCAACAAGGTTAGTGACCCCATCACCATCCAGATCAAGCGTCCCATCTGCCACTAATATCTGCGTGCCAAAATCAATTTCCCATTGATCCGGCAGACCATCCCCATCGGTATCGCCGTTTACTGGGTTACTGAAATATTGAAACACTTCATCTCCATCGGAAATACCATCGCCGTCAGAGTCCGGGTTGGTCGCATCGGTCAGATACTCCCCTTCTAAATTATCCGAAATCCCATCACGGTCGCTATCGGCATCCATCGGATCCGTGCCATTGCTTATTTCGGTCGAGGTTCGTATGCCATCCCCATCCGAATCGATATTGAGACTACGTAACGCAGGTGCCTGGCCTTGATTATAGTTGATCTCGACCCCCCAGCATTTCGCACTGCCCTGATCGAGGGTACAACTATGGTGGCTGCCGGATGCCAGATTCAGTGGTTGAACCAGGCTAACAGGAACATCGGTTTGACCATCGACATTGCGTCCCCAGCATTCGACCGAATATTTATCGTCTGGTAGGGCATTCAGCGAACAACTATGAAACCCGCCCAGTGATAATTGCACGCTGTTGGAAGCAACCGGTCCGGCGGGTGCCTGTCCATCACTATCAGCACCCCAGCAAAGTCTATTATCACCATCGACGATACAACCATGTGCAGAACCTAGCGCCAGTGGCCCCTCTGAACTGGCTAAACTGGTAGGGATTGCTGTATTCGCATTATTCTGTAAACCCCAGCAAACCAGCTCGGCACCGGTGCTTTTTTCATCCAGTACGCAGTTACTATGGCCGCTAATGGTAGAAACCAGTTTGACTGGATTCTCGAGACTAACTGGGGCAGCAGAAACCTGTTGCTCTAAATCGCGCCCCCAGCATTTAACTTCTACGACCGCAGCTGAAGTTTGGTCGAGAGCGCAGCTATGGTAGGTGCCAGCCGATATTTGCAATGGCTCGACAAGCGCGGGTGGGGTACTTTGGCCGTAAACATTATTACCCCAGCATTTAACCGAGCGACTGCCATCCACGGCTTCATCAATAGCACAGGCATGGACAAATCCAACCTTTACATCGACTGGTTTATTCAGCCCGCCAACCACCGCAGGTGCCTGACCAAAATCGTTGCGTCCCCAGCACTCTACTCCGGCATCGGTTAATGCACAGGTGGATAGACCGCCGGCTGCAAGTTTGTATTCAGGGATTAACGGGTCTTTGTTATTGCGTGTTTCCCAACCATCAAGGAGGCCATCCCGATCTGTATCGGAATACAGTGGCAATGTATTAAATACAGCTACTTCTTCACCATCCAGCAATCCATCATCATCGGTGTCCGGTTTTAACAAATCCGATCCGGCGATTAGCTCTGCACCGTCATTCAGTCCATCCGAATCCGTATCGGCGAGGCTCGGGTCGGTTTCATAAAAATATACTTCCTCACCATCGACGATGCCATCGCCATCCGAATCGGGATTTAGATAATCTGTATTGAGAGCGTACTCTTCGCTATCGCTAAGTCCATCGGCATCCGCATCGTTCGAGCCATCGCTTAACAGCGGATTGAAACCATTATCCAGTTCCCAGTTATCCGGCAGGCCATCCGAGTCACTGTCGCTTGAAGCCGGGTTGGTGGCATAGAGATTAACTTCGTCACCGTCGGACAGGCCATCGCCGTCTGAATCCGCTGATAAAGGATCCGAACCATAGGTATTTAATTCGGCACCATCACTAATGCCATCGGCATCCGAGTCGGCATCAATCGGTGATGTGCCTGCGTTGAGTTCAGCCAGGTTGGAGAGTCCGTCATTGTCGTCGTCAGCAGTGGCGCTGCTAACGCCGTAATAGGCCTCGAAAATATTAGTCAGGCCGTCGTCGTCCCGATCAAGGTCAATCGCTTTGGCTTTAAACGAAGCCAAACTAAAAATGGTTTGCTCTACCGTAGGCGTGTCCGTTGTGACTTCTGCTTCGAGGTCAAACTGCTGATCATAAATGAGACGCCCATTGGTTTTTAATTGTAGGCCGACATCTATGTTGGCACCGTTATTCATGCTGCCAAAAGTACAGGAGAATAAAGTCTGACTTGTACTACAACTGCCGACGGCTGTATTAAAACTGCTGACTATTAAGCCTTCTGGAATTTCCAGCCGTAGCGTAACGTTATCGACTACTTTCCCGATGACGCCCCGCATTGGTACCGAATTAACAATCCTGATATTGGCATCGAAGACTAATCCATCGATAACCTCGTCAGTTGACAGTGTCATCGACATGCCCATTGTCGCGATATCTTCAACCACTATATCGAGTTCATCGCAGGACTCAAGAAACCCCGAATCGCGCATGCAGACAGTGATTGTTTTGGGCCCTGGACTGGCATAGCTATGCATCGCCTGTAACGGTGTTTCACCAATATTATGCAGTCCATCGTGGCTAAAGATGACCCCGGTCATCTCTGAAGTGTCGTCGCTGAAGTCATTCGGTGTGCCGTTATCGTCAAATTTAATTTCACCGTTTTGATCGATCTCACCATCACCCCATTCAACACTGGCGGCATAATTTGCACCCAGGTCGTCATAGATATCCGCCTGGATAAAGACCGGAAAGCCCGCAGCTACTCGGTCGGTCAACGCCACCTCGACCACCGGAATATCATTCACTGACTCAACAGTAATGACTACTTCGGCCGGATCGGCCGCAGTATAGGGTTCAGGTATTGGTATTGCGCCATCGAAGGTTGCATCGGTAAAAGCGTCGCGTACGGTGAAACTAAAGACATCGCTACCAAAGTAATCTCGATCAGGCGTATAAGTCCACACGCTCATACCAGGGTCGAGAACCAGGTCTCCGATGTCACCGCCGGCAAGTAGTTTGCCCGAGGCAGGTTGTTGGGTAATGGTAAAACTGAGGCTATCTAATCCGTTGAAATCACGTTGCAAAATACCATCAGGGTCGCTACCCGAAAGCACGATAACCACCGATCCATCCTCTTTTACGTTGACGATCTGAGCGGTTGGTTTCGGTTGTCGGTAGTTACGAGCGACATTGACCGATACCGTCGCAGTATTGCTTTTAACCAGGCCATCGTCGACGGAGTAGGTAAAAGTATCGGTTTCACTGTGGTAGGCAAATGGCGATACATAAGTCACTGTCGCCGATGAATCGGTAATGTCCTTAAATGGTGAGGTTTCAAAAACATGAACAAATTTTTCACTCTGATCGACCACGAAAAACTGTTCTGAATTAACCGAGACATGCCGTGGTGGCCCTATGTTACCCAATACAAAACCACCTTCGGTCGGGGCATTGATACCATTACCCTCGGATTGAGCCTGACCGGCAAAAGTGCCATCGGCGGCAAAACGCTGGATACGCTGGTTGCTGTAATCGGCGACATACAGCACATCGTTGGGATCCATCGCCAGATAAACTGGTTTCTGAAACTGACTTATACCACTGCCCGATCCGTCAACATTAGAAGTGCAGGTTGCATCGGTACAACTGTAACCTTTGCTATGTTGCACGGTGTCATCACAGGCCAGGTTGGTGCTGGTAGTACACTGCCCCATCCAGCCGACATAGCTACCGGGAATCAGGTTATTACTACTGTCGATGGATGACGGGGTGAATTTGTGGATCTTGTTGGCGCAGGTATCGGCAATATAAAAATTACCTTGTGAGTCCAGTTCCATGCCGTAACCGGAAACTTGTTGCGCACAGTTTAGTCCGCTCATAAATTGGGGCATTCCGGCATCGTTTGCCAGAGTCCCTCTATAGATAGAGCCGCTGTAAATATCGATTTGTTGTCCATCGGTCAGATAAATTAACGGGTTGGAGAAACTGTCAGTGACTGAACTGTCCGCCCGTGCATATTTGCTGCGTGAAATATCGAGGCCACTTCCGGCATTACTGTCGAAATTAATACCTATCGCGCAATTGGCAGGGGGATTATTAGTAGTATCGGTAATATTGCTATCACAGACATTGAGGGAGTACTCGTTCACACCAGAGCTAAGCAAATAATAAATATTGCCATCCGGGTCGAGTACGAATGAAGAATTGTGTTGGCTTCCGCCTGGATTGTAATTGACATGCCCCAGGAAGTTTCTATCTTTGTCCCAGCGAGAGATTCTGATTCTCTCCTCTATGGGCACATCGCCATTGCCATTTGGATCACATACGGTGTAATAATCGAGAAAATACTGTTCACCATTATCAGTAACCTGGACAAATAGAGGGTTGAAAATAAAGTTGACGGGGGTATCTAGCCCTTTCTGGCAATATTCCATTTCCAGCCAATACAGCTGATTATTGCCCGCCTGTGCAAACGCCAGATCGTCACTCAATACCCCGGTGGTATCGGTACGGTAATCATTGATGAAATAGGGATACAAAGGTGCTACGAACTCGCCGTTAAGCGGCTCTTGCTCTATCCGAAATTTCAATGGATCGACCGCAAGTCCCGCTGGAACTCCACCGGTATAAGGCAACTCATCGGTATCCAGTCCGCCTAGTACAATATCGACGGGTTGTGAAGTAAGGGTATCGGTTGATTGATCGAAAGCCGTTGGCGCTGTGTTAGTACCTGGCGTCTTAACCGTCACTAGCTGATCGACAGTAGATTGATTAGCCGATGCATCGGTGGCCGTCCAGGTCACTATGGTGCGCGTATCCGGTGCTACCAGGCCATCGGCACTGGTTGTGCTGCTGGCTACCGTGGGGTGCAAATCTGCCAGGTCTACTACTAGCGGCCAGCCCAGTCCCTTTGTGTTCAAATCGATATCTATTGTGCTTTCAAAGACCAGCCCCGGTGGTGGTAACATAATCGGAGCCTGGGTGTCTTCAACCGTGACAATTTGGGTAATACTGCGGGAATGGACAGTCTTTTTATCCACCAGACCGTCGCCATCGTGATCTA
>Ga0224506_10000744_pt1 | contig 25770 bp, 25 predicted proteins | sample SF_Jan12_sed_USG_2_FD_169108 | JGI IMG/M metagenome (GOLD analysis project Ga0224506, IMG submission 169108) | Sediment microbial communities from San Francisco Bay, California, United States - SF_Jan12_sed_USGS_8_1 | ecosystem: Environmental > Aquatic > Marine > Sediment | place: USA... | reverse complement strand
CGCTGATAAGCCCACCAATAATTCCACCTTGCTGTCTAAATATTCATTTTTGTGTGTGGACTCATAGAATGCACTATATTTTTCTTGATGATTTTTTGTAAGCATATTAATTTCCTTAGTTTAGAATACAAACATTCTTCTAATTTTTAATTTACCGTCAACTTCACTGAAGCTATCTCACAAAACGCCGTATTGATGCTGAAAAAATACCAGGTTTCTCTTAACTTATTCATTAGACCTTTTACTATTAAGGTGCTGTTTAATTCCCGGCCACTCATTTTTTATAATGCTAAATATTACCGAATCTCGTATTCTTCCATTTGGCATCACCATGTGATTTCTCAAAACACCCTCTTCTTTAGCACCTAACCTCAATAAAGCATTTCTCGATTTTAAATTGAGATAATCCGTTAAAAATTCAACACGGTTCATATTTAATGTCTCAAACGCATACTCCAACATTAAATATTTAGCCTCGGTATTTACTCTAGTCCGCTGAAATGTTTCAGCAATAAAGGTGTAACCGATTTCAATTCTTTGATACGGAAAATTTGCTTTCATGAATCGTGTAGACCCAACCACTTTATCCGAAATCTTGTCGATCGTAACAAAAGTCAATTCATCGCCAATCGCCTGAGCACTGATTGCCTGTTCAATAAATCCGTCGATTGCTTCTAGTGGAGGCACCAGCGTAACAAACAATTTCCATAGCTCACCATCGCTTATAACATCACAAAGCGCACTTTTATGCTCATAACAAATGGGCTCCAGTCGAACATACTTGTTTTCCAGGACTATTTTATCTAGTTTCATGGTTTCCACATTGTTTTAACGAAAGGTCTAAGTTGCAAGACATTAATCATCTCCTCCATCGGTTCTGTTTCCTATTTCTGATTTTGCTATACACATCTGGTCTTTTGTTGCCCAATTTGACCAGTCCATATCGCGGAGACTGACCAGGGAGAAATAGACAAAGAAAAAGCCGAAGATCGATATTAACAGTGTTGCCATAAGCAGTAGAAATTTCTGCAACCTTCATGTCTTTTTTGACTTTTTTACAAGATAAAGTGATAGACAACAGGACATAGCCCAAATCCATAGAAATATTATTTGCATTAAACTCATTTTTTGTCTTATAAGTATTCGATGCGACGAGTACCGCAACTAACACGATTCACCTAATATTAAAAACAGGATTCTTTTCTAAGCCTATCGAACAATCTAAGGAAGTGATAGCCTCCTATATGCAAACCATGATTCAGATGAAACTTGTGAGCGGCATATCGTGTTACTCGTGAGTTCACGTGCAATTGATGGCAATTGTTTTTTTCGCATAATCGAATAGCTATTCAAGGAGCTTCGCTCCATAACCCGCGGAGCGATATTGACTATCGCTGACCAAGTCATCAACATAGCGGTACTTTCTCCATGAAAAACTATCACTGATAAAAAAACCAGCAAGCGATTTTACAATAGCCGAATGTAATAAAAAAACCAGCTTGTACCCATTGGATTCTAGGCTACGCATTTGAGAAATAATATCATCTTCTCGCAGACTTTCGTGAAGCTGTTGTAGCACAGCATAACAGGCTAGAATTTCCTTATCGGTTTCCACCAACTTAATTGATTCCATAGCCGTTTCCATTCCTCGATTTTGCTATTGAGAAAAGGCAGCGAGACAAAACCGACGCTATTGTCATCCGAGTGTATTTTGCCTTGTTAGCTTTACTAATATTACAGGCTATAATTTATTTTTCTACTTGTCATCGATATCAATTGATCTCAATATTGTTAAAACTTGTTTGAAAAGCACACCATTTTCTTCCTGCGGTATTGGTGTACTGCTCATCACTCCTGACGCGCCCATAAAATCACCCGTTCCGCCAATTATACTAATCATTGATGTACCAATATCCGCTTCTCGTCCTGAAACGATTATCGTTCCAGAATACCCGGACTTTTCTTCAAACGACAACGTCCAAGTACATTGACCGAAATTATTGTTTGGATCATCTGGCAAACTTGGATGATCAGTACTTGAAAAATCGGGTGCTCCAGGATCGGTTCTAATACAATATCCTGCATTGCGACCAATAACAGTATTTGAATCGGATGCTAATAATTTTTGGTCAAATACAAAAACATCGCCAGGTGAATCCAAGCCATCTCCTGAATCCGCCGCTTGACGAATTCCCCCATCTGCCCGACCGTCAGCAAACGTTACGATAGTGGTTTTGTCATCTGCACTCACCTGGAAACTCATCAATACCAGAAAAACAATAATTGCTAAAACTAAAACTCTACGTATATCCATATACTTTTCTCCTTTAGGTCTTATAATGCAAATTTAGAATTACAACTTTGTTTTATTTGATACAGTAGTTTCGCCAGCGACAACCAGAATGCCACAACGGTCAACAAACTGCTCTGTTTTCGCAAAGGGAAATGGTAGCATGACCGAGTTGATTGCCGTTGTCATACATTTTTAGTTCGCTAAACTAATTGCACTTACATTAAGCAGCGAAAGCTTCTCAAGAAAACCTTTAATGTTATTTTTCCCTGATCCTTCATTAGCCAATCTAAGTCTTTTTATGGCAATAGCAGCATCTCCAAACGTCGCGGTAAAAGGCGCGACTACAAGCTCATCTAAGACTACTTTATTGGTCTTTGTATCTGTAAGAATATAATTGACATGGGTAGTAACTTTCAAATCAAGCCCAAACAGTGGTTGATCAACTTTCACTAAATTTACTTTCAACTGATATCGTCCGTTTTCTGACATGAGCCCCTGACTAGTAAGACTTAGTTTTAGCGCCTCTTGAAAAGCTTCGTTACTAATTTCTGATGTCCAGAGAGGATTTGTTTTCTCTCCACCGTCAACGCCTGACAATCCTATTTCTTTTTTTAAGGCCTGCTCATATTTAAACTTTGATGTTTCGGTATACGCCATATTTTCAAATTTTGCGCCAGAAGCACAGCCAATAAGTAATACTACAGCAATCAATAATGCCAATAATTTTATTTTTTTCATACGACCTCTCCATTTATTAATCTACTTTTATACATAACATTTAAACATCAAAACATCAAAACATCAAAACATCAAAACATCAAAACATCAAAACATCAAAACATCAAAACATCAAAACATCAAAACATCAAAACATCAAGCCATTTTGACTAAATCATTCTTCCAATTTTAAAACTTTTCATTCGGTTACTTTAACGATGAACACCACAATCTATTTTGGAATTGTCAGATGATAACAGGTGTTCCTCTTAATTTTTTAAGCACAATATCATACCGTGAAAGTTGGTTGAATTATTTAGGTTCTTGGCCATATGTGCGTTTGCAGAGTGTATACCGCGCCAGGTTCTCACGCAAACATGGAGCTAATTCTTGATTTTGCATATGAAAACATCTGCGCGGTTTTCTTATAGAAAATAAACAATAACTATTAGTCCCTAATGATGTTATATCCGAAATTAATCCATTGCTGATAGATTGAGATTGCAAAGTCAAACTTCAGGTCTTAACAAAACCAGACTGGTGATTTTTTCGACAAAACACAAGAACACAGCAGAATTCCGGCAAGGGAATAATTTTTTTGCTTTGCTAAATAAGAAAATTCATGAAAAGAAAACTAAAATATCTTGATTTGCTTTGAGCATAGAAAAGACTATTTGCAGTTTTTGGTTGTTTTTTTATTCTCAGCAAAAGGCATCGCCACAGCAAAATACACTGCCCACTTTAGCCTTACGCTAGAAACAAAAAACGCATTGCTCAACGAACAATGCGTTTAGTTTTTTGAAACAGTTCAGGTGCTACGTAATCTAATCGGCGGCAAATTTCTGCAAATTAGTTCTTAGCTCAACCGCTTTGATTTTATATAAACGCGCGTTTTCATTATCAGGTGTTATTTCCAATACTTGATCCCAAAGCGCAATGGCTTTATCTAATTCCTGACGACGTTGTGCCTGTAATGCACGCTTATAAATAACGTCTACAACATCTGGCTTTACCTTGTCTAACCAAACTTTGGCTTCGATGTGTTGCGCATTTAACTTCAGTGCTTTACGAAAAGCGTCATACGCGGCAATCGCATCATTTGATTTCATCGCGTTAATACCATCATTGAACACTGCTTCAGCTTCAACATCACGCTCTAATTGTTTTTGTGCAGTCAAGACACTGGCATTGTCGGCATCAAGATCTGCGGCTTTATCCAGATACTCACCTGCGGATTTATTTTCTCCATTATCACGAAAACGCTCGGCCTGTTTCACATAAGCGGAAATCAATAGCGCTTTCACTTTGGTTGGATCAAAGTCGCCTTCAACATTTTCTTCTAGAACACGCTCTAACTCAGCCACCACTTTTTTATAACGCTGCTTACTAAAATCCTTGGTTGCTTTACGATAGGCCACTTCGACAGGCGATTCAGCGGGTTTTGGTTTAGCAACAGCCACTTTCGGTGCCGCACCAGGAATTCGAAGCACCTGACCAACCGTCACACGGCTTGGATTATCAATATCATTATACTTGGCCAATATATGGAATTTTAATGCATCGTTCATAAATTCCTTGGCAATACCTGATAAGGATTCACCTTCTTGGACCGTGTGATTAAAATGTTTGTCTCCAAGTTCTGCTTTTGCATCAGCATTAATTTGATGAAGTAATTTTTTTGCAATCTTATTATGTGGGTCCAGCACTAAAGCCTCTTCCAATGCAGCACTTGCAGTCACCTCATCACCGACTTGCAGCCATTTAACAGCTTCTCGCCAATAGCCTTTTGAGGTTTTATAACTGGGAAATGCTTGAGCGACCGGCTCTGCTGGTTCTGCTTCAACCGTTTGCGTAGGCTCTTCGACTTTCTTTGCTACTTTGGTTTCAGCTTTCGCTTTTGGCTTTTTAGTCTTTGCTACTTGCATGTCTATGCCAGGATTGGGCAAAGTCCCACAAGCAGTAAAAGCAACAGCCACAACAGCCGCCAGTAAAACCACTTTTAGTTGATTTGAAAAATTAATGCCACTTGTTTGTGTCATGCTCATTTTATTACTCGCTTTATATTTTAGCAGCCACGCTTAATTTAAAATTGATAATGAAAACCCAGACTGGTTAGGATGATGTCCGCATCAATGCCTGTAACTTCGCCTTCTATTGTGAAGCCACTAAAACTCAGACCGAAGCCGCCACCGCCGCTCATACCAAAATCCTGGGCTAAATTGGATTCGCCATTAGGTGTATTATTTTCTACGTTCTCATACAAGGCACCGACTTTGGCTTTTAGAAAAAAACCACGGCTAAGTGAAAAACGATAGACACCATAAAAACTGGTGGTAAGAATTTCGTATTGTCCAATGCCATTGCTTTGCGAATATTCGCCACCACCAACGCTTCTATTGAGATCGACTTCCAGGGATATGTTTTTATCCAAGCCATAACCGGCATAAACACCGACGGTAGCCATTGGTGTTGCATCATCCAAATTCATAATCATCAGGCCAGTTTTAAGCACTGAATATGTGTCACCACTCGCGGCATGTGCGGAATTCACGCCCATCCAAAGCAACATCAACAAAATCAAAAACGGTATTTTTATTTTCATCACGACACCATATTATTGCAAATTAAGCACACGTACTTCGGCATTGTCTTCTCCAGGATGGCCGCCAAAAATTATTTTATCAGGCATACCTTGAACTTTAATGTAATAGGAGTGCTCACTGCCAAGTTCATTACTCACGCCCCAAGCCTGATATTCTGTATCACCGACTTGAGCGACCATGCCTTCAAGTGGATATTCCAGCGTGCATTTTTCGGGTAACACGCCCGGTTCGCCAACGGCTTGATGAGTGATTTGTACATTATCACCATGAACCCCTGCCATTACGCCCTTCCAAGTGTCAGAGCGTGGCCCAAATTCTAACCATAAACCAAAGGCTGGGTTTGCTCGCACGGAAAAACGATAGTCCGGAGCTTCAATTTTTTTACTCCGATATAAACCAGCAACTAGTTTTGATGCCCATTGCGGTTCTTCGGCAGCCGAAAATAACCTTATATCGCTTAGCATTTGCGGTAGATTTTCCTGCTGTGGATGAAAATCCAAGGCAAGTAAAAATATAGGAAAATTATAGCCACGATTTTCTTTAACTTGTGCAGCTATCAAAGACAGAGCAAAACGGTTGGATTTTTTATTGAAATGCTCTTCATCACAAACCATTAACCACGCGTCCGGGCCATCGGCTTTACATAACACTTCACTTAATTCTGTCCACGCCAAACGCTCATGATCGTCATTCCATTCAGCTCCTGAGGTTTCTACACCTTTTATGCTGAGTTCTTGAACAGCCATAGCGGGTACAAAACCGGGTCCTTCGTCGGCCATCCAACTAATCCATATGTTTTTCTTTTTGCTCATTTTAGACGAGTATCCTATGTCAAAAAAAACGCGTATTGAGACCCATAGCTAAGTCTGCAATTTATCACAAAACATTAACGCTGTCTGGCATTTGGCGAATGAAATAGTATAGATTGGATAAATTTACGGGTGCTTAAATATTAATCAACCGCTACAATATTGCTGGGTTTGACGCTACTTGCATTATTTAATAAGCAAATAAAACACTCGGGTATTAATCACAACCAATGGCAAAGCTGCTCTTTAATGATTTCACTCAGAGCATCCACATGATCGTCGCGGGTATTTAACGCCGGGATATAAAAAAACTGCTCACCACCGGCTTGAAGAAAATAGTCGCGGTTTTCCACTTCTATTTCTTCCAATGTTTCCAAACAATCGGCTGAAAATCCAGGACAAATGACTGCAACTTTTTTCACCGCTTGGTCTGGCCAGGATTTTAAGGTTTCATCCGTATAAGGTGTTAAAAAAGGCTCTTTCCCGAAACGTGATTGAAAACTGACGAAATATTCATTTTTTGCCAAACCCATCTGCCAGGCTACCGCTTCAGCCGTTTGATAACAATGCGCCTGATATAAATCACCGTTTTTATCATAGCTTTGTGGAATGCCGTGAAATGAGAATAGCAGTCTATCCGGTTTAGCGCCTTGCTGTTTAAAGTGCTCTTCAATGCTATTGCATAAGGCCTGGATATAGAGCGGGTGAAGATGGTATTGACGCAGTAATCGCAACTCGGGAACCACACGGAACTGCTTCAAGGCATCGAACACAGCATCAAAGGCCGAGCCTTGAGTGGTTGCGGAGTATTGTGGATAAAGTGGCACTACCAACAATTTTTCAATTCCGAGTTGGTTAAACTCACGCATGGCTTGCATAAAATTCGGCGAACCATAACGCATCGCTAAACGCACTACCAGCGCATCGCCATAAACTTGCTGGCAACGCTGGGCCACTAGCTCAGTTTGTGCTCTGGCGATATTGATGAGCGGTGAACCGTGCTCGGTCCAGACTTCGGCATAAGCGGCCGCTGAACGTTTAGGTCGAAAACGCAGAATTATCCCATGCAAAATCAACCACCATTTGAAACGTGGCAATTCAATTAAACGCGGGTCCCACAGGAACTCAGCTAAATAACGTCGCAAAGCACTCGGAGTTGGCGCGTCCGGTGAGCCCAAATTCATGAGGACAATGCCAATTTTGGCTTGTGTGCTTATTTGTTTGTCGCGATTAATATACATGGTCATTGCGCTTGGTTATTTGCAAAGCGCCAAAGCCTAGCAAATTTTCCATGGTGAATCACTAGATCAATCGCCTGGAAGGCTTAAACCGCACGTTCTATACGATTACGCCCTAATTCCTTGGCTCGATATAATGCATGGTCGGCACGTTTAATCAAGGCGTCTACGGTCTCGCCTTGTTTGTAGTGGGTTAATCCAGCTGAGAATGTGGGCAAGGGAATCATTTCCTGTTCTTGTTTAAACGCCGATTGTGCCACTTCCGTTTGTATTTTTTGCAAGGCGTGCATGGCACCATCCGCCTGAGTATTGGGAAATATCACGGCGAATTCTTCTCCACCATAACGCGCAACCAAATCATGTTGACGAAAATTCGCAAGAATTCGTTCTGCGTACATGCTTAGCACCGCATCCCCCGCCATATGGCCATAGGTGTCGTTAATCGGTTTAAAACTGTCGAGATCGATAATCGCTAAGGACAAATCCAAACCATAGCGTTGCACTCGACTCACTTCCTCTTTGAGGCGTTGACTGAAGGCTCGTCGATTGGGCAATCCGGTTAAATCATCTGTCAAACTTAAAAGCGTTACTCGATGCAGCTCTTGGTTTAAGCGCTCACTATCGATTTCAACCTTAGCTAATAGATTCTCCAACTCTGCTACTTCGCCTAATAATTGTTTTTGTTTCATTAAAATTGAATCAACACAATTAACAATATGTTTCTTTTTTTCTTCCAGTGGCGCCAGTTCTTGTACTGACTCAATCGCGTGTTTCGCTGAACGTAAATCCGTTGTCCATTGATCGAATTCATCTTTAATTGCAATTATTTTTTTCTGTGCAGCTAAGTTTTGCTGAGCCTTTTCAATTTCTTGTTTTAGAAAATCGGCTTGCTCTTGTTGCCGCTGATTACCCAACGAATCATTACGTTTTAAATAATGAACATTATTATCCTGCACAACATCATAGCGACGCCTGTCCATGGCCTCGTTATTCACTTTATCTGCCCAAGCATAATCGGTTTCAAAACCAAATGAAGCCATTAACGGACCCAATGCTTGCTCGATATCACTCACCCGTATCATGTCCATTTGTGTAATCTGATCGGCAGTGGTTTCAACATAACGTTGCAAAGCAACCACTTCGGGCGGCGTTAGTGGCGGACTCAAACGCAATTGAATCAGTTTTAGTTGCGCAAACAAGCCTGTGTCTTGATTAATATGAGTGGAAAACGAATCCAATACCAAGCGAATAAGACCACAAAGCGCCTGTTCTTTTTCCAGCTGTAAAACTTCATAGTCTTCGAGCATCTGCTCGATATGGGCATATACAACATCACCGGTCGCACTACGCCGTAGTCCATTTAGAAATTGCAAGATTTTACGGAATGTCGCGGACTGGACACCGTCCTTGTAGAAATCGGCCAACATTATAATTTACATCTCCCCGGCGCGTTGCTCCTAGCAAAACACTCGCTTATTACTACTCGTTAAAATTATTGTATATATTTGTTAGTGTCCCCTCAGCGCACCCCTACGCTTTAGTCAGGTACATTAACAATTTGGCGAGTATTTTCTCATGATCATGATTAGTCCATCAAGAGCGACATAGCAATCAGTGTCAATTAAGCTGCAATTTGTTGTAAAAATAATGCAATCGATTGTTTTTTCTGTGCCACAACACGATAACTAGCCATGAGCTGATCATCTTCCGGTGGTACAAATTGCATAGCTTGCGGATTCAATGGTGTAAAACTGGTTTTTGATACAGCATGATTAATCTTATTATTAATTACTAATGCCCAATAAAAACGTTTTAGTACATCGTTTTGCTGTTCATTCAATGGTGATGCAAGGGTGAAGTATTGAATAATTTTGGGTGGAAATTCCCAAGCCTTTAACATCGCGATACTGGCTTGGATAAAATCAATGCCTATTACTTTTTGCACCAAAGCATTTATGTCGCTCGTGTGTTGTAGTTGCAATAAGCGATTGACGAGTTGCATGGGTACGGGAAACAAATCACTTAATAACAATAAACCAATATCGTTAAGAAAACTTAACAAAATAATTTCGCTTAATCTTATAGGGTCATCAACAATGCTTGGCTTTAAGTTTGCGGCAATCAAACTGCAATAGATCCGATCGGTCAACCATTGTTGTTTTGACAATGGACCCTCGACCAAACCTTGAAAACTCATAATGATTGATAAGGACAACGCGATTGAGGCCTCGGCTCGAATTGGCAATTTTTTGAGATCTTGCTGAGAAAACCAAGTGTGAACCAAAAATTGAGTTTGTTGTTGTAGTTTTGCATGTTTCAGCAAAATACGTGGTAAAAACGTTTGCAAAACCGAATCAGGCTCTGGCCATAAGTTGATTAATAATTCAGTAACGGCCGGACGCGGACCAATATGAATGGGACGTTGGGACTTTAATTGACGGCTATGCAAAGGGTTTTCAATTTTTTCTGTGGTGATTGTTTGGGTGTTACCGAACTGCGCTTTGAGTTGTTGATAACGCGCAAAGCCATGTTGCTTGTGTGCAAAGTGCAAAACTTTTGCTGTGGCATTTAAGCGAATGAAATCGCTTCCACTGATTTCAATCACATGATCTTGTACTCCACTGGGGAAAAACAATAAGGGGGAGTGCAGTACTTGTGTGTCAATAACTAATGCACAACTCAATAATGCCTCCACCGGCGGAATCGGTGCAAGCTGATCAATATGCCGTGTTTGCTTAAATTCAGCGGCAGGCTTAATTGTTAATTGTGACTGCAATTGTGCATTTAACAAATCAAAATCAATACCATAATTTGCCGGCCAGACTAAAACATAAGTCTGGTCTGCTTGCGCCACCAGTGCGGTGTTTAAGCTATGTTGAAGTTGAAGCTGGCGTACGCTTGGGTTGTGCTTGTTTTGATATGTATTTAAATCGATAAGATTGAATTTTATTTCTGATTGCTTTAGGTAAGCGACTAACTGCGTCTGAAAACTCATGCATGGATTCCATTTAACAACATTTAATTTGATAACGGCAACTACAACGGAAACTTTGTATTTTTAATGAATGCTTTGTTTTAAAATCAATCAGCCTATCAGGCGGTACTTGCGACCCCTAAAGGAAACACGGGTCTTAACGTCCTCGTCACCGAATGGCTTTGACGCTGGTTTTGTTGTTCACGCACAAGAATACGCAACAAACGTCGCAGCATATACTTGTCTGCTTGATTCGCCAGTAATACCCCTTGGCATTCAGCGCCCACTAACGCAAGTTCCGCGAGCAATAAATAAAACTGACCTGCTTGCTGTTGCCGACTTTGTTGATGAGCATTCACGCTGTTGAGATTGATAGCGAAATGATTTTGTGACAAACGCGTATGACAAATCTGACTGGAAAATAATGCATCGGAAAAATGAATCAGGTAATCAGGACGACTACTACCAATATTTAATGCATTCGAGGCACTGCCTAATGCGAGTTGCTTGCCCGGCAATAAACGTAACCACGCCTGTCCATCAAACACTTGTATGGGACGGCGCTGACTAAAACATAGTTTGTTCTGACTGAGCTCTCGTATACCTGCTGCTTTAATGAGAAAAACATAGGCATCCAAAGAATCACCAATGATGGGAATTTCAGCACCTTGTAGTTCAACCACTACATTATCAATTCCCAAGGCATAAAGTGTCGCTAATAGCGGTGTTGCAGCTGAAACCGCAACCAGACCTTTTTGCAATGTCACTCCATGACGACAGTTTATTGCGTTATCTAAATTTGCTTTGATTTCAGGTTGACCAGGCAAGTCCATGCGACGAAAAATAATTCCACTGTTTTCTGCTGCCGGGCAAAGCTGCATGTGAATACGTTTTTGTTTTAAACGGCCGTATCCCGTGGCTTTGATTGCACTACATAGTGTTTTTTGTTTTTTGGCCATGTTTTAATCCCTGCCTGTTCTGCTTCTGGGCTTGCAGTTTCTAAGCCACATAGTTTCCCTAGTGAGATAGGGTTTGCAGTTATTCCACCAACTTTTACAATAAGGCAAGAAGCTATCGACTGAATATCCTCACAACTTTACTTCACTCAATTAATTATTTAGGAGTACTTTTTATGACTTTAAGCGCGGAAAGCTGTATACCTTGTCGCGGAGGAATTCCTCCTATGGAACGTGAAGCAGCAGAGAACTTGCTACCCCAAGCCAAAGCCTGGCGGTTAAACGATACCGCAACCAAGATTAGTCGTGGATATGATTTTGACAATTTTGTCGACGCCTTAGCATTTACCAATAAAGTCGGGGCGCTCGCTGAAGAACAAGGACATCACCCTGATATTTGCCTGGGCTGGGGTTATTGTGAGGTTACTTTTTACTCGCATAAAATTAATGGACTTCACCAAAACGATTTTATTATGGCAGCTAAAACCAATGAGATTTATCAAGCCAAATAAAACCAAGCCGAACTCACTGAGCCAAAAGCTTCACTTTGACCAAGAGACGGAATGTTAGTAGCATGCGCCTTGACTTAGGCGCCTGTTTGCGAGAAATAAATTTGAAACCTATAGCTGTAATCATTGCGACATTTTTTACACTCTTATTGCTGCCAATAAGTGCATTGGCATCGGGCGGCGGCGATGCTACTAACCATCTGGATTTAACCAAACATATCGTCGGATATGCCGCGTTAGTTGTTTTCGCCATTGCATATACCGCCGTAATGCTAGAAGAATTCACCCATTTACGTAAATCCAAGCCGGTATTACTAGCGGCGGGAATTATTTGGGCGATGATTGCTGTTGTCTATGCCAACCACGGCTTCACCCACGAAGCAGAACAAGCCGTCAGACATAATTTATTGGAATATGCCGAATTATTACTATTCCTACTGGTTGCTATGACCTATATCAATGCCTTAGATGAACGCCTAGTATTTGACGCCTTGCGTAGTTGGCTGGTATCTAAGGGCTTTGGTTATCGCAAACTTTTCTGGCTTACCGGAATTTTGGCTTTTTTCATCTCGCCAATTGCTGATAACTTGACCACTGCACTACTCATGTGTGCGGTCTTAATGGCTGTTGGCGTCAACTCTCCTAAATTTGTTAGCATAGGCTGTGTCAATATTGTTGTTGCTGCCAACGCTGGTGGTGCATTTAGTCCGTTTGGCGACATCACCACATTAATGGTATGGCAAAAAGGTATTGTTGACTTTTTCACCTTTTTCTTATTATTTGTTCCCGCAGTCGTCAACTTCTTAATCCCCGCTACTATCATGCACTTCTTCATTCCCAATGAAACACCTAGCGGTGAAGATGAAAGTGTGGTGACTAAACGTGGTGCTAGACGAATTCTGTTGTTATTTCTTGCAACCATTACTACAGCGGTATGTTTTCACAATTTCCTACACTTACCACCCGTCATCGGAATGATGACAGGTTTAGCCTACTTGCAATTATTTGGTTTTTATTTACGCAAAACTCATCATAAAGATTTGTCATTCTCAGAAGAAAAAGCCAATGAAGTCATGGGTGATGTTGTGCCCTTCGATATTTTCCGCAAAGTTGCTCGCGCCGAATGGGACACCTTACTGTTTTTCTATGGCGTGATTTTATGTGTTGGTGGACTTGGATTTATCGGTTATTTAGCGCTCACTTCTGAGGTTATGTATGTAGAATGGGGCGCCACCACGGCCAACGTAATGGTCGGCATACTTTCAGCAATCGTGGATAATATTCCTGTTATGTTTGCCGTGCTGACCATGGAACCGGAAATGAGTCAGGGGCAATGGTTATTGGTGACTTTAACAGCCGGTGTTGGTGGCAGTTTATTATCCATTGGTTCTGCCGCAGGTGTTGCACTAATGGGCCAAGCCAAAGGCAAATACACTTTTTTTAGTCACTTAAAATGGACACCAGCAATTGCGCTTGGTTACGCTGCCAGTATTTATACTCACTTAATAATCAATAAATCCATGTTTTAAGCGATTTCCCACCGCTTACCGCCTTAACAAACTCAAGCATCACACAAAAAAACCGCCATAGTTTCAATACTCCAGAAACTATGGCATGGACGCATTGTGATTCTCAACAAACTATCAAGAAAAACAAGCTTACGCAGTCGCTTAAGCTTCACCATCTTGGTTATGGGATTATTTGCCCTGGCATCGGCCATCACAACGGGGGAATTTTATCGTCACCTCATTATTGAAAATCAAAAACAAGCCATTAGTACCCTGATCGAACACGAAACTCAAAACCTGCTCCATGAATACGAGCAACTCGTTTCCGAGTTTGGTCGTTTCGTACAAAAATCACCAGACTTCAAAACTCATGTGAAAAATAAAAACATTCCTGCGCTTAACTTCGTATTGAATGAACAATTTCATCAATATTATGTGACGGCGAGTGTGCTAGATATTCATCAAATCTATTTATTTGATAAAGACTATAACTTGATTACTCAGTCCTCTGAGGGCACCGACTTCAACATGGATCATTTGCTTTGTCAGGAGCATCAAACTATTGCAAAGCAACGTCAAGGGATTGAACGAATCAAAACAAGTACCCTGTTATGCCGTCATATGGGCGTGGCTGTGCATAGCATGATTCAACCCATAGGCACGCTACAACCCGTGGGTTATGTTCAGATTATTAGTAATCCGGTATCAACCTTAAAAGACCTGGAGAAATCCTTGGCCATGCCCGTTGGCATTGTTAATTATAATGACAAACCTGAATTTGCCAGTAGCAACTGGTCGATGGTGCATAACAATCCAGAAAACTATATACGTACGTCATCGATTTTAAAGGACAATCAACAGCAATCGGTTTATATCATTAGCGCTGCGCAAGATATTCAGCAATTGAATCTACGCATTAATAACGCACGTAAACTAATAATCGCATTAATGGCCTTTGCCACGATTATTGTCATGGGCATATTTCTTTTCTTACTTGAACGCTCCACCCTATCGCCCCTAGCGCAACTGCGTCAACGCCTGCATATGATTCGCGAGGATAAAAAATTATTAGGTAGCATGATCGAAACCGACGGTGCACCCGAAATTCGCGACTTAGGTGCAACATTTAATGTGCTGAGTGTGGAATTACGCAGCTTATATGAAAAACTCGAGTATCTTGCATTTACTGATGCCTTAACTTCATTACCTAATCGCACACGCTTGCAAGAACAATTGGAGTTTCAATGTCAACAATATGATCGCCATAATCAATCATTTGCCTTGTTAATGATGGATTTAGATCGTTTTAAAAATGTAAACGATACCTTAGGTCATGCCGCCGGCGATGAATTGCTGATTTTAGTGAGCGATCGTTTGAGTCAAGTCTTTCGTAAATCGGATATGCTAACACGTATCGAGGAAAACGACCGTCCTATTATCGACGACAAACTTGCCCGTCTTGGTGGTGATGAATTTGCTGCAGTTTTAACTGGTGTTAGCAGCAAAGATGAAGCCGCACTTGTCTGCAAAAAAATTCTTGATGCCATGCAAAAACCGTTTGTAATTAACAACTGTAATTTCAGTATTGGCATCAGTATAGGCGTTGCGCTTTGCCCTGAACATGGAATCAAACTCGAAACGCTGATGCGCCATGCCGACATCGCCATGTATCGCACCAAAACCACACAAGAGGGTTATTGTTTTTATGATAATGCCTTTGATAAACATTCCATTGGTTTACTTTCATTGACAGACGATTTACGCAATGCCATCCAGCAAGAACAGTTTCAATTAGTCTATCAACCTAAAATTGATTTATTGACAAAGAAAGTCATTGGTGTCGAAGCGCTTTTGCGTTGGACTCACCCGCTTCAAGGACCGATTAGCCCAGACGTATTTATTCCATTAGCCGAACAAAGCGGGGTTATAAATGAAATCACTTATTGGGTAGTGAATGCTGCAGTTGCGCAGAAAAAACAATGGGTGCAAAACAATATCAATTTATCGATTGCCATTAACTTGTCGGCACGCAATTTACTCGACCATGAGCTATGTCAAAATATTATCAATATTATTCGTGAAAGTGAAATTCGCTGTGATCAATTTTATCTGGAGCTAACCGAGACTGCATTGATCACTGACCCACAACGTTCGCTTGCGCGTATTGTTGAATTTAATCGAAACGGTTTTAAAATTTCTATTGATGATTTCGGTACTGGTTATTCGTCTTTGAGTTTTTTAAAACAACTACCCGTGCATGAAATTAAAATTGATCGATCCTTTGTTATGGCCATGGAAGAAGACCGCAATGATGCGATTATTGTGCGCTCAACGATTGATTTAGCCCACAACATGGGATTACAAGTCATTGCCGAAGGCGTGGAAACTGAAAATATTTTAGATTCACTTAGTCGACATGCCTGTGATTTGGTGCAGGGTTTTTATCTCGCTAAACCCATGCCAATTGCTGAACTGGAAGCATGGCTGGCATCATCATCTTGGGGCTTGGGCAAACTTTAACTTATGATTTATTCGCGCCATACACAAGCGCCACCGTTGGACTTGCTGATGTTATCCAATAATGTTTCATGCGCTTGACACTCATCCGCATTAGCATATATGACTGTAAGCTGAGAACCATCAATGACTGGAGCTATCGATGTGTTATTGCTGGTATGGTTCGCTTGCTGGGTTTCTTCGCTCAAGCTAAAACTCACTTGACCACCCGTCATGGTTAAGTAGACTTCAGCCAGAATTTCCGAATCGAGCAAGGCTCCATGTAATTGGCGCTGAGAATTATCAATGCCATAACGTTTACACAAGGCATCTAAATTATTTTTCTGCCCTGGGTGCAGGTCACGCGCTAGCGCTAAAGTATCAACGACTTGGCAAAAAGCACTTAGTTTTTCGGAATAACCTAGGCGCTCTAATTCGGCATTAATAAAACCCACATCGAAGGGTGCGTTATGAATAATGAGTTCAGCGCCACGAATGAATTTAATAAATGCATCTGCCACATCGGCAAAGCGTGGCTTGTCGGCGAGAAATTCTTGGGTAATGCCGTGAACTTCCAAAGCACCGGCATCAATTTCACGATCGGGTTGTATATATTGGTGATAGTGAACATGGGTTAATTGTCGATCCAGAATTTCCACTGCGCCGATTTCAATAATGCGATGACCATCGCGTGGATCTAATCCCGTGGTTTCTGTATCCAATACAATTTGCCGCATGGCTGTCCTCTATTTTGCTCTATTTTAAAAGTTCATCAATCGCTTGGTTTGCCAATTGATCGGCACGCTCATTCTCAACATGCCCACTATGACCTTTGACCCATTCCCATTTGACTTGGTGTTGTTGCGCCAAGGTATCAAGGCGCCGCCACAAATCTTCGTTCTTGACAGGTTTTTTTGCTGCTGTTTTCCAGCCACGTTGTTTCCAGGCCGTCATCCACTCACTAATGCCTTTTTGCACATACTGCGAGTCGGTAACAACCACGACTTCGCAATTGCGCTTAAGCGCTGACAAGCCTTGAATCACTGCAGTCATTTCCATTCGATTATTCGTCGTATCTGCTTCTGCGCCTTTTAGCTCTTTTTCATGCCCTTGGTAACGTAAAATCACGCCCCATCCGCCTGGCCCAGGGTTGCCACGACAGGCACCATCGGTAAACAAATAAGTGATGTTTTGGGACTCACTCATTGGCGCGTTTCCAAGAATCCCGGTGTTAGTACTTGCTTACGCTTGCGCCACTTTGGGCCTAGGGCGGTAAAGGTTGCCACTCGTTTTTTGGCGACAAACAAATAAGCTCCCCCAAACGCAGGCCATAATTTTTCGCCAATACTATCGAATTTCGACATACGGCGTAAACGGCGGGCGTTGCGCAACGGTGGGCGGTAGAAAAATGTATTTACAGTCACCAAATCCATATCCAATAAAGCCAACCAATCGCGCATACGCATGGGACTAATGAATTTTGCGCACCATGGCACTTCTTTTTTTCTCCAGGAAAATAATTTACGTATGCCCCAAAGACTCCACGGGTTAAAACCTAATATCACTACATGACCTTCAGGCACCAACACACGCTCAACTTCCCGTAATACTTGATGCGGGTTGTGATGCAATTCCAAAGTATGCGGTAAAACCACTAAATCCACGCTGTCTGAGGCGATGCCCAAAGCACCAGGATCAGCATATATTTGCACATCCAGCTGGTTTGAATTAATGTCCAAATCAATACTGTATTTATTTCGAATATAACTGACATTCAGATAATTGGAATTGCCTAAATACCCTAACTCCAATAAATAATAACCAAACAAGGTAGGAAGCACTTGCTCTAGCTGACGCCGTTCTTCATGAGCAAGCGCGGCTCCGAGGCCGTGACCGACCCACTCGCGCAGGTGTTGTCGCACTTTTTGTGCATCACCACACGGTTGTTTGGCTGTGTATAGTGATTTTAATCGGGATTTCGAAAACACATGATTCTCACTCAACTAAACTGGCACAGCATATAGCCTCATAAAGTTGGCTGCAAGTGGTTAAAGTGTGATTAAGGCTTCACCGTTATACTCACAGCGGCATACATCTGGCATCTTCGCATGCGGCGTAGGTTGCGAGTGAACAAAGCTTGAGCAAGTCTTTTAAAAATACAACTTCTTGTTTAACTAAGCTTTTTATGAAAAGATACAGTGCCTGAAGGAGTAACTTTTAAATGCTAGGCTTGACCATGAGACCCACATGTTTTCTATGGATAATTCTCAGTTTTAGTTTGTTCGGCTGTGCAACTCAGCAAGCAATAGTATTCACTGACCGTCCCAATTTTATCGAAGATAGTAGTGAAGATTTAGTGGAATTAGCGCCTTATCACGAGTGGACGAGTGATTTGCAATCAGCGCAAGAAACCTGGCTTCCTTTAACCACGAATAGCGCACATATTGTTGGGCGTTTACCTGGTCAAACCAACCTTCCCTTAGATCATTATTTTGAAGTAGCGGTGCACGACTTTCCGGTGGAAGAAGGCACGTTGCTTTATAGCAATGACGAACCACCCAAAGATTTATTGCAACGATTACGCTTGGGTTTTGAGTTACCGCATCAACGCAATAAACGCACAAATAATAATATCCGCTGGTACGAACGCCATCCATCTTATGTTAAACGCGTACTCGAACGTTCAGAACCGTATTTACATTATATTTTGGAAGAAGTGGAAAAACGAGGCATGCCTACCGAAATCGCCTTATTGCCGATTGTTGAAAGCGCCTTTAAACCGTTTGCATATTCTCACGGGCGTGCGGCCGGTATTTGGCAGTTCATTCCCAGTACTGGACGTTTATATGGCTTAAAACAAAATTGGTGGTATGACGGACGACGCGATATTGTTGCCTCGACCGATGCGGCGTTAACATTTTTGCAACGCCTGGCGCGTTCATTTGATGGCGACTGGTTACTCGCGCTGGCTGCTTATAATTCCGGGCAGGGCACAGTTTCGCGAGCCATTCGTAAAAACAAACGTAAAGGTTTGGCCACGGATTTTTGGTCCTTGGATCTGCCCAAAGAAACACGTGGTTATGTACCCAAGCTGATTGCTATTGCGACTATAGTTGATCATCCGCAAAACCATGGCGTGGCTTTACCTGAACTGCCCAATGAACCTTATCTAGCGTCTGTTGATACAGGCTCACAAATTGATCTCGCGCTTGCCGCAGAATTAGCTGATATCAGCTTGGATGAGTTATATTTGCTTAATCCTGGATTCAATCGCTGGGCCACTGATCCTAAAGGGCCACATCAATTACTCGTACCCGTAGCAAATGTTGAAATTTTTCGTGAAAATTTGGCCAACTTACCTGATGAACAGCGCATTCGCTGGAAACGTCACAAAATCCGTAAAGGCGAAAGCTTATTAGCCATTGCCGACAAATTTAATACCACGGTTGCTTCGATTAAAGAAGTCAATAAAATTCGTGGCAACCAAATTCGTGCTGGCAAGAGTTTAATTATTCCCGTTGCCACTAAAGATCTTGACTCATACACCTTTAGTGCTGATAAACGATTGGAACGTTTGCAAAATACTCGTCGCAGCGGTAAACAAAAAATAACTGTGAGTGTACGCAAAGGCGATACTTTATGGGATATCGCGCGTAAATACGGCGTCGGTGTCAGACGGTTAGCCAAGTGGAACGGCTTAGCGCCACGCGACACCTTACGTGCCGGACAGAAGTTAGTCATTTGGTCAAAACGCAGCAATGTTACTCGTGCAAAACAAGCCGAGTTCTCTCCTCATTCACGCGAAACCATTACTCAAAAAATTAATTATCGTGTGAGACGCGGAGATTCTCTAGCCCGCATATCAGATAAATTTAATGTAAACGTCAGTGATTTATTGCGCTGGAATCATCGATTGAAAAATAAAAAATATTTACAGCCAGGACAAAACTTAACTCTTTATGTTGATGTCACCCGCCAGGCAGGAACCTAAGCTAACACAGTGAGTGTCGCGTGGCTTTATTTTATTATGCAAGGTAAAAACATATCCACGCGAAATCCACCCAATTCTTGAGCACGTGAAAACTCCAGTTTCCCCTGATAATGTTCAATCGCATCTTTGACAATCGCCAAACCTAAACCGTGGCCGTGGGTGCTTTCATCAATACGTACCCCTCGGGTCGCCAAGTCGTGTAACATTTCATCATTCACACCAGGTCCATCGTCTTCCACGATCACATGTAATTGTTTGTTTTGTATCTTGAACTCAACTAATACTTTTTGCTGAGCCCATTTACAAGCATTCTCAATAAGATTTCCTAGAATTTCCAGCATGTCTTCACGATCCAAAGTGAATTGTCCATCGGCATCGCTACTCACTCGTAATTCAATTTGTGTATCTGGAAATACGTGCTCAAATATTTTCAATAAACCTTGAACATCACTGTTAGGTTTAAAAAATTGACCCAAGTTTACATCGCCAGACAAACGCGCACGTTTTAATTCGCGATCAGTCAGTCGTTTCATTAAATTGACTTGATTCAACAACTGTTGCTTGGTTTCGTCATCCAAACCACTGTGGCTACTGACAAGTTGATTAATCGCGCTTAATGGCGTTTTATAAGCGTGCGCAAGATTGCCCAACGCGTTGCGCGAACGTTGAATTCGTTGCGTCAACAATTTCATTAAACGATTAATTTCAACAACCAAGGGATGAATTTCCAAGGGCACATCTTCATCCAATGATTTGATTTCACCACGCTCCATTGCACTGAGTTGTTTGGTTGCTGTGGCTGCCGGCGCCAAGCCACGACTCAGGATAATCATTTGAAATAAAATCAAGCCAATCAACGCAGCAACCGAAGCACTGGCATAGGCAACCAATAACTCTTTTTCGTCTTCCAATAAATCCGTGACATCTTCACCCACGGAAATCACCAAATGTATATTATTCTTGGTAAATCCATTATGCAGTATCATTAATTGCTGACTTAGCGGACCGACGGCAATATCAACTTTACTCTGGCCACTGGGCAACTCAGGCGTTTTAATATCCCAATCCCACAAGGAGCGTGAGCGCAAACGCGAATCTTTTTTATGAACGAGATAATAATGACCCGAAAATGGACGGTCATATACATGAGCTAATCGACCAGCGGGCAGTGCGACTTGTGATTCAGCATCGAATTGAATTTCTGCTAAAATGCTTTCCGCATCATGCTGCAATCGTGTCAATACGATTTCTTCCGTCAAATGTTGTATCGCGTATTGCACCATAAACCATTGCAACATAAACAAGGTAACAATAATGGCGATAATACTATAATTTAAACGTCGACGTATGGAATACATGTATTATCAAACATTAAACACGTAGCCTTGGCCACGTCGGGTTTGAATAACGTCCTGACCTAATTTTTGGCGCAAACGTTTCACATACACTTCAATGACATTACTATCCTTATCTGAATCAAAATCATAGACATGCTCAGTCAAACGACTTTTGGATAATATTTTGCCGGGATTCAACATAAAATAACGTAGCAGACGAAACTCAGTGCCTGTTAGCTGAAATTGCTCGGCGTTTTGCAAAGTGACGGTTTGTGTGTCTTCGTCTAAAACAAATCCACCAGCACTATGCGTCGGACTGGCCTGACCACTACGCCGACGAATCAAAGCACCTAAGCGCGCTTTAAGTTCTTCCACATGAAATGGTTTCGCTAGATAATCATCAGCACCGGCTTGAAAGCCATCCACTTTTTCATGCCAGGCATCGCGTGCAGTGAGAATTAAAACCGGCATGGTTTTTCCTTTTTCTCGCCAAGACTTAAGCACTTCTAAGCCCGGCTTTTGCGGCAAACCTAAATCCAAAATAATGACGTCATAGGGTTCTATTTCTCCCATGTACTCACCATCCACGCCATTATCCGCAATATCCACCGCAAAGCCTGCATGTTGCAAATCTTTTTTCAGCGATTTACTTAATACTTCATCATCTTCGACTAGCAATAATCGCATGATTAATCATCCTTCTTCTGCTTGATTAATTCACCCGTAATCGCGTCATAAACCAAATCGACCACGACTCCACTTTTGTCAAGCAACTCAAGTTCATAAATTAATTTTCCACCACTGCTTTCCAATTCCACTTCTAGAATACGGCCATCGAATTTCTGTCTGACTTTTTTTAATATTTCCTCCAAGCCCAACACGTCACCGTGCATTTTTAATTGGAAGGCTTCTTCATGATCAGCGTTAGCCAAACCCCAATAGCCCAGCAGTAAAAATATCACCAGAGTTTTAAATAGTGTGTTCATATGTCAAGTATAACCTAAGTTTAAGTACTTAAACGTTTAATCGTCCCAACGTCCAAATCCTGGAATGCGAATTTCGGATTCACGAAATGAGCCTACTTTAGCACGACGATGACAAGCAGAACAATTCGCTAAACTTTTAACCTCTGGATTTTGCGCAACGTGTCGCGGACTCAACTCATCATGCTCATGGCGGAAAAAGCTGGTTTCAGTTATACGTCCACTTGCACTATTGTGGCTGCGTCGACTAAAACCGGATGATGCGGCATTGCCCTCTAGAAAACGACTAATTTGAGTCGCAAGCGCTTTATCCATTTCTGCATTATCACCAAAATGTTTGTCTAACGATTGCATAATCACTTGCCAGGATTTTTTATCCAAAAGCTGAGGCGGATAAGCTAAATGGCAAGAGCCACACTCTTGCAAATACACGTTATCATTGACCGCAAAACCTTTTGCTTCATTGCGCTCATGATCATCATCAGCAAAAGCCAAAGACCCGCTTAGCAAACCAAATAATAAAACCAAAAATACTTTCATTGCATGCACTCCTTTAAAGTGAACGTAAATAACTAAGAAAATTTCCTTTTTCCTGATCAGAGCATTCACGCCCCATCACCCATTTACAATTGCGTTTAAACCATTTCTCGATTTTTTTTGCATCGGTAAAACGTTCATGATTCACCGACGGCGCCAAAGGATCAATCGCCTTACCTGTTTTTGCATGCTTGCCACCGCGAGTAGCATCTTTGGTATGACACGAGGTGCAGCTACGTTGTTTACCGGTTTCAGCATCATGAAATTCTTTAAACCATAAATCCTTGCCTTGCTGACTTGAAAACGATGAACCACTGTTTTTTGCATACGTGGACAAACGTTCCTCCAGCACCGTATTTGCGGTGAGCACACCTGAGGCGGCCATTAATACAATCACAATTAATACATTCTGAGTTTTCATTTTTCACCCCCATAAGCTGAAAAATATAAATCGGTAATACTATTATTCAGAGCGACGTTTCCAACCACTAATCATCGCTGAAATTAAATTCTCGCCATGCAAAACACTTTCAAGTAACACACCGACCACGTGCACAAATACCAGCGTCAAACTGAAAAATGCCAAGGCCTCGTGTACCTCTTCCAACCAGGATTCGTGTTCCGCATAAATCATAAACACTTCACTTTCATAAGCATAATGGCCGGTAACAGCGGTGAGAATTAAGCTGATCAACATCAGCACAATCATCAGCCCCCCGGCAGGATTATGCCCCACGTAATGTTTCGCGCGTTTGAAAAACAAATCTTTAAGATACTGTTTAATCACCCGCGGTCGGTAAATAAAATCACTGAAACGCGCATGCTTACTACCGATCACCCCCCACAACAGGCGCACGGCAATTAATCCTAAAATGAAATATCCAATATAGGCATGTAATACGCTAAAATCCTCAGTCGCAAAGGCCAAAGCAAAAGCTAAAACCAATAGCCAATGAAAACTACGCACCACAATATCCCAAACATAAAGTGACTTTTGCATAATCCACACTCCTACTAAATCTTGAGTAATAGAGTAGACTGCAGTAGTGAACCAAAACTGAAATAGAGCTGAACTGAAAATGAAAAAATCAAGTGCTGTTTGAAGGGAATATCAAGCCAAAGCAAACCCAATTCCGAGCGAAAAATTGGGATAAGCCCCAGAAAATGCTAGACTTAGAAGCCACGCCCCGGTAGCTCAGCCGGATAGAGCAGCCCCCTCCTAAGGGGCAGGTCGGACGTTCGAATCGTCTCCGGGGCGCCATAAAAACAATTAGTTATAAAGACACTCCAAGTTAAAAATAAGCTGTACTACGCATGTACTACGCCAACACTAAAATAACGAAACAAACTCCAATCCTTCTCCTATCTAGATCATTTTATTAGCTGTCTGAAATCTACAAACGCGTAATACATTGACGATCGCTGAAAATATTTATTCGCCTCTGTCTATATGTAGTGGCAGTGCTAATTTATTAGAAAACAGGAAGAAACTAGACCTAAAAATCTTTTAGTTTTTCAAAACTACTCAAGCATCTCTGAGATAATAATCGCTTTAAAAACATATTGAACTTTGCAAATTGAAAAGTTTAGTTAAACCTAGCGAGAAAGATAAGAGAGAACATTTATCTTCTATAGAATTGTCTCTTTATTTAACCTATTTTGAAAAATGTAATTCAATCTTAGATTGTGTTGTAACTTAATATTTTCCATTCTCCGGCTTAAATATTGCCTCAACAGAAACTTAGAGTAACTCTAAGAACCCATTTGAATATGTGAAAAGTTAACAATAACACTGTGGATATATATCTATAAGAAGATTGGCTTTTTGTTTAGGCTTTGCTAGTATCTATCGAGAGAGTTAATTGTTTTCTAGTATTTTTCTCCACAGCCGATACAGTTTATGACGTTTTGACTAATCTTACATAAAAACGGAAGATCTATAAGTGATTGAATTGGCAACATATTTAGTTTTGTTTATCGGCCTATTAGCAACGGCATTGCTTCTTGATAAGTATCGTTGGGTTATCAGCGGTGGTTTTATACGTTTTCTTGTAAAATTACATTTAACTCAAGATACCGAGAAATCAATACACCGATAAGCTTATAATTTTACGACAAACTCTAACTCTGTCTTGAGCGCAAATTCATATTGCGCGTTTTCACTGGAAGTTTGAATTGGACAGTTTGGAATGTTCCGTAAGAATATAGCTACACTTCATAGATCAAACCCTTTCTTTTTTAATTTTCTAACAAGTATTATCGCAGCTTTCGGTTATGAAATAGCCAGCTATTTGTTTAACAACTGGGACAAACTTTCTATAACAGTTTCTTTACTCACCGAAATAGTTCAAGGATCTACTAAGCCATACTTTATTTTTTCCATAATAATTTTCTCAGTTCAATTATTCTTTTGGGGATTAAGAAAACGCGAACTCTCAGCTTTAGCAACACATGCCGGGCTAAATATCTTCCTTTCAAATTCAGGAGAGAACGAAGATCAAATTAATATTGAAAAAAAATTGGCGACATCAGCCGCAAACTCACGAACCATTAAAATCCTAGGAGCCACCGGTTTTAACACATTTGGCAACAACGGGTCCTTTTTATTCGACGCACTACAAAACTGCACAGGAACTATCTCAGTTATTTTGCTCGATCCTAGCGAAGAAAATGAAAGCGCTGAGATGAGAGCAAAAGCACTAGGATTAGATTTCACTGACTATAGAAAAGAAATTGTCAGAAGTGTCAATATGCTAGCTGAATTGAAGAGAAAGGGAAAAAGAGTCAACTTGTATTTTTACAAACACCTCCCCTTATGG
>Ga0224506_10000743_pt1 | contig 25814 bp, 21 predicted proteins | sample SF_Jan12_sed_USG_2_FD_169108 | JGI IMG/M metagenome (GOLD analysis project Ga0224506, IMG submission 169108) | Sediment microbial communities from San Francisco Bay, California, United States - SF_Jan12_sed_USGS_8_1 | ecosystem: Environmental > Aquatic > Marine > Sediment | place: USA... | reverse complement strand
CGACATTATTCTTGAAGATATCGACGACAGCGTCACTACGGATATCTCAAACGCGCAAATTGTGAGTTCGTCGTTTTCTGGCGGCACTATGAACGGCACAACCGTTAGCGGAGGCACGCACAACGATGTCTCTAGTAACCGCGCCCAGCTTTATGACAGCGAAGTTAGTAACAGCGTAGTCGTAGACTCTCAGATACTTAGCACTTCGCATGACGGCGGGGCTGTTTCTAATGTGGCGGTTACCGCCAGCACCATCAACTCTTCACGCATCGGCGACACTGCCCCCACGGCTGGCCGGTTCACGAGTGTGACCCTGACTACCGGCGCTTCAGGCGGGATTGGGTTTGGGGAGATGCGGCTGAACCCAACCGAGCTGACCCTTGATGTCGGCCTTAGCAACGGCGTTGTTGGGCAGATGTTCGAGGAACACTTCATTTCCTTTACCAACACCAGCGGTGCGGCTATGACTTCTGGTCAGGTTGTCGGCTTCGCCGGGGTTGATAATACCAACTCTATCCCCTACGGGCGGCTAGTGACTGCAGAGGCGATTTACAACCCACTGTACACGCTGGGCGTTGTGACTCAGGACATCGGCAACGGCACCTATGGCCGTGCCACTATGTTCGGAAAAGTCCGCAACGTTAACACAACAGGCTTCCCAGTTAGTGAGGTGTGGGTACCCGGCGACCTGCTGTATATCCACCCAACGGTACCCGGTGCGCTTACTAATGTTGAGCCAACTGTTCCCTCGCAATCGTTGTTGATTGCCGCCGTACTTCGCGTGGGCGCCACCACCGGTACGATGTTGGTTCGTCCACAGCTCAGCCCCCATCTACACTACGCTACATACGCCAGCCACGCCACCCAGACGCTGTCGTTTGCGGAGACTCCGGCTGCGGTTACGTTCGACACTACGGACATCACCAGCGGCCCCACAATCACCGACGGAACCAAGGTTTATCCTCAGCAGGCTGGCTTGATTGCCTTAGGTTTCTCAGCGCAGTTGGCTAAATCCTCCGCGAACACAAACTATGTGTGGTTCTGGGCCCGCGTCAACGGTGTCGATGCGGCCGATTCTGCGAAGAAAATTTCAATCGCTGGCAGCGGCACCAATGTCGTCGCGTCGTGGGACTTTTTGCTGCCGATGACTGCGACGGACTATTTTGAGCTTATGTGGACAGCTGATGACGTCTCAGTTACGCTAGCCGCTGTCGCGCAGGAGACCTTCTGCCCCGCCATCCCATCTGTTCAGCTTTCTGTTAAGCAAGCTAGCCACTAAGGAGCCAGCATGCCAATCGTCTTAACACCCAACGTTGCGTCAACCACTCGGGCGATTGCTTTTGACGACATGGTGGACGACATCAGTCCGTATGTCCCGGGCTGCCCCGATCCCGTTATCGCTCGTACCATTCACAAGGTAGTTATCGACTTATGTCAGCGTGCCAAGGTGTGGCACGAGGACTTTTTGCCGGTGGATTTAGAGGTTGGCCGAGTGGCGTACCCGCTTAGCCCGCCCGTGGCGCACGCCGTATGCACAGACATTACAGGGGGCTACACGCTGGTGAACGGTGTTAAGACCGAATTGACGTGGCAGAAGCTGACAGCGGTCAAACTTAGGTACCCTAGCTGGCCTGAAGATACTTCTGGGACCGTTCGATATATAACTAGCGCCACAATCGGCGAGGCTTTGGTCGCGCCCGTACCCGACGTCGCTGGAACGCTCAACTTGCGCGGTTATCTGCGGCCTTCACCAACTGCGTCGGTCTGGGATGCCAACCTGTATGACGAGTTTCACCGAGTTATTTTCCACGGGACGCTGTACGACCTTATGCTCATGAATGGCCGCGCGTGGGCCGAGGCAAAGCTCGGCGCAGTTCACGGGCGGCAGTGGACCCAGCTGCTAGCCGCCGCACGGGACCGCGCACTCCGTGGGTATAACGCGGATGAACTTTCTGTGGCGATGCGCCCCTTTGCTTGAGGTACTAAATGGCTGATATTAAATATACAAACTTTGCGTACTCAACCCTTGCAACGGGCATTGATGACGAGGCGACTACCATTGCAGTCGAACCCGGACACGGCGCGCGGTTCCCCGCGATTACCGTTGTCGGCGACTTCTTTTTTCTGACGCTGGAGAACGCGTCTTTAGACCGCGAGATTGTTAAGGTAACGGCGCGGCTTGACGATGCTATGACAGTAGTGCGGGCGCAGGAGGGCACTCCCGCGTACGCGTGGAACGCCGGAGACCCGATTGCTTTGCGGCTTACGGCTGGCGGTATAGAGCACATGTTTAACCAAGTGGTGCGCGCCGACCCTTTTTCTGGCTCCGCGCTGGTTCCACAAGGGGATACTGCTGGGCGGGGCGAGACTCCTGCGCCGGGGTCTTTGCGGTTTAACACCGACACCCAACAGTTTGAAGGCTACGACGTTGATGGCTGGGGCCGCATCGGTGGTGACGGCACGGTTGCGGAGGATAACGCCCGAATCGCCGCAGAGACTGCGGAGCAAGCCGCAATAGATGCAGCCGCAGCGCTGACTGCGGCCACTGCCGCGCAGGACGCCGCCGAGATTGCCGCCGCATCTATTAACATCCCCAACTCGCTCGCCGGGGAAGGTTCAAACTTTTTGCGTGTAAAGGATGACGAGTCTGGCTACGAGTTGGTTAGCTCAGTGGCCCGCCCGACTTTCTTCGGCTTTAATCTAAGCGCAGACGGCACAGAGTTATTACACACATATGGTAGTGACGACTACGTCGCATCCGAGTATACTACGTGGGCGGTAGGCGACGGCGTATCATTTAGCGTCGTGAACAACAATCTGGTAGTGAACCTATGAATATAGATATTAGCCAAATCGGGTATCGCTGGAGGGGTATTTACTCTGAGTATCTGGCGTATGCTGACAACGATGTTGTTTACAAGAACGGCGGCGCGTATGTCATTCGCAACAGCGTACCTGTAGAGTTCGCGCTGGGTCAGCAGGACGCGATCCTTAAAGGACACCTGCTTACAGGCGGCGTCTCCGCTGGCGGCTTCGGGAATATGGTGCTGCACTCCAAGGGCACGGATGGTGTAGAGTTCCGCTTCCAAGACACTCGCAACGGGACGCTAGCGACCGCGCTGATGGACAACCGCACCGGTCGCAACGGGCAGTACCTAACTTCGGCGTATTACATGATTGCCATCATGAATGATGGGTCTGCTCGCTCGTGGGGTAGCCAAGGTGGTGGCAGAAGTGGGGCTGGTAGTCAGGATATCGGGCGTACGTTCCCAACACGCGTCGCGTTCCCTCCCGGCACTCCGCCGGTCACTAGCGTCCATAACGTGTGGGCGCAAACATACTTAATTACCGCCGATGGTATGGTGTGGTCTTGCGGCCCCAGCGGGGAGAACTTAGGCGGCACCAACACCTCTCCCAACGCAATCCCGCGAAAACTGCAGGGTTTTGGCGATCTCGGCTCAACAACCAAAATCGTCAAAGTTCGGGGGTCGCAGGGCGACAATGGGTATCCACAAGCTATGCTTCTGGACGACCAAGGCCGCGTGTACGTGCTGGGGATGAACCAGTACAACTCCCTCGGCATTACAGGCACCGCCAACGTCCCTCGCCTGCTTCCTTTCACGGAAACTGTGCCCATCAAAGAGATGACCATGCAGGGGTCGCTGTACGGCGCCTCTATGCTTATCAGCGAAGAGGGCGACCTCTATGTGGCGGGGCAGTCGGGCACAACAGGCTGGGGGCAAGTCGATCTTGCTTCGCACCGTCTGTGGATGCCATGGGGCCAAGATAAGAAGGTCAAGATGACTATGATGTCTGAGACCGACGCGCACTGGGCCACCGGGTATAACGCGTACCGCACGCAGGGCGTCGTTCTTGAAAACGGTGACTTGTATGTGTGGGGTGACGTCGGCGGGCAGGTCAGCAGTGGTTGGGGTGTCGGCTATAACAGCGACATTTGGCCCGGTAACCAGTACCACCCTCGCAAGGTGCTTGATGGCGTTGTAGATTACGGTGCCGTACAAGGTGGGTACCATAAACATCTTGCTGTTCGAGATGACGGCACCGTTTGGGGGGCTGGCGACAACAGCTACAACATAGTCACTGGAACTCGCACCACTTGGGCGCAGGAGGGTGTTGGGGTTATCTCTAACGCAACGCGCCTTACCATGCACGGGTCGCAGTACTCGGCTACCGCCGGAGTACTGACAAGCGATGGCACGGTGATTATGTGGGGCCATGACGATACCGGCGGGTTCGGCACGGGGGACGGGATTAGCCGCTCTAGCGTTACCGCCTCGCCAGCGCGTATCCCCGAGCGAATTGTCGATTTTCAGTGGGTCGGCTATTTTGCTGTGTCTCAGCCCTACTTCACCACTATTTTCCTGACTGAGACCGGGCAAGTCTACGCATCTGGCTCGGGGCACTACGGCATCAACGGCGACGACGACAGCGAAAACTGCTACAGCCCCCGACAAATTCTGTTTTAAGAGGACCTACACATGGCTTCAATTTCTCTCGGCAAAATTGCTTTTAAGTGGCGCGGTGCCTATGACGCTGGCACCGCGTACGCAGCGCAGGACGTTGTGTCCTATAACGGCGACTCTTGGGTGTGCAAGACCGCCGCTACGGCGCAGACACCCGCGGCTGGCACGTACTGGGACTTGTTCGCGCAAGGGTCCGCTAACATCGGCGCTAACGCCGGTGAGCTGATCTATAACGACGGCACAGGGCTCGCCGCGCTGCCCGTTGGTGAGGCGGGGCAGGTACTTCAGATCGACAAACTTACTCTCCTGCCTGTGTGGGGCCCGGCGGATGTGCGGTCCTCGACGCGCGTAAAAGCCCTGCCCACGTCGACAAAATATAACCAGCAAACGCTGACGTATCGCCACAACGGCGTCATCATGAACGACAACAGCGTTCGTATGTGGGGCAACAACGCAGACTTTCGCCTTGGTGATGGCACTACGAACACCCGGTCTTACCCCGTTCGCCTGTCGTTTCCACCCAACTTCCCCGGTGTTGACAAGCTCTTCTTAGGCTATTACGCCGAACAGGCAGTGATTGATTTGGATGGGAAGTTGTGGGTGTGGGGGTATAACGGATACGGGCAGCTCGGCACCGGCAACACATCCTCGCAGCGCGTCCCCTACTGCGCCAGCGACAACGAATTAAACTCTATCAACACTAAGACTGTTATCGACGTCGCCGTACAGTGCGGGCAGCAGGGGTACCAATCCGTATTGGTGTTGTGCGCCGACGGGACCGTTCACACCGCTGGATACAACGGATACGGGCAGCTCGGTCAGGGTGACACGACGCAGCGCAACTACTTTACGCAGGTACCCGCGCTCAGCAACATCGTCTGGGTCGCGGCGGGGCGTGAGCAGTATGGCTGGTACTGCGCTATCTCTAGCACCGGCGTCTTATACACGTGGGGGTATGGTGGCGACGGACAGCTTGGCGCTGGTAACACCAACAACTCGGCGCTCGCCGTACCTCGCACCACAGGCGTGCTATCTGGCAAGACAATGACCAAGGTCTGGTGCGGCGCGTACAGCACGTACGCGCTCGATAGCAACGGAACGCTATACGGCTGCGGCGCTAACTCGTACGGTTGTCTTGGTGATGGTAGCGTCGCAACGCAGACCAGCTTCGTGGAGCTTGAGACGGACGTGGAGTCGGTGTACGCCGGTGCGTATGACTACCCCATGGTCTTTCTTATCAAGACTGATGGCTCTGTCTGGTCGACTGGTTACGGCGGCTATGGCGGCAACGGAGACCCCGCAGCGGGGAATATCTCCACGTTTACCAAACTTGACTTTGGCACCAAGGTTGCTACCAAAGTCATCCACAGCGGCAGCGGGTCTTATAACTGGACTGCGGTCTTGTTTACCGACGGCACTGTTGAGATGTTTGGGTACAACGGCAACGGTGTTTTGATGCGCGGGGATACAAGTACGACATATTTCGGCTCTCGCGCCGCCGTACCTACGGGCGGTCTGAAGGTTGTTGACATCACTGGCTGGAACCAATCTTCTGAGCAGTCTGTCGGCTTCCTGATGGAGGACGGGCAGTACTTTGTCGGCGGCTACGCCGGGGATGCCTCGTTGCCAGAGGATGACAGCGAAGCGTCATACACCCCGATGCCCGTACCGTTCTAAGCGTCGATGGACCCGATCAGCCTCTTCATGGCCGCTACGGCGGCCTTCAATACAGTTAAAAAACTGGTGGAGGCTGGCCGGGAGGTGGAAGATGTGCTGGGGCAGATTGGGACGTGGATGGGAAAGGTCAGCGAGCTACAAGCTGCTGACAACAAGAAGCCCGGTATATTTCAGCGCATCGGTAGCGGAAAGTCAGTCGAGCAAGAGGCGATGGAGCAGTTGCAGCGCCGCGAATCGGTACGCAAACAGCACCTAGAGCTTATGTCGATGGTAAAGTTGCGTTACGGGCCACAAGCCTTTGACGAACTGATGCAAATGCAGAGGCAGATCAAACTCAAGCGTGAGCGTCAGATTATTCACCAGCAACAACGCCGCCGTGATTTGATTGGCTACGCCTTATCCGCCGTCGTAGTAGTACTCGGCGTGTGGGCGCTGTGGGGCATGATTGCTACCGCTATCGAGTGGAAGCAAAACGGAGTAGGTTGATGAATGATCTCATTGGGATGGTTAAAGGCTTCGCGCCCGGTATCGCGACTGCGCTTGGCGGCCCTCTGGCTGGCATGGCAGTTACTGCGCTTTCTAAACAGCTTGGCGTCGAGGATGAAGTAGCGTCTGTGGTCAAAGCAATTAGCAGCGACCCAGAGGCTGAAGCAAAGATTAAACAGCTTGAACATGACAAATTTAAAGCGATTCTTGCGGATAAAGCTAGCGCTCGCCAGCGCGAGATGGCTGTTGTGTCGAGTGAACACGCGCCTCTTATTAACAAGATTGTCACGCCAGCTCTTGCGCTCGGCGTCACAGGGCTATCGTTCGTGCTGTTCGCTGTGCTTATCTTTGTCGAAGTTAAGCCGGAAGCTAAGGATATTCTTATCTACATCCTTGGCGTCCTCTCTGCGGCGGTGACACAGATTTTGTCTTACTACTTTGGCTCCAGCGTTGGCAGCAAAGATAAGGATGAGCAGTTGAAAACCTTTAAATAGGGGGTGGGCTATGGTCTGGTTACCTGTGGCGTTTGTTTGCTTGAACAGCAACGTGTGCTCTTTTTACAACGGTAATCTGTCCATATCCTTGGAACAGTGTGAAGCGCAAAATAAAATCGCGACTGTTGCTATGCAGCGAGACTCCGATGTGCAGGCGTTTCAGGTGGACTGCATCGAAATCAAACCAAAGCAAACTGACTCGTTATGAAGCTAACAGCTAACTTTTCCCTAGCCGAGATGACCAAGAGCGATACAGCTCTGCGTCTGGGCATGGATAACACCCCCAGCCAGACCGAAATAGATAACATGACCGCCTTGTGCGAGTGTGTTCTGCAGCCTGTGCGCAATCACTACGGCATGGGCGTCAAGGTCAACTCCGGCTTTCGCCACCCTGATGTAAACGCCAAGGTCGGCGGCTCCAAGACGTCAGACCACTGCAAAGGTATGGCTGCGGACATCGAGATTCCCGGTATCGCCAACGCCGACCTTGCCAAGTGGATTGTTGAGAATCTTGAATTCCGTCAAGTCATCCTTGAGTTTTACACCCCCGGTATCCCTGATTCAGGTTGGGTGCATGTGAGTTATAACCCTGCTGATAACAAGAAGCAGGTGCTTACAGCCACTAAAAAAGGCGGCAAAACAGTCTATTTGCCCGGTTTGGTGGCCTAATCGTGGTGGACGCTAGCCGCGTCGTGACCAAAAAGTCTATCCTGTTGGCGTACCAGATGCTGCGCGGGATGGGCCCCTTTTGTGCGTGGAAGCTCCCCACAAAAATAGAAACCCGCGTCGTTAGCGACGCTTCTATGTTCGGTTCGTTCGAGACAGAGCCGAGCCTTATAACAATCAGCACCGCACGAGTCTGGGATGTCAATCAGTTGGTAGCCACAGTGGCCCACGAGATGATCCACCTGCACCAGCACAGGCTAAAGCGGCTTAACGCGGACAACCCGCACGACGCGTTCTTCTTGGAGTGTGCCCGTGAAGTCTGTGTGTCTCTTGGGTTTGATAAGGAGAATTTCTAGTGGCTGCCCCGATACTTACTGACGATGAGTTTATCGCGCTTTGGAACGAGCACAAGAGCCCCGCGATGATATCCAAGGTGTCTGGCATGTCGCTGCGGCATCTCTACTACCGGCGTCGCCAGCTTGAGGCTAAACTGGGCAAGGCACTTGAGGCCGCTAGCACTAGCGCGGCTAGATTTGCTGTATACCAAGACGCGTACAAGAGCCCACAAGCCATCCATCTCGGCATAGAAAACGGCACAGTGTTGGTATTTTCCGACGCGCACTTTTTGATGCACCAGCGTACCACGGCGTACAAAGCCCTGCTCTGGCTTATTGAGGAGCTTCAACCCACGGCGGTTATTAACAACGGCGATGCTTTTGACGGCGCTGCCGTAAGCCGCCACCCCGCTAACGACTGGACCCCCGCGCCGTCTGTGCTTGAGGAGCTAAAAGCATGCCAGATGTATCTAGGAGAGATCGAGGACGCCGCCCCGAAGGCTAAGCTCATCTGGACGCTGGGCAACCATGACGCTAGGTTTAGTGCTCGCCTCGCTGCAGTCGCGCCTCAGTTCAGAGACGTTCAAGGGTTTTCCCTACCTGACCACTTCGATAAGTGGACGCACACAATGTCGTGCTGGGTTACTGACGATTTAATGGTTAAGCACCGCTGGAAGGGCGGAATTCACGCCACGCATAACAATGCCGTCGGAAGTGGTGTCAGCTTCTGTACCGGTCACCTACACAGCTTAAAAGCCACACCTTGGACAGACTACAAGGGCACGCGCTGGGGCGTTGACTGCGGGACGCTGGCGGACCCGTTCGGCGAGCAATTTAACTACGCAGAAAACAATCCACGTAACTGGCGACAGGGTTTCGTCGTGCTGAATATACGAGATGGGCGCTTGTTGACGCCGGAATTGTGTATGACAGTAGATGATGGACAGGTCGACTGGCGCGGCGAGGTCTGGGATGTATCAGAGTTTTGACCGCTTGTCAAAAATGTGTTGCCTAGCTATGACGGGCAGCGTACAATAAACTAACTTTTCAGGAGTAGGTATGTCCTCAAACGCAAAATCGTCAAAGCGCGCCGCTGAAGCCGTGGACGACATGGAAATGTCTCCCGAGCTAATTAAGCAGCTCAAGGCGGAGAAGAAAGACCGCGAATTCATGCGCAAGTCCGACGAAGCCTACAACAAGTCGTTGTGGTCCAAAGGCATGCGCGACGGCGGCATCGTCAAGATGACACCCAAAGCCACACCGTACAGGTGCGGCGGTAAGGTCAAGTAAGGAGTTTGTAATGGCAATGTCTGAGTTCCAAAGAGCGTTCGCCGCAGCTCGCGCCGCGAACAAAAAAGCAGGTCGTCGCGCAGGTGACGGCGCATTTACGTTTAACGGCAAGACGTACCACGCTCGTACGGCTGATGAAGAGACGGCTGCAAAGGCTTCTCAAGCGCGGCGCGAGACGAATCGAGAGACTTCGCGGCAGGTGCAAAACGAGGAAAATCGCCAGCAGCGCAAGCAAACTGAGGCAGAGACTACACGCCTGCTTGCTACACGCCCCAAAAACACGGCTTTTGCTGGCGCTGCACAGGACCGCACAGACGCCGAACGCTTCCGCAGAAACAACGCAGGGCCCGAATACGGCGAAACGGGTATGAGGAACGGCGGCCTCGTTATGACGCCCAAGTCAAAGAAATATGTGATTGGTGGCAAGTAATGGCAAAGACAGCCGCGTGGCAGCGTAAGGAAGGTCAGAACCCCAACGGCGGTCTTAACGCCAAGGGTCGTGCGGCCTACAACAAAGCTAATCCGGGTAAACCCGGACTCAAGGCTCCCCAGCCTGAAGGCGGCAAGCGTAAAGAGTCGTTTTGTGCCCGCATGGAGGGCATGAAGAAAAAACTAACCAGCGAGAAGACGGCTAAAGACCCGAACTCTCGCATCAACAAGAGCCTGCGGGCGTGGAAATGCTGAGATGACGAACACGATTTCTGAATCCACTAAACACGTCGTAGACGGCGTCTCTTTTCTCACGGTGCTTGGTACTTTGGCTAATCTCCTCCCCTCAATCGCAGCGGTGTTCACCATAATTTGGACCGGCATCCGTATTTATGAGACCGAGACCGTCCAGATGGCGCTCGGTCGACCACCGAAGCCTCCCGTCGAAGACGAGGAAAAATAAGATATGCCCGGCGTAGCGCTAAAGATACAGCGGTTTTTCGGAGAAGCGCCAAAGATTTCTGGCGAACTTCTGCCCGACACCGTAGCGCAGTATGCGTTTAACTTGGACTTGTCGTCCGGTGATCTGCTGCCGTATCGCCGCCCAGAGCGCGTGGCTAAGTTAGATAAAGACGGTCTTTTCCGCACGATCTACCCACTGGAAGACCCAGAAACTGGTGAGTTAAAGTGGCTGCACTGGACAACCGACGTTGACGTTGCTACCGCGCAGGTTGAGGGCGACCAGACTCAGCGTATTTACTACACAGGCGAAGACTACCCTCGTGTTACCAACTACGACTTAGCGACTAGCGGGGCGCAATTCCCCTCGCAGAGTTACAAGATGGGTCTCCCGCTGCCCTCGGTCGTCCCCGTAGCTGCGGCAGAGCCATTCACGCAGAAGACGTCCGCGAGCCGGTCACGAGATGCGGGTAACAACGCGACCATTGTTACAAGCGCGCCACACGGGCTCACTACGGGCGACTATGTAACAATTACAGGCTTCACTGATGTCCTGTATAACTTGTCTAACGCGCAGGTTACGGTTATAGATGATACGTCGTTCAGCTACTTCAACTTCGGCGCCGCTGAAGCGACTACTGCAGACACTACAGGCAAGGTTGACTTAGCGGGCCTGACTGGCCCTCGGAGCTACGTCTATACATACTTTACCGCGTGGGACGAAGAGTCAGTGCCGTCCGAGCCATCCGACACGATTTTTGTCAAAGAGGGCCAAACCCTGCAGATAAAGAGTCTACCAAGTATGTGGACTCATGGGGCTGGGTACCAAGAAGAAGGTATGCGGCTACGCCTTTACCGGACAGTGGGCGGTGTCTCGGGTACAGAGTACTTCCGCGTAGCTGAGTTAGATGCCCGTGAGCGTGTCCCTGCAGACTACACCCGCGCCGCTGGCACGGCTACCGTAGTTGTCACCAAGGCAAACCACGCTTTGCAGACGGGGCACCAAGTTAAGATTGTTGTGTCTGATGAGAGCGGGCTCTCCGACGCGACCGTGACAATCACCCGTACAGGCATAAATACATTCACGTTTGTCGACCCTTCGCTGCCTGTTCCTGCTGAGGGGCTTGCACTTACTGGGGACCTTACCTACGAAGTTTTGCCCAAAGCTGCTACTTATGTCCGCGATGCTGGTACAGACGTAGTCACAGTTACAGCAGTGGCGCACGGGTACGTAACTGACGACTATGTGTGCATTCGCGCCACAGACGACTCGAAGTTGGCAGCTGGTAGCTACAAAGTCACTAGGATTGACGCCGATAGCTTCCGGTTCACTGACACATCAGTGTTTGACGCAGCTAAAGCCACTGCGCTATCTGGCGCTGCGGAAGTCCTGCGTTCTCGGTCTTTTACAGACGACCTCGACGTTACCGCGCTTGATGACGTGCTGGAGTCTCTCGACTACGATGCCCCCGATGAACGGATGCTCGGGTTGTTAGCTATTCACAACAGCATGATTGTGGGCTTCTTTGACAACACAATTTGCTTTAGCGAACCCGGTGTGCCGCACGCGTGGCCAATTAAGTACCGCCTTCAGGTGGACTCGAAGATCGTCGCGCTGGGCGCATATGGAACAACACTGCTGGCTCTCACTGACCGCACACCTTGGAAACTAGATGGCAATAACCCAGCGGCTATGTCTATTACACGCACGGATTATATTTTACCGTGCGTATCTAAGCGTTCTGTTATCAACATCGGCTTCGGCGTTGTCTGGGCGTCTGCGGGCGGCTTGGCGATCTACTCTACGACCATAGGCACAGACTATCTAACGAAGAACGTCCATAGCTGGGCTTCATGGCCGCAAGACTACGACGCCAAGAATTTGTATGGCGCGTACTACCGAGGCCGCTACTTTGGCTCGGACGGCCTAAATACCTTCTTGTTCGAGCGTAATGAAGAAGTCGGAGGCCACTTGGTGCAGTCCGATGTTCGATTTACCGCCGCGTACTACGACGCTAAGAACGACCGCTTCTTCTACGCAGCTGGCGACCAAGTGTGGTTGTGGAACTCGCAGCAGGTTGGCAACGCCGTGCTGGACTGGAAGTCCAAGGTATTTACGACCAAGTCTCCAATTAACTTGGGCGCCGCGCAAATCATAGGCGACTTTAACAGCGAAGAGGACGCCGCTGCGCTAGAGCTTGAGAACGCCAACATCCGAATATATAACGGCGAGTTGATTACGAACAACGAGGTAATCGGCGCCTTGGGCACCCAGCTCGGCAACGAGCTTCAGGTGGCAGGCAGTAACTTGCGCGAAATTCGGGTCAGCACTGGTGCAGTTACGTTCCAGTTCTTTGTCAACAAGAAGCTAATCTATTCTAGTTCTCGAAGCACAACCGAGCCGTTCCGACTCCCGGGCGGGTACCGCGCTGATGTTTTCGAGGTACGGGCTTCCACCAATGTACGCGTTCGTGCTATTATGTTGGCTGAGTCTATGGCTGGATTGAGAGGTGCCTAATGCCTAAATTTCAGGGCATACCGGCTATCCCACCGGAAAAAATTGAGCAGTGGCAGTACGACGTACTCGCGGCGCTCAAGGAAAACGTCGAGATTATGTTGGGGCAGCGCGGCCCGGGTCGTGTGGTTACCAACGATACTCTTGGCGTGGAACCTGCCGACCGGCAGATTATGAAGCAGTTGTCTGCGCGGGGTAACTACTACACCATCTCGGGTGCGTCAGTGCCAACGATAGACGACTATATCAATTTGCTTAATGATGTGCAACAATTGGCCATCGACGTAAGTAACATCCAAAGTGCAGTCAACGCACTAATAGCTAACATGAAGGCATAACCATGGCACAAAATCGCTCTTTACTAGGAAGTTCTTTACGTCCCGGCTCTAAAGTCGGCATGACGGCTGGCGTTGATTACTTCAAGCGAATTGGCCGCGCGGACAAGGGTGGCGTCAACCAAGCTATCGACACTATAAAACAAGCTGACGCTGCGCCGCCACCCGACGTAGGCATGAGCATCACGCCGTCTGGCAGTGAGTCTGGTTTTAGCGTATCAGAGGGCTCTGGTGGCACTCCGGGCGCAGGCAGAATTGCAGGGGGCGGCCTTACACCTCTGCAGGCGCAAGCGCTTCAGCTGGGTACTAAGGCGACTGGCTTGGCTAGTATGATTAGCGGTGACAAATCGCTGGGTGAATTATCACGAGCTGGAAATCTGGTCGGCGTTGCAGACCAGCTAAACAAAGGCAATGCCCAGCCAGCAGCGGCTGTATTGACGCAGATGTCCGGTGTCCCTTACGCAGGTACCATCCTCAACGCCGGGATGAACGCCCAAGCTGGGCGCCCTTGGGCGGGGCAAGTAGGCTCAGCCATTGTTAATAACATGATCCCCGGTGCTGGGGCTGTCGACCTCGGCACGCAGATACTTACTTCTCCTGCACTTGGTGGAGATAAGTCCGTTGGCACGGCAGACATAATTAACTACGGCCCTGCTGGTAGGCAAGCCTTTGGGCCCAACGGCCCTGTGGACGATGCGCAGGCAGGCAAGCAGCTGTATGAGTCTGGTGTGGCCCCCGGCCAAGCCGCAAGCTACATGGGTGGGCAGGGCTTGGGCATGACCCAGCCTAATTACGGTGATTTTATGGGCGCAGGTGATATGGGCCCGCAGACCCCCGAGGCGCAGGCTGATATAGACGCTGGCGCGCGCAGTCGCGGCTGGCAGCAGGCGGCAATCGGTGCCAACAAAGCGTACTCTTATGCAAACAACGTTCCGTACGACGGCGTAAGTACTGCCCCGCTTGGCGCAGGTAGCTCCGGCTCCGGCACTACCATTGACACTCCAGCTCCAGCTCCAGCCCAGTCTGACCCTTGGTCAGATGGTAGCTATTCTTATGATTGGGGCGGCAACAGCGGCGGAGATAGCGGTGGCACTAGCTTTGGCGGGGAAACTTACGGCGCAGATACCGGATATAGTTCCACTGGTGAGAGCTTATTTGCGGACGGTGGTATGGTCGACATGCCCGGTCTGACTATGCGCTACGCAGATGGCGGCGATGTAATGGGCGGCATGCCTATGGGCGGCATGAGCCAAGTATCTATGGGCGGTCAACCCGACGCGCAACAGATTCAGGCGCAAATCGCGCAGATGATGCGTGACCCACAAATGGTGCAGCGTTTACTGGCCCGCCCAGCGCAGCTGATGCAATCTGGTGAGTTGACCCCTGACGAAGTGGTCACTATGGGCCGCGTCGCAGAGGCGGCTATGTTTAACCCCGCGCTCTACCCCCAGCTTCGCCAGTTCGTTGCGGCTCAGGGCATGACACCCCTGCCGCCTTCGTTCGACCCCACGGTAATCGTCAACATTATCGTTATTTCCCGCGCGCTGCAGCAGAGCATGGGTAATGGTGGGCAGGCAACCCAGCCCGGGCAAGTTCCTTCGATGGACCAAGCGCAGATGGTTAACCCCACTGGTATGCAGGAAGGTGGCGCTGTTTTTGGCCCCGGTACCGGTCGCTCTGACTCTATCGGCACCGTAAACCGCACGACCAGTACACCTGTTAGTGTTGCAAACGGTGAGTATGTAATCCCTGCGCACGTTGTGCGCGCTAAGGGCCGGGATTTCTTTGACGGTCTGCTGCGCAAGTACACCGCCGTTCCTAAAGGAGACTAAACATGGCTGGATATGATGAGTGGTGGTTGCTGGGCGCCGACGGCGGCGGCTGGAACTCTGGTGGCTATGGTGCATCAGCGCAGAACGCAGGAGTTCCTACACCCGAGTACGGCGGCGCAGCTCAGTCTGACCCTTGGTCAGATGGCAGCTATGACTATAACTATGGCGGCAGCGCAGCTCAGTCTGACCCTTGGTCAGATGGCAGCTATGACTATAACTATGGCGGAGCTGGGCTACCGGCTCAGTCTGACCCTTGGTCAGATGGCAGCTATGACTATAACTATGGCGGCGGCTGGGACTCTGGTGGCTATGGTGCATCAGCGCAGAACGCTGGAGTGCCCACACAAGCACCTGTCACAGAAAACCAAGGCAGCTGGGATTCCGGCGGTTACGGCGCATCAGCGCAGAACGCCGGGTCGTTTGCAGTTACCACCGCGCAGACCGCCGGTGGCGACTTTGGAACTGGCGGACGCGAGGCGGCCCTCCGTGGCGGCCCGCAGGACGACAACATGCTAAATAAGGCTGTTACTACGCGCAGCGTAAATACGGGCGGTACGCGCAGCCTAGGTGCGCCAGAGGCTCAGTCTGACCCTTGGTCAGATGGCAGCTATAAATTTACCAATGACAACAGAAACCCCCCCACCAACGACAACCCCATAGAGCGCAACATCGGTCGCGCGCAGACATGGACGCGGGACAACTACAACACCGCGCGGCTTGGGCTAGATTTGACTGGCTTGTTGCTGGCGAACAATGCGAATCGCTCTGCTAACCGTCTGGCGCAGCAACAGATGCAGATGCAGCAGCAGGCGCAGCAAAAAAATGCGGCTATGGCCGACAAGTCGAACGCGCAGGCAACGCAGTCGTTTAACGAGGCCCGCAGCCTGTATAACCCGCAAGAGCGGGCGGTACGCGCCATGGCGCAGCAGCAGATGAACACCGCGCGCAACATGGTCGATGCTCGCAACCAGATGGCACGGGCAGGCAAGAGCAAAGCGACAATCGACGCCGAAATGCGCCGCGCCAAGCTACAGGGCAGTACAGGTGCTGCGACTGCGTACACAGCCGGTTTGGACATGGGCCGACAAGCACAGCAGCAGGCGCTCACAGCAGCCAAGGGCTTGACATCTAACTACAGCACTACTGCGGACTACTCTGGCGCGGACCGCGTGGCTAACGCAGGAGTAGGGCAGGCGCAGCAAATTACTGGTATGCTGAACAACTACTTGGGCAACCCTGTGTATCAGCAGAACGTAGCTGCTTTACGCCGCGCGCAACAAGACGCATACTACTACCCATAACGAGGCGCTGGATATGAATTTCTACAACCCGCTGGCTGGTATGACCGGTTACACAAAAGCGACGGACGCGGATGTCAACACGGCCATGGTCGATTCGGCGAGAACGAACACAGCACTCGTAAGGCTGGAAGCAGACCGCATAAAGCGTATGCGGGACGAGGAGTTTCTGCGAACAGGCCGCGAGGCGATACCCGACGCAACACTGGGCACGGGTACAGCGCCCGTAGAAATCGCTAATATGCCTAACGCGGCTGCGATAAACCAGCTTAGTCTCGCGCGCAACGCGTACGAAGTGCCGTCACCACGGGTCCCTGCACCCGCTGCCGCTGCCGCTGCCGCTGCGCCCGCCGCTGATAAGCCCGCCGCTGATAAGCCCGCCGCTGCACCGACTCGTCAGGTTGGCCCCGGTCAGGGGGGTGGCTGGGATTCATACCGCGCTCCGCTAACTACCGAGCAGATGCAAACGCAGATGGATCGCCTTGCGCTACTTAAAGCCCCTGCCGCCGCTGCGGATGTAGTTCAAGCTCCCATGGCGGGGGCGCTGAACTTGGGCATGGGGGTGGTTAACGGAATCCGCAACTTCGGAAACCGCGTAGTTAATGCGGTGACTGGCGAGCCTACGCTTGGCACGGACTACGAACGCGAGAGTAGCTTTGGGTACACACCGTTCTACGACAAAATCAGGCGCGAAGAAGCCAAGCTAAAAGAGTACCAGCGCAAGGCGCTCAACCTAAATAAGCCAAACTTAGCAAGCACTGCGGGTATCCCCGCGCCAGATCAGGCTCCGACTACAGCTCAGGCTACAGCTCAGGCTCCAGCTCCGACGCCTGCCGGTACGGGTTCCGCCGCAGTGTGGGATACTAACAAAACCGCAGACAAGTACGCGCCCATTATCCAGTCCGCTGCGGCCCAATATGGCGTCGATCCGGTGGTTCTGCGGCGGTTGCTAGGCACAGAGTCTTCCTTCCGCCCTGACGCGGTATCCCCCGATGGCGCATCGGCTGGGCTGGGAATCGCGCAGATTGGTGCTGTTCATGGCATGTCTGATGCAGACCGACTGGACCCCAACAAAGCTATACCCAAAGCCGCAGAGATTCTGGCCCAGTACATACGCGAGGCTAATGGCGACGTTCGCGCGGCGCTCTTGCGCTACAAAGGAGCTTCGTCTGCTAAAGGCAAGGCCAACATGGACCCGATTGTTGACAGCATCTTGTCCGGCACTGCACAGACACAGGCACCTGCGCAGGATGAAGCTCCCGTAGATGGAGCCATGGCTCCTGCGTCTACACAGGTGGCAGTATCGACTGCAGCCCCAGTAGCGCCGAACACGCCCGCGTTTATGTTTTCGCCCAGTCAGGTTGGAAACACACAGGCGCAGGCTGGCGAGCAACTTCGCCTCTCTCGCGCAAAGTTGGCACAGCTAAATCGTATGCTGGCGGTCGCACCCGACGCAGAGACGATGATGAAGTACCAGACTGCCGCGCTTACCGTACAAGCCAACATGCAAGACGCGGTGTATCGAGATGCCACATCCCGCGCCGCCCGAGGCGACGAGGCTGCGCTTGCCTCACTTGCAGAGGCTGCAGGCATGGCGTATGCCCAAACAAACCAAGGGTTTGTGCAGGCCGCACCAGACGCCGAAGGCAACTACAGAGCTGTCGGCAAGCCCGTAGATCGGCTAACGTTTGTTACTAATCTGTATGGCACACTTTCAGGACAGACTGCGGCCCGCGCGGCTGAGCTGGCTAAGCAGATGGCTGGTGCCCAAGCAAATGTGTGGGAAGCGCAGCAGAAGTACGCAACCGTCGACGCCCCCAAAGCGATACTTGAGCAGCGATACAACCTTCAGCTGGAGCAAATCAAGGGCGTAAACACGCTGATGGGCAAAGAAGCCGACTCACTTAAAGAGATGCAAAAGATCATCCTGCAGAATAATCTGGACCCCAACAAGTCCGGCAAGTTCTTTAAGGACGATCAGAACAACGTCTTCTTCTCGACCCGAGACGGCATCCTGATGTACGAGCCCGGCAAGCCTATGGGTGACGGCATGGTTGGACCGGGACGCATGAAGATGGTGCCACTCGGGTAAACATAGTACCTAGATAAAATGCGCAGTGCGCGGTAGAATAGTTGCAGGTAAATCTGAGGCCCTTATGAAGAATATCTTTGACTATAACGCCCAAGCCAACGAAGCACTGCTGCAGGGCGGTGCGGCCACGCGCGCAAGTGGCATGCCCACACAAGCGGCCCTGCCGGGTACGCTGGCTCCGGGGGGGTCAAACGAGACAGGCGAGGCAATACTCGCGCGGATGCGGCAGAAGACACAGTCTTTGCTAGACCCCGTTGAGCCGCAGGAGGTCCGCGACCCAATCTTGGGCTACAACCCCAACACCGGGCAAGTGTTTAGTGATGGCAAAGTATTTGCACTGGACCTTAACGAAGGCCGCCAAAACGCAGCTTTGCTTGATGTGCATAACCCGCAGCTACCCGAGGGTTTCTTGCCGCTTGAGTCTTCACAGGCCAAGGCAAAGCTGCAGCGTGATTATGATGGCTTAGACATCGTCGACGACTTCCAACGTCGGTTTGGTCAGGCTGCCTCCAACTACGGCAGCACAATCGAAGACCTCGGCGCTGAGTCTCTTGGTCGTGCCATGCAGCAGTATGGTGGTGACATCGCTGCGCGCAACCCGAGTAAGATTACTACCGCTAAAGATATTGTCGACAAGCCGATGACGCTTATCGGCGAGACTGTTGGCGAACTGGCATATGACCTTCCAGTCGCCCTCGGCACCACAGCCGCTGCGGTAGCAGCTACTGCCCCAATCGGCTTAGCCCTCGCGCCTATGACAGGTGGCGCGTCGATTCCGCTTGTCGCTATTCTCAGTGGTCTGGGTAGTCGTTTCATTACTACGATGCTTGAAACGTACGGCAGTGTTCGCTCGGAGCAGCGCGAAAAAGGCATCGACGACCCAAATGCAGCGTTCACTTCGGGCCTTGGCTCTTCTGCGCTAGAAGCTCTCGTCGGCCCGGAAGCCCGCATCGGCGCCCAGCTTGCAAAGAAGTCCGCGCAGGCTGCGGGTAGGCAGTACGCGACGAAGAAAAGCACCAGTGAATTACTAGCGCCGAACGCGGCCAAGAACGCACGGGACCTGCTGAAAGAGAACGCATTTAAATACGGCGGCAAGAAGGCAGTGGGAGACTTCTTTAAAGAAGGCGGCACCGAGATTGCCCAGAGCGCTATGGAGCGAGCGGGTGCTTACAGCGACCTGACAAGCCCCGAAGCGTTTGATGAGTATGCAATCTCTGGCGCTAAGGGCGGCGTCGGCGGAGCTATGATTAGCCCCCTGAGCACTATGGCCGAATTCCAAGACGCCAAGTCTTTTATGGAGAGCCTTAAACAGGACATGGCTAACGCGGCGGACACCACCCTGCCCAGCGCTCAGCGCATACAGGCAGCAAAACGCGTGCAGGATGTGTTGCGTGGGTCTTCGAGTGATCCAGAGTTTAACGCGCAGCTCCAAGAGTTCCGCAGCCTTTTAGCGGAAGTCGACCGAAAAATTACAGAGGACGCGACTAAGCAAGCTCTCGCCGACGGCAGCCCAGTTAACTTGATGGACGCTGCGCCGCAACAGGACTTGTTTAACCGTGGCATGGACGAGGGCGCCAACGCACAGGGGCAGCAGGCAACGAGCCAGTTCCAGAACATGGTCGCGCAAGTGATGCAAGAGAAAGGGGAAACACAGGCTACCCCAGAAATCCTGCAAATGGCAGAAGAGCGCTTGCGCGCGGAGGCTGCCGCTGGAGCGCCGCAACCGCAACAGGACTTTTCCGGCCAAGCTAGTCTGTTCGACGAAACTGGCCAAGCCGACCCTTCGTTTGGCGCATCACAGCGCGAGGCGCAGCGGCGGGCGCAGCAGGCGTTCCAAGGTCCAACGCTCGACACACCAGAAGCACGTTTTGATGTCGCCGCGCGGCAGATGAATACCGCGCTAGATTTAGAGGGTATCGGCGGTTTCCCCGAAGTACCGACTCGCCGACCCGTAACGAATGACCCCAACAGCCCGTTGACCGGCGACTTAGGCCCGCTACAAACCGAAACGCTGCAAGGCCCAACGCGCGGCCCACGTCCTATCTCAGACGTGCTATCCCCTCTGCAACGGGCGTCGCTGAGCCGCCCTGCTAGCTCTATCGTCGGCGGCGTGGACATGAGCGGCCTTAGCCTCGATATTGGCGGAGCAGCTGCCCCAGTCTCGGCTCCGAACCCTGCAGTTGAGACAGCCGCCTTTGGGCGCCCCTTGCGCACAGTTTCTCCAACGGTCGATGGACGCACCGACCTTACACCTCCCGCAGCTACGGCTGCCGGGGGTGCTTTTTCTCAACAAGCTACTCAGGATTTAGGCTTAGATAACCTTGAGTCATCTGTTGCTGGGCAGGTCGGCACCGTCCCCCCGATGCAGGGTACCATCGGCCAAACCGAAGCTATCAACATTACTAGCGGCTTACTGTCACCAGACGGCAAAGTTCAAGGCCGGAGCACCCCCAAGGCGCAAAGCACTGCGGACGCACTGCGGACGTTTGCCAAAGCGTGGTGGAGATTCACGAACTCTGGCACCAACTTAAACCGCCCAAATCAGATTATTAAGAAGGGCAGCACAGCAGAAGCCAGCGCCGAGAAACGCCTGCAAGCACATTTGCGCTATAAGGCCGAAGCCGAGCAGGCGCTTACCGCCCTTGGCGAGCTGGTTGGTTACAACGCCAAAGACCTGCAGACGCTAATCGCCACATCTAAAAAGCAAGTACAGGCAATCCTTAGCAACGTCGACTTTAACGCGCTGTCTGAAGAAGATCAGGCCATCGTCAAAGCGATGCAGAAGATCGACGTGAACTTGTCCTCTGGCTGGGCCGCCGCCAAAACAGACATTTTCCGGGGCGACTACGACATATTTATGTCGAAGTCAAATGACACTCGCCAATCTAGCGAGATGAAAGCCACAGGAAAGAAGTTGCAGTTCCGCAAAGCTGCCGAACAAGGGTATGGAAACATAGCTGGCAACGCCGAGCTGAAGTACACCGGGTTCTTTGGCATCCTGCAATACATCCGGTTTAACGGCAGCACGTATGACAAGGTGCTCGCGCGCGCCATCCGCGAAGCGATGATTAAGGTGGACGAGTCCGGCCTTAGCAGGGAAGAAAACATCGCAGCTCGCCGCGCGCGCATGAACGCTCCCGATATCCCTCGCGTCGCGTTTATTACAGAGGGTAACCCCCGCTTCGACCCGAACACCAACACCATCTACATCCGCGAGGACGACAGCCCCTCTACCGTTCTACACGAGGCACTCCACGGTGCGTTGCAGAGTTTCGTTTACAAAAACCCTGACCACCCCAACGTCAAGGCGCTGAAACAATCGCTCAAAGCGGTTATTAGCTATAAAGGCGCGCTGGGGGAAAGGGCTAGCCGAGTACGCAACATCTTGCGCGGCATGGTCGAAAAAGGAAACGAGCTTGACGCTGTGTTGGAGCTTATATCCTACGGCAACACCCTAAACGACTTCCGCAAAGCCATGGAAGCAATGCCTACCAAGGGCACGCCAAAGAGCTTCCTGCAGATGGTTAACGATGTGTGGAACAACGTTCTGGCTTTGGTTCGCCAGCTCACCGGTCTGAAGGGTAACACCGAGGCTGGTAACGTCATCAACCGCACATTTGAACTGCTGGCCGAAGCAGGCATGACGCCTGTAGCCGAGGACGTAAAGCCCAAGGGTAACGTGCTAGAGGCCGCCGTGTTGGCAGACGACCCAATGGATGGGCCTCAGAAACAATTGCTCAAGCGCCCGGGTACCGACCTGCCGAGTTCCGCTGATATCGCGCGCTTTAACAAGACACTACTGCCTAAATACTTAAACACAAAGGTGCTGTTTGATCTTGTTGGCTGGAACAAAGCTGAGTCGTTCATCAGTAAATTTGCCGAGACATCCGCAGACTGGATACGCCGCAACTTCCCAGCCCTTGCAGGTGCGCTGACCTATATCCATGCGCACTTCAACACCCCGCATTTGCTCCGTGCCACGTTCCAAGAGTACAAGAACAATAAGCACGCGGGCTATCGCATGGCGGAGCGCTTGGCTACCAGCATTGAGAAGCTGCCCACCGACAAAGTATCCGAAATCTTCCGCTATCTGGACGGCGATCAAAACGCGCTTAAAGATGACGATGCAATGCGTGAAGTAGCTGAGGACGTCCGCAAGTGGCGTGACTACTACGTCCAAGAGCTGGGCGACGACAAAGCTAAAGCGTTCTTTGCGAGCGGTAAGTTCTCTGAGACTTTGCTGTTCCCAACATCACGTGAGAAAGTAGCTTCTGATTCACTGGGTGTGCGTGGCATGTCTCGGCTGATCGGTTTGCACAAGCGCTCTGAGAAGAACCTGCAGACGGACTGGCTGACTACCGACGCGAACGGCGATTACATGTTGGACAACCGCAAGTTTATGCAGGTGTTTGAGGACAAGAACGGTAAGCGTGTACCCGCTGGCTTTATTGACCAAGAAGTTTTTGCTAAGAATGGCGCACCAGTCGGCACAACGGTCGACAACCTGCACAACTGGGTGTTTGATAAGTACGTCAACGGCGAGTATCGCTTCGAGGCGCACACCACCGCCGCTCAGGTTATCCGCGCAAATAAGGCCGACCAGCTCGCTAACGCACTGCGCAACACCATGGCAGCGCTGGGCAACAGCTTCGCGTCCAAGACGTTTACTGACTCAGTTGCAAGCTATGGTGTAGAGGAAGGCAAGCGCACCGCTACCTCTGTCGCCTTCAGCAGCATCGAAGAAGCTGAGAAAGTTCTCAAAATCAAGATCAACCCAGACACAGTTATTACCGCCAACAGCGAAACTGACCGCACCAAGGCTGTGTCTCACCAATATCGTAGCCCTTCATTGTGGGTGCGTATCCCCAAAGGCGCGCGCTACGGTGCGCTGGCTGGTATGGTGATGAAGTCATCTGTCTGGTCCGCGATGCAAGACACCAGCAACCGCAGTCCGTTCGTCAGCAACCAAGTTGCCTCTGGGGCGATGCGCTGGTTTAAGCAGGCTAAGACAGTCTACAACCCCAGCACGCACATGACCAACGTGGCGACGAACGTGTCTATTGCCATTATGCACGACTTGTCGTTTGGGACCATGGCGCAAGCTGGAAAGCTGTTTGCGATGTACCACGCGGCGCCTAATTCGATGTCGCAAAGCGACCGCGCCTTGGTGCGTGCCTTCTTAAACTCTAGCGCCATGCTGGGCGACTACTCTAGCACCGAGGTCAAGCAGGCATTGTCACAAGCACTGCTGAACGCCGCAAAAGAGGCAGAGGGTAACAAGTCATTCCTCACCGGCGTGTTCGGTAAAGTGGCGCAGATGTCTCTGTATGAAAAACATAAGAGCAAGATAGCTACGACGGCTAAGGGAGGAAAAGCTGGGCATGATTTCTTTAACGGCCTGTACGCTGCGGAAGACAACGTGTTCCGCTTAGCTCTGTTCCTGAAGTCAGCCGCAGAAGTCGCCGCCCACAAAGGCGAGAGCGTTCCGTCGCAAGCAACCTTTGACACCGCTGGTAACATGGCGCGTGACGGGTTCCTTGACTATGACATCGACGCCTACGCAGTTAAGGCGGCCCGCGCTTCTGTGTTGCCTTTCGTATCGTGGCCTTATGCTATGGCAGGCATGATCGGCAAGATGGCAGTCCACAAGCCTTGGGCTATTGCTAACTTGCTGCTGGCATATACTGTCATGGAGCACATCATGCAGGAGATTTCCGGTGGCGACGACGAAGACGAGCGTCTGCGCAAGACTGGCCCTGAGCATCTCCGTGAGCGTGCCTTCGGTGGTATCGGCCCCTACACCAGTGTGCGCATCCCGTTCATGGGCGACGACCAGAACCCGGTTTACTACAAGCTGGGCGACTATAACCCTGTCTTTGCATTAGGTCGGGTTGTTGGTGAAGGCAAGCCATCTTTCATGGGACAGTCGTGGATACCTTCGGCGCTTCAGCCCGGTGGCCCATACATCAGTGCCGTGATGATCGGTCTTGCAGGCATTGACCCGTGGACAGGCAAAACGCTGTCGTCTACCACAGCCACCGACCTAGAGAAGCTGGGTGCCCGCCTCAAATCCTTACAGGGTCAGTTCTCCCCCAACCTGCCGTTTGTTAACCTGAACGAGTGGGATAAGTTTGTGGAGACGCAGAAGGGTCGCCTCGACCGCTCTGACAATGCAGCTGCATTACAATGGGCACGTTGGGCCGGTTTTAAGGTCTACGATTACAACGTAGATCAGGCGAAGATTCAGCAGAGCCGCGCAGCTCGTGCAATCATGGGGCAGTACAAAGCAGAGATTTCAAAGCTGCGCCGAGCCGAAGCCCGATACGAGCGCCCAGACTGGGACGCGTTCCGCGAGAAACAAGCCGAGCTTCTGGTACGTATGCAAGAGGCGATGGCTAAAGCCAGAGGAGAAGACTAATGGCAACACGTAACTATAAACTTGAGTACGCAAACTACCAAGGGTCGGAAGAGCAGAAGAAGAAGCGTGCTATGCGCAACGCTGCCCGCCGTGAAGCCGAGAAAAAAGGGCTAGTGAAGAAGGGTGACGGCAAAGATGTCGATCACAAAACTCCACTAGCCAAGGGGGGCAATAATGCCAGCGGGAACCTTCGTGTGGTCCCCGCCTCTAAAAACCGGTCTTTCGCTAGAACAAAGACCGCGCGGATGCGTTAACTTCCAACACCGTGCAGGACTGCTAGGCTGATTGGGCTCTGTGGTCTTGCACGAGGTGATGTAATCGCCTCAATGAATCGTGGGTGATTTAGGTTCACCACCACACAGAACGCCTGCCCCGGGTTGCTTTTGTGACAGCCTTTAAACAGGGTAACACGCTCCCGTTGTGCGATCAACGCACCGGAACTCTCAAGCTCTGAGGTGATGCGATCTAGGCTATCTCTAGTCTTTAGCAGCCACTTCTTGAGCGCCGCTTGGTTGATCGCAATGCTACTGCCGGGCATGACGGGGTTAGCCGCATCATGGACAACCTTAATCCGCGCAACAGCCTTGTCAGGCACTGGGAACTGCACAGACTCCTGACCTTTGCCACCGGCGGCGTATTCCTCTTTGCACTCGATCAGCTGGTCGTTGTGCTCCTGCAAGAACTGACCGATTATGTCGAACGCATCTTGGCGGTTGCTTTCAGCTTCCTGACGATACTGCTCAACACAACTACACAGATACTTAATAGTGGCGTCTACGTCGAAGGGGAATAGCCCAAGGCGCTTGCCGATGTTGCCGATAATCCAGCCGCTTATAATCGCCGACTTATAGAACCGCTCAGGGGGTGCAAAGTCAAACCCGTTGTGCTTCTCAAACGCAGCCAAGCCCTTATCCCACACCACCTTCGGTCCGCCCATAGCGACAACCGCCTCAGCAAGCTCGGGCATCGCCCAGCCGTTGTTCTCGTCGACTAGGTTGTAGAAG
>Ga0224506_10000741_pt1 | contig 25850 bp, 19 predicted proteins | sample SF_Jan12_sed_USG_2_FD_169108 | JGI IMG/M metagenome (GOLD analysis project Ga0224506, IMG submission 169108) | Sediment microbial communities from San Francisco Bay, California, United States - SF_Jan12_sed_USGS_8_1 | ecosystem: Environmental > Aquatic > Marine > Sediment | place: USA... | reverse complement strand
AGCGTCTCGCCCACGCAAAGGATCGGCGTCATCGAGTTGGCGAGGATTGCCTTGACCTTCTTGTTGACCATCGCATCGGTTTCGCCGAACAACGCCCGGCGCTCTGAATGGCCGGCCAGCACATAATCGACTGACAGTTTGGCGAGCATCGCCGCCGATACCTCACCGGTATAGGCGCCAGACTCTTCCCAGTGGCAGTTTTGGGCTCCGAGGCCAATCGGAAGCCGATCAGCCTCAATGACGGTTTGCACCGAGCGCAGCGCCGTAAAAGCCGGGACCACGGCAACGTCGACGCGCTCATAGTCACCCAGATCAAGGCGATAGCTCAGTTTCTGGACGACCTGAATCGCCTCCAGATGATTGATATTCATCTTCCAGTTGCCAACGATCAAGCTTTTACGCCCCATCGACCCACCTTTCCAGTGCTGCTATGCCGGGTAAATGCTTTCCCTCCAACAGTTCCAATCCTGCCCCACCGCCGGTCGAGAGGTGGCTTGGAGCGTCTTCGAGTCCCATCTGGCGGAGGGCAGCCACCGAGTCTCCTCCGCCGACGACGGTAAACCCGGGATTACCGACGAGAGCCCCAGCGACCTGTCTGGTTCCGTTGCTAAACGAGTCCCATTCGAATACCCCCATCGGTCCATTCCAAAACACCGATCCCGATCCTGCCATCACCCGAGCGAACTCTCCGGCAGTTACCGGCCCGATATCGAGCCCGATCTGATCATCGGGAATGCGATTCCGCTCGACGACCTGCGCCTGGGCGTCCTCAGCGAACCGGTCACCCACGACAATGTCACTGGGTGTTACGACCCGGTCACCATAAGGGCCCCGGAGCACGTCCGCCAGTTCATCTTCAAGGCCTTCCTCGTACAGCGAGTTCCCGATTTCGAACCCTTCGGCCGCCATCAGCGTGAAGCACATGCCACCGCCGATCAGCATCATGTCGACCTTCGGAAGGAGTGCCTGGATCACTCCGAGCTTGTCGGAGATCTTTGCCCCACCTAATACAACCGTAAAAGGGCGCGGCGGATCGGTCAGCAGCGTCGAAAACGCTTCCAGTTCGGCCACCAGCAAAGGTCCCGCCACCGAGAGCACATGTTCGGCCACCCCCGTTGTCGACGAGTGGGCCCGATGGGCAGTGCCAAACGCATCGTTTACGAACACGTCGCACAGGGCCGCCAACCCCGCCGAAAGCGTCTCGTCATTGACGGTTTCGCCTGCATCGAACCGGGTGTTTTCCAAAGCGAGCACCGCGCTGGCTGGTGCAGCGTCAATCGCGGCTTCGATGTCCGGGCCGTGCAAGCCATCCAATTGGATAACTTCGAACCCGCCGAGTTCGCCTAGCCGGGCAGCCACCGGTGACAACGAGAACTCGGGATCGACCCCCGTAGGACGCCCGAGATGGCTGGCGACTACGACTTTGGCGCCACGAGCGCTGAGTTCCTGGATCGTGGGAAGGCTCGCCCGCAGCCGAAAATCGTCACCGACTCGACCATCATCGATCGGAACGTTCAAGTCCGACCGCACGAGCACCGTCTTTCCGGCCACGTCGACGTCGTCGATCGTCAGATAACGTTTCATCAAACCCCCATCAGCTTCGCCAACTCGAATCCCAGCTTGATGGAATCGTGCTGGGGTCGTTCGGCCCCTTGGTCGCACAGATCCCCAACGACCACTTGCCATCCGTGCAGATCAGTTCGATCGACCGTCACCTGCGTGAGTCCTTCCGGAACCCTAACCGGACCAGCGTGGGCCAAAACCGGCCCGACCACCTCCAAACCCCCCACGTCGCGCAGCGCCGCAATGTGGGCGCCTGCATCAAACCCCAACGTTTCGGCGTTCTGAGTAACCAGGTTCATGACGTAAACGACCTGCGCGGTTGAACGGTTGATCGCTTCGGCCACGCCCGGCACGACCAGGTTGGAAATAAGAGACGTGAAAAGCGACCCGGGGGCAAGGACAATCTGATCCGCCTCCACAATGGCATCGAGAACGGCCGGGTTCACGTGCGCCGAAACCGGCCGAACTTCGAGTCGCCTGATAGTGGCCGGAGCCGTCGCGATGGCCACTTGACCGGAAACCAGCCCTTCATCGGTGTCGGCCCACAACTCCAGCAGTTCTTCCGACACCGGGTGCACCCGACCGTTGGCACCAAGCATGTCTCCACACAGATTCAACGCATGTACAAAGCCGCCGGCAATGTCTGATAGCGCGGCCAGCATCATGTTGCCGAGCGAGTGACCCGCGATGTCGCCGTCCTCGAATCGATAGCCGAGTAGTTCGCCCCAAATAGAGGGCTCCGGACTGAGCGCGAGAAGCGCCCGCCGGATGTCACCTGGTGGCGGGATGCCCAACGGGCCGGCAAGTCGTCCGGACGAGCCTCCGTCATCGGCGACGGTGACCACGGCGTCGATTTGCCCGGCATAGCCCTGGACGGCGACGAGTGCCTGGGAGAGTCCGTGGCCGCCACCGATCGCAACCACCCTTGGTCCGTCGGCAGCCAGACCAAGGACTTCCATTTCGGTTTGTGCTTCGGGATCCATCGTCACTTGTCTTTGTCCCGATGATGGACCGATACGGCTACGTCCGACTCCTCGATCCGCCGCGCCAGTTCGACGGCGATGGCCACCGAACGGTGCCTCCCTCCGGTGCAGCCGATAGCAATCGACAGAAACGATTTCCCTTCGGCTTCATAACGGGGCAGGAGGAACTTGAGCATAGAGGTGGCGTCGGTGAGGAATCGTTCAGCATCGGCGTTCCCGAGGACGAAGTCGCGGACTGGCTGGTCGGTTCCTTGGAGCGGACGTAGCTCATCCTCCCAGTGCGGGTTGGGCAGAAAACGGACGTCGAACACCAGATCGGCATCGCGTGGGCTTCCGTTCTTGAACCCAAACGAACGAACCGACACTCGCATGTCGCGCTGCCACGAAGCCGTCTGAAACTCCGCCTCCAGGCGACGTCGGAGATCATGAACCGAATAGTCGGTCGTATCGACAACCACATCGGCCCAAGCCCGCAGCTCGGCGGTCAGTTCACGCTCTGCTTCGACGCACTCCACAATCGTGTCGCGGTTCATTGGATGCGGCCGCCGATTCTCTTCATATCGACGGATCAGAACCTGATCATCGGCGTCAAGAAACACCACAACCACCGATGCTCCCAAGCCGCGCAACTCGTAAATCGGGACCCGAATGTCGTCAATGGTGTTGCCATCTCGCAGATCGAGAACCAGGCCAAGGTACTCGCGCCGCTCCGGCACCTCCTTGTGGCGCATGAGGTCAGGGATGAGCGCCGGAGGTAGATTGTCGATCACCGAATAGCCAAGGTCTTCCAGCGTTTTGGCGCTCGTCGATTTTCCGGCACCGGACATCCCGGTGACGACTACTACCTGCGGGCGCTCTTCCACAGAATGAACCTTTCGCTTCGGTGTGGCTCATGGTAATCGGCCCGGCTCTGCCGAATCGGTACCGACTCACGGTTAGCCGTGGAGGGCGTCAAACACCTCACGAGCGACAGCCGCCGGCACTACCTCTTCGAGCTGACCGACCGACGCGTCACGCAACCGCTTGAGACTCCCAAAGGTCCGCAACAAAGCCTTCTTGCGGGTTGGCCCCACTCCGGCGACATCATCGAGCACCGAGTCGACCATACGCTTGCCTCGGAGCGACCGATGGTAGGTAATCGCAAATCGATGCGCCTCATCGCGCACTCGTTGCAGGAGATACAGGGCGGGTTCATCTCTAGGGATTCGGACCGGCTCCGATGTCCCCGGTAGGTAGACCTCTTCCATGCGCTTGGCGAGGCCCGCGACCGGGATGTCAAGACCGAGTTCATCGAGCACTTTGACGGCTCGGCCCAACTGGCCGAGCCCGCCGTCGATAAGCAGAAGGCCAGGCGGATAGGCGAACTTGCCTCGTTCCTCGGGAGGGAGTTCTCGCTCGATAAGGTAGGCGGTGAATCGGCGCCGGAGTACTTCCTCCATGGAGGCGAAGTCGTCCTGCTGATCGACCGTCTTGATCTTGAATCGCCGGTAGTCGGATCGGCGGGGCAGGCCATCTTCGAGCACCACCATTGAGGCCACCGTGTTGCGCCCCTGCAAGGTCGATATGTCAAAACACTCGATCCGTAGCGGAGCAGCCGGCAGATGCAAGGCTTCCTGTAACGAGTTGATGGCCTTGGCCCGGGCGTTCGGGTCGGACTGGCGCTTGAGGCGATGTCGTCCCAACTGCTCGCGGGCGTTGATGTGGGCCGTTTCGAGCAATTTCCGCTTCCCACCGCGCCGGGGCACCCGCAGTTCCACGGGACCACCGCGCCGTTCGGTGAGCCAGGCCGTCCAGACGTCGGGATCTTCGGGCAGGCCGTCAAGAATGATCAGTCGAGGCGGGTCCTCCTGGCCGTAACGTTCCCGCAAAATGTTGCCGGTGAGTTCCTCAAACGAAACATCCTCGACCTTGTCGATGATCTGGCCGAACCGACCCACCACTCGCCCCCGGCGGATGATCAGGATAAAAACCGAAGCTTCCAGGTCCTCATCGACGATCGCCACCACGTCGAAGTCTTCGGGGCGTTCGCTGGCAATCTCCTGGCGTTCGATGGCCTTTTGCAGGTCACGGAGCCGGTCGCGATGTCGGGCGGCTTGTTCATAAAGTTGTTGTTCGGAGGCGATGAGCATGGCGCTGCGGACCCGTTTCAGAATCGAATCCGAATCACCGTTGAGGAATGCGGCCAACCCATCGACCAGTTCGCGATAATCGTCCGGGGAGATGGCACCGACACACGGAGCCGAGCACTTCTCGATGTCAGCCAACAGGCACGGACGACCCCGGGATTCGTGGAGTCGGAACTTGGAGTCGGAGCAGGTACGGATCGGGAACGCCTTGAGCAACAGATCCAGCGTGTTTCGGATTGCATAGGCGTGTGCATACGGGCCGAAATGCTGATCTCCGGGGCGTTTCTTTCCCCGCCGGACTTTGGCGGCGGGCCATTCGTCGCGGCGGGTGATGGTCAGATGAGGGAAGGACTTGTCGTCTCGCAGCCGGATATTGAAACGGGGCTTGTGCTTTTGGACAAGGTTGAACTCAAGCATGAGCGCCTCGACTTCGTTGGAAGCGATGATGAAGTCGACGCTCTCGGCTTCAGAAACCATTAGGCGGGTACGGGCTGCGAGATCCTTCGAAAAGTAGTTGAGGACCCGCTTGCGCAGTGACTTGGCCTTCCCGACGTAGAGCACTTGACCGTGCGCATCACGAAAAAGGTAGACGCCGGGAGCGTCAGGAATCTCGGCAGTGGGTGGCCGCTGCATCTCCAAATCCTAACGACGAGCCCAGCGAACACCGATGAGGCGTGGCAGGCCGGCATCGGGCAACCCGCCGGCCTCAAGCGGCACCTCGCGCAGGGTCGTAAGTAAGAATCCGGCGTCGGCTGCCAAGCTTAAGAGGTTGCCAAGCGGACGATGGAGGAAGGTGACCGGCCGGCCGTCTGCGTCTTCGATGGTCTCGCCTCGGTCGAGGTAGGTTCCCGGGCGCCAGAACACTTCGCCATCGGTTGGATCGATGACCGATGCCGAGCCGGGGGCGGTAACAAATGGATGGTTGGCGACTGCGGCCATCCATCCGCCTGGCCGGATGACTCTGGCTAGTTCTGTAAAGATCTCATCTGAGAAGTGCTCGAATGACAACACCACCACGGCTCCGTCAATCGACGCATCGCGCAACGGGATTCCTGGAAGGTGGACCCGGATCACCGATCCCACCCGACTCGCGTCGGCAAGCAACGAAAAGTTGAGGTCACAGCCGATCGGGTGCAGTTCGCCGCCTTTCAGCCTGGCCATGATTCGGCCGTTGCCGCAGCCCACGTCGAGCACCGTCCCCCGATCGGCTGCCACGAGATCCAGAAGGAGCGGGACGACAACCTGCTCATAGGTGGGATCCGATTCCAGCTCCGTTAGCCACCAATCCGCGAGCTCATCCCATTCGCGACTCACGGCAGCAAGGGTCGCAAGTACCGCCCTGTGAACGACTCGTCGACGTCGGCTACTTCTTCGGGCGTCCCTTGGGCAACGATCTGGCCTCCCCCGGTCCCGCCATTCGGTCCGAGGTCCACCACCCAGTCGACAGACTTCACCACGTCGAGATTGTGTTCGATCACAACAACTGTGTTGCCGGCGTCGACCAGACGTTGGAGGACGCCGAGCAGCTTGCGGATGTCCTCGAAGTGCAACCCGGTAGTCGGCTCGTCGAGGAGGTAGAAGGTCTTCCCTGTCGACCGTTTTCCAAGCTCGGAAGCGAGCTTAACCCGTTGCGCCTCGCCGCCCGACAACGTCGGTGCGGGCTGACCGAGTCTGACGTAGCCGAGACCCACGTCGAACAGCGTCTGAAGGATGCGGGCGATCTTGGGCTGGTGGGTGAAGAACGACAACGCTTCTTCCACAGGCATTTCAAGCACGTCAGCGATCGACCGGCTTTTCCATTGAATCTCAAGCGTTTCGCGGTTGTAGCGGCGTCCTTTGCAGGTCTCGCACGGTACGTACACATCCGGCAGAAAGTGCATTTCGATCTTGATCGTGCCGTCTCCCTTGCACGTTTCGCATCGTCCACCCGGCACGTTGAACGAGAAGCGACCGGGCTTGTAGCCGCGAGCCTTTGCCTCATTGGTGGACGAGAACAACGTGCGAATCTGATCAAAGAGCTTCGTATACGTTGCCGGGTTTGATCGCGGGGTACGACCGATCGGCGACTGATCGATGTTGATGACTTTGTCGATGTGTTCGACACCGGTGATTTCCTTGTGGCGCCCTGGGGCGATCCGTGACCCATAAACGGCCTGATGAAGCCCGCGCGACAAGATGGTTTGAACCAACGATGACTTCCCGCTTCCGGAAACACCGGTCACGGCGGTGAAGACACCGAGCGGGAAGGCAACGTCGACGCCCTGGAGGTTGTTCTCGGCCGCACCAAGAACCTCGATCGCCAGGCCATTGCCGATCCGCCGCACGGAGGGAATCGCGATCGAACGCTTGCCAGAAAGGTATTCACCGGTGATCGATTCCTTGCTGGCAAGGATCTTCTCGAGGCTGCCCTGCACGACGATCTCACCACCGTGCTCGCCGGCCCCGGGACCGATGTCGACGATGTGGTCTGCGACTCGGATGGTCTCCTCGTCGTGCTCGACGACGATGAGGGTGTTCCCGAGATCGCGCAGTCTAAGGAGCGTTTCGATGAGACGCTGATTGTCACGCTGGTGCAGCCCGATCGAAGGCTCGTCGAGGATGTAGAGGACCCCAACGAGACCCGATCCGATCTGTGTGGCCAGACGGATTCGTTGGGCCTCTCCCCCGGCCAGCGTCGCAGCCGACCGCCCCAGGGTCAGATAGTCGAGGCCGACGTCGATCAGAAATGACAACCGTTCGCGGACTTCTTTGAGGACCCGCTCGGCGATGACTACTTGCCGCTCGTCAAGAGTCAGCTCACAAACGAACTTGTACGCATCCGCGAGCGACTCAGCCGACACCTCCGCGATTCCGCGGCCTCCGACGGTCACCGCCCGGGAAATCGCGTTGTAGCGGGTGCCGTCGCACGTCAGGCAAGGAACCTCGCGCATGAAGTCCTGATAGAACTCTCGAGCACCATCGGATTCGGCCTCTTCGTGTTTTCTCCGGACAAACGGAAGTACTCCCTCGTAGGTGGTGTAGTACTCGCGCTGGCGACCAAATCGGTTGGCGTACGAGATCTTGATACGCTCATCACCGGTTCCCTCCAAGATGACCTTCTTGGCTTTTTCCGAGAGGGTGCCGAACGGCGCCGTGACGTCGAATTTGTACTCGACGGCGAGGCCTTCGAGGAGCCTCTGGAAGTACTTGCCCCGGTGCCCATTCCACGGGGCGATGGTGCCGTCGACGATCGGTTTCTCAGGGTTGGGGATGACCAGATCCGGATCAACCTGGAAGCGGGTCCCGATTCCCGAACATGCCGAACATGCTCCGTATGGACTGTTGAACGAGAAGTTTCTCGGTTGCAGCTCCTCGAACGAGATGCCGCAGGTCGGGCAGCTCAGCGCCTGAGAGAACGGAGCCCGTTCATTGTCGGTCGCCACGATCAGCACCCCGTCGGCCAGCCTGAGCGCCGTCTCTACGGATGCGGCGAGGCGCCGTTTGATTCCCGGTTTGGAGACGAGGCGATCCACCACGACCTCTATCGTGTGCGTGAAGTACCGATCGAGCTTGATGTCCTCGGTGAGGTCAACGATGTCACCGTCGACGATCGCCCTGGCGAACCCATCTCGGGCCAAATCGCCAAGCAAGCTTTCGTACTCACCTTTTCGCCCTTGCACGACCGGCGCCAGAATCTGGAACTTGGTGCCTTCAGGCATCTCAAGGATCTGATCGACGATCCGTTCCGGGGATTGACGTTTGACGGGAGTTCCATCGTTGGGGCAGTGCGGTATACCGATACGGGCCCACAACAAGCGCAGGTAGTCGTGGATTTCCGTGACAGTGCCCACCGTCGAACGCGGGTTTCGACTGGCGGTCTTCTGGTCGATCGAAATCGCCGGTGACAGCCCCTCGATGAAGTCGACGTCCGGCTTGTCCATTTGGCCGAGGAACTGCCGGGCATAGGCCGACAAGCTTTCTACGTACCGGCGCTGTCCTTCGGCGTAGATGGTGTCAAACGCGAGTGAAGACTTCCCCGATCCGCTCAAACCGGTAAAGACAATCAGCTGATCACGTGGGAGTTCGAGTGAAAGGTTCTTCAGGTTATGGGCACGGGCGCCCCGAATAGAAATGGAATTAGCCGACACGACGACCGATTGTACCGGACCGACGGATTACCAGATCGGGTACTCCTGGCGGTCGCCGGGCGTCCCGATCACCGCTTTGCATCTTGATCCTGGCGGAGGTCTCGCTTGAGCTCATTCACTTCATCACGCAGGCGCGCCGCGTACTCGAAACGCAACTCCGTGGCAGCTTCGTGCATTTCTTCTTCAAGACTCCTGATGAGACGCTCCAGATCGTCGCCTTCCAGATCTAGTGGAGCGCGTTGTTGCAGCTCTCTGGCACGCCGATCGACCGATGGCGAATCGGAGCTTTGCAGGAGTTCCAGAATATCGGAGACCTTCTTGCGGATCGTCTGAGGATCGATTCCGTGCTCTTCGTTGTATCGGGCTTGCACTGCCCTGCGACGCTGAGTCTCGTTGATGGCGGTACGCATTGAGTCGGTCACCTGATCGGCATACATGATGACCTGACCGTCTACGTTGCGAGCCGCCCGCCCGATGGTCTGGATCAGGCTCGTTTGTGACCGCAAGAATCCTTCTTTGTCCGCATCAAGAATGGCGACCAGCGACACCTCGGGTAGGTCAAGGCCCTCCCTGAGCAAGTTAATGCCTACCAGAACGTCGAATTCCCCTTTTCGCAACTCCCTGAGAATCTGGACCCGTTCCAGGGTGTCGATCTCCGAGTGCAGGTAGCGCGCTCTCACACCCATCTCAAGGAGATACTCGGTGAGGTCCTCAGACATTTTCTTGGTCAGGGTGGTAACCAAGACTCGTTGGTCCGCTTCCGCACGCATACGGATTTCCTCAAGCAGGTCGTCGATCTGCCCTTTGGTAGGTTTCACGATCACTTCCGGATCGATGAGGCCCGTTGGTCGAATAATCTGTTCGACGAGCACCGACGACTGCTCCTTCTCAAACGAACCGGGTGTCGCCGAAAGGAAGACGATCTGGTTGGCTTTCTCGAGCCATTCGTCGAACCGCAACGGCCGGTTGTCACGCGCAGAAGGAAGACGAAAACCGTGCTCGACCAGTACGTCCTTGCGGCTTCGATCTCCGGCATGCTGGCCGCCGATCTGGGGAATGGTGACATGCGACTCGTCAATGATGGTCAAGTAGCCATCCGGGAAGTAGTCGAGCAGCGTGTAGGGGGCCTCACCTGCCGCCCGACCGTCCAGGTACCGCGAATAGTTCTCGATGCCGGAGCAAAACCCAACCTCGCGCATCATTTCCAAATCGTATGACGTCCGCATCCTCAGGCGCTGTGCTTCCAAGAGCTTGTTCTCGCCCTCCAGCTCTGCCAGGCGATCGGCGAGTTCGACCTCGATCGCCGCGGTGGCTTCCTCCATCCGCTCGCGAGATGTGACGTAGTGAGTGGCCGGAAAAATCCAGATCTCTTTGAGTTCCTCGATCACCTCACCGGTGACCGGGTTCATCCGGATGATTCGCTCAACCTCGTCTCCCCAATACTGCACCCGGATAACGGTTTCTTCATAGGTCGGGAACACTTCAAGCGTGTCACCCTTGACCCGGAATTTCCCGCGGGTGAGGTTGATTTCATTTCGCTCGTACTGAATATCGACAAGTTTTCGAATCGCCGCGTCCATCTCATATTCGACTCCGGCGACGAGTCGTACCACCTGGCCGAGATACATCTCCGGTGTGCCCAGGCCGTAGATGCACGAAACGGAGGCGACGATTATCACGTCTTCGCGAGTCAGAAGACCAGAAGTGGCGGCGTGCCGGAGGCGGTCAATCTCGTCGTTGACCGTGGACTCCTTCTCAATGAACGTGTCCGATTGCGGCATATACGCTTCTGGTTGGTAGTAGTCGTAGTAGGACACGAAATATTCAACCCGGTTGTCGGGAAAGAACTGGCGGAACTCATTCGCGAGTTGAGCCGCGAGCGCCTTATTAGGGGCGATAACCAGCGTTGGTTTTTGGACGGCCTCGATGGTCCAGGCCATCGTGGCACTCTTACCGGACCCGGTGATGCCGAGCAAGGTCTGGAAACGTTCCCCATTGGAGATCGCATCGGCCAGTTTGGCGATGGCGGCCGGCTGGTCCCCCGCGGGTTCAAAATCAGCATGTACCTTAAAAGGGGGCATACATGCCAGCTTATCCGGTGCCAGTGACAAAACTTTCGAGCCACGATATTGCCCTCGCCACCTGCCTATCCAGATCTGCACCGCAATCGTTATCTATTACGAAGTCAGCTCCGGCCAACCACTCGGCACGCGAGGGCTGAGCAGCCATGCGGGCAACGATGTCATTCGCCTCCATCCCGCGTTTGAGAAGCCGCGCGGTGCGCAGTTCGGTCGGCGAGTCAACGACGATGAGGGGTAACCCTTCCCCGATTACCCCCGTCAGGAATGGCCGTTCAATCCCGACCAGCCTGGCCCGACTCATTGCGATTCTCCTGGCGATTTCGGCCGCAATCGCCGGATGGGTAATCGACTCAAGGATCCGCAACTGCTCATGGTCTTGAAAGACAATCGCCCCGAGAGCCGTACGATCTATCTCTCCATCGACTACGACGATTGGCCAGCGTTCGGCGACCTGGTCGAAACATGCTCCACCGGACGCCAACACCTGGTGCCCGACGGCATCAGCTTCGATCATGTCAACGCCGGCAGCTTTGAACAACGCGGCAACGTACGATTTGCCTGCTCCGATGCCACCACTGAGCACAAATCCCTGGCTACCTTGTTCCATACTTATGCATCGTACAGATCATGTCTGAGTTCTCAGAACGCTGGCTGAATCGTTTGATGGCCGTCATTGCCGGTCTCAACTGGCTGTTTCTAATTCTGGGATCTGTCACGGCTCTCATACAGTTCCCCGGGTCTGCCTGGCCCGCCATGATCCTCGCCGGGATCTACGTCGTGGCCTTTCAACTGCTCCCGCGCCGGCTCCTATTAATGCCGATCTGGCGAGAGGGAGCGGCAGTGATCGCCACAGGCCTGACGGCCGCCGCCATGTCATTTACTGGCTCGTTCCAGTCCAGCTTCCTGCTCCTGGCAATAACCCCCGTTATGCTCGCAGCCCTATTTGGTGGATACCGTCTTGGCTTCGCCACCGCCGGGCTCTCGGCAGGAATCCTGATCGCGGTCAGCGTTCCCATGCAACAGATCAGCTATTCGGGCCTCGGGAGCTGGCTGGGCTTGTTGTTATTGGTGGCCGCGACCTTCGGCCTCGCTCGGCGCCTGATCCTCGAAGCGATGGACCATGTAGAGGCCCTGACCGAGATCACGGCGGAGACCGGAGCCCGGCTTGAACAGCTTGAGAACACGAACGTCCTACTTACCAAACTGGTCGCGCTCACAGGATCCGATGAATTGTCCGCGGCGACCGTCGGTGAAGCTTCGCTTAACACGATCCGCTCGGCAGTTCCATTTGACGGTGCCGAAATGTTCATGCTTACCAACGATCAACTCGTTTTGGTCGCGACGTCAGGCACGGCGAGTGAATACTCGACGACCATCAGCATCAAGACACCACTTCTTCGCACCATCGGCGAACTGCACCTATTCACGTCCCGCCCACTCACGGACCGCCAGCTCGAAGTTGTTGACGAACTGCTCGCCTCAACTGCGGTCAGTTTCACCAATATCGCAATGCTTGAGGAGATTGCCGCAAACGCCATCCGCGACGAGCGACTCCGAGTAGCGCGCGAACTCCATGACGGCCTCGGGCCGGGCCTGGCATCCCTCGGCCTGGCGATAGACGTCGCAGCCATGGGCAGCAGAGGAGCCCTCGAAGATCAGCTCGTGAGCTTGCGCTCGTCCGTTACCGATCTCGTGACGGATATGCGGTCCGCCGTCGAAGACCTTCGGACCGATCCGAACAGTTCGACGCTAAGTGCCATCCGCCGAGAACTGATCGGAGCAACTCCCCCGGCCAAAATCTCGCTCGCCGAAACCGAGTTGATACCGCCTGATCGGAGGGACAACATCACTGCAATCGCCCTCGAAGCCATCCGCAATGCACGGACACACAATTCTGTTGCGGAGATCGCCGTGACCGGGCACATCAATGGCACACGGGGGCATATCCGAATCGAAGATGCCGGTGTCGGGTTCGACCCTGCCGCCCCCCACGAGGGGCGGTTCGGAATCGTTGGAATGCATGAACGGGCCGAAGCCGCCGGAGCCACCGTTAGAATCGAGTCAACGCCCGATACCGGGACTACCGTCATCATCGAGTGGGAACCCCAATGATTCGAATTCTCATCGCCGATGACCATCAGCTCTTCGCCGAGAGCCTCGCTCTCGGCATTAGCGCCATCCCGGATCTGGTTGTAGTCGCAACCGCCTCCGATGGTCGGGAAGCTCTCAACATCCTGAAGGAGCAACTGATCGACGTTCTGATCGTCGATCTCGAAATGCCGGAGGTCGACGGCCTCACCGTTCTGCGAAGCCAGCGATCCTCACCACCCTCAATCGTCGTCACCATGCACGCGTCCGACGAGCAACGAAACGCTGCCTTCGCGGCTGGAGCGGCCGCGTTCCTACCGAAATCAACCCCGCTAGGTGATTTGGCCGCGGCGATCCGGGCGGTCAACCTGGGTATGACGCTCAGGAACAACCTCACTATGAGTGAGATTTTGGACAGCCATCGGCAACCAGTACTGGACGAAATCGCCTCCAGCCTGACCGCCCGCGAACGCGAGTTGCTCACAAAAATGGCCGAGGGACTAACGTCGACACCCGAACTTGCAGAAGCGCTCTTCATCTCGGATAAGACCGTCAAGAACCACCTGGCGAGCATTTATCACAAACTGTCGGTGAGTGACCGCGCTTCTGCGGTCGTTGAAGCGATCAACCGGGGAATCGTCCACACCTCTTCCTAAATGGGTCGGCCGACCTATGGTGGGTCAACGCTCTCGGTGATATTCTACCCCAGTAGTAATCCTATATCCCGTAGGGAGGGGTAGTTATGTTCAGCAAACTCATGGTCAAGTGGGCCACGATCAAAGACGAAGCCGGCGCAAGCATGGTTGAGTACGCCTTGCTCGTAGTTCTTATCGCCATCGTCGCAATCACGGCGGTCACGCTGGCAGGTAACGAGGTTTCGAACACGTTCTCCGAAATCGGCAGCGAACTCTCAACACCGTAAAAGGTACCGCGCGACCACAAGAGGGGGGGGAGGCCCACGATGCGAATACTGACGAAGGTGCTTCGGGAAGACCGGGGCGCGAGTCTGATCGAATGGGCGCTTCTTGTGTCGCTGGTTGCGGTTGTTGCGATTCTGGCAGTCACGGGAGTAGGAGAGCAGAACTCGGAGATGTTCTCCGAAATCGCTTCTTCGTTCCCTTAGGCCGGATCGAAACTCATGAGTTGAGGGGAGCCATGGCGGCTCCCCTCAACTCATTAACCACTAGAAATCGGGCCGAGGGAACGGATCTATCCGGCCGTCAGGCGCCACACGCCGAACTCTTCATCACCGGCCACCTCCTGCCAACGGGGCGATCGAGCCAGGACCTGGCTCAGGTTGTCAGTTCGTCTCAAGAGAGCCTGCTCGACATCGTGAGCACGGAATAGCAGTTCCCACTCATCGGCACCCGACCGAGCCGCGATCACCGATCTGACGAATTCGCCAGGATATAGCTCCGCCCGATCATCGAAGAATACCCGGGAGGGCCCGAGACGCCGGAAGATGAGGTAGCCACCGACGACATCATCATGGAATGTAGGCACATCAATGAGAGCCTCGGCGACATCAATGGGAAACCGCTCTCGGTCGATTCTCGCAATTCCGGGCCACATGGATACAACTGCGAACCCCACGAAACCCACAACCAAGAGAGTTGCGGGCCACGACGCTTCCTCGCTACCCCGCGCAACTCTGCCAACGCCTATCGCCAGGCACGCGACGAGGACCAACCCTGCCGGCATGATCGCTCGCGTTGTTGACAGCCCAAACACCCCGAATGGGAGAGCAATCCAGAGCTGCCCGATTGGGATCCTACGAAGGATAAACATCGCTCCGACGGCCGCCACCAGCACCAGAAAGGGAACCACTTCTCGGCTACCAAGTTCCGGACGACTCCATTCGGTCATATAAGCCAGGGACTCTGACGAGCGGTAAAAGGTTGCGACGGTTTCCCATGCGTACCATCCGTGCGCCGTCAAAGTCACCGAGACCGTGCCGGCGAGAGCGTCAACCACACGGCGCCTGTCGCGGAAAGCCAAGCCCTCCAGAACAATCAGCCCGAGGCCCAGCATGAAAGATCCGTGCACTGCGGCCCAGACCCACATGAGCAGTGGGATCGTCCACCGGAGGCGTTCGGACCTCAACACGACAAGTAGGAGACCAAGGAACATAAACGAAACGACAACAGGCCGTGGGGTGAGGAACGGGAAGGCGAACAGCTCGACGAAAACGACGAGCGCAGCTGTCCATCGTATCGAACGGGTCAACGAGAATATCGCCACCGCGATCGCCAGCATCGTTACGCCGCCCACCATCGCTAGATACAACTCAACCCACCGGAGATCGTCACCTAGTGCAGCGAACACGAGTTCAAGAAGCCAGGACTGAGTCCGCCAGGGCTGTCCGCCATAGACCAACGAAAACGGGTCTTCAGTGAGTACTCGCCCGGCCGATGCCTGGAGATGGCCCGCTTGAATGTGCCAGAGAAACGAATTGTCGCGGATCGTCTGTTGTGCGGCTAGGACCACACCGACAGCCGGCACCACCAACCACACATGAGCGAGTTTGGCAAAACGCCAAGACCTCACCGGTTGATGAAGTTCTCATAGATCGAAATAAACGCTGGTCCCAAAAGCACGATGAACAGGGACGGGAAAATACAGAAGACCAGCGGGAAGACCATTTTTACCGGGGCGGCAAAAGCACGCTCTTGGGCACGCTGGCGCCGTTTTACCCGCATCTCATCGGCTTGTACCCGCAGAACTCGGGAGATCGTTACGCCGAACGCCTCTGCCTGCATCATGGCTAGTAAGAAGGAGCGCAGTTCATCGAGATCGGTCCGATCCATCAAGTGGCGCATTGCGTCGCGACGCGACACACCCACACGCGTCTCTTGCAGCATTCGGAAGAACTCCTCGGCAAGGGGGCCAGGAACGGTTTCAACGACTCGAGCCAGTGCAGAATCGAATCCCAGGCCAGCCTCAACCGAAATCACGAGCAGATCGAGGACATCGGGCAGGGCGCGCTGCATGGCAGTCTTGCGTTCATCTGCCCTTCGCTGGATGACGGCGATCGGACCAAATGCACCCAGGATCAAGAACATGACAGCCGCGAGAAAGGTATTTCTCCCGGTCAGACTCAAATTCGTAATGAGGAAGAAATATCCGACAACGGCCGTTATGAACGAGAGTAGGTGAATCACCGCGAAAGAATTGGCGTCCAACCGGCTCGTCAACCCTCCATGGACGAGCTTCCGCTGGACCCAGTTGAGATACCCAATCGGAGTGAATTTCGCGACAAACCTTCCGGCACCGAGTAGTAGCGGGGCGATGGCCCGTTCAGCGATCGACTTCTTGAGCTGCTCTGAACGCAGTGACTCGCGTCCGTACACTGCCAGACGATCCGTTGCCGTAAGCCGCGCCTTTACGACTCCGATCCCCACCCAGACGACGAACGCCGCAACGGCCACGAAGACCAAAACGGCGGCTGTTGTAGTAGTAAACGTCATACTTCGATGTCCACGATTTTGGCCATCCAGAATATCCCGGCGGCGATGAGAATACCCCCGACTCCCAACGCTATCCAACCGGTTAGCTGAGAAATGAGTGGCTGAAGATACTCGGGGTTCGATAGGTAGAGAAAGCCGAACAAAGCAAACGGTAGGGACGCGAGGACGAACGCAGATATCCTACCTTCGGCCGTGAGAGCCTTTACCTCTCCACGGAGGCGATTCCGCTGCAACATCGTATCGGCGACGGTCTGGAGGACCTCGGAGAGATTACCTCCGACTTCACGCTGGATCTCGATAGCCATTACCGCCCAGGTGAAGTCCTCGGATCCCGTTCGATCAGCCACGCCTTCAAGACCACCAACCACCTGACGTCCCAGGCGAATCTCGGCCACCGCCCGTCCGAACTCACGGGCCGTCGGGTCTGGTGCTTCAGAAGCCACGGCCTCCACAGCCTGCAACAGCGAGTATCCCGCTCGCAGCGAGGTCGACAAGAGCGTCAGTGTGTCTGGGAGTTGTGACTCGAACCGGCGTCGTTCCCGGCCACTCAGATAGCTCAGAGTGGCGAAAACGAACAAGATCATGACCGCGGCGACGACGACGCCGAGCACAATGCGGCGGGTGAAGAGGACCACCATCAACCCCACCACGCCGGACAGCAGAATCGAAGCTGCGATGGCTTCACCCGGCCCGAGCGCGATGTTGGCCTGGGCCAAAGCCGACTCAAGTCCGTGAAGTCCGCCACGGCGATTGGCAGCGCTTTCGGCCGAAGCCGACAATCTGCGCAGGCCCGGAATCCGAGCCAAGAAAGACTCGTCACCTTCCGGCCGAGATGCGCCACGCTCGAATTGCCGCATACGTTCTCGCATCCGCTGCTGTTGTTCGTCGCCTCGCGGGCCGAACAGAATCCACAAGAGCGCCGCCACACCAAAGAATGCCGCCAGAATGGCCACAAGCTTGAGCGTCCCCAGGGGAGCCGGAGCTCCTGACTCGACAACGACTCCCTCAGCAATCGTTGGGGCGAGCGGAATCGTAGTTGTAGCAATGACCCGGTCCTCCGGCGTGAGGTATCCCGGAACCGCTACCGCGGCCGTGTCGTTGGCTGCCCCGTAACGGACCAAAAAACGCGTGTCGAGTGGGTCGTTTTGTCGGCCATTGAAGGTGATCACGACCTTGTTGTTGAGCTCTCTACGGATGTCGCTATAGAGGGCGTCGAGTTGTGCAGCATCGGACGTCGCCTGATAACGTCCGCCGGGACTGGCGAGAGCGATCTCTTCGATGGGTCCGCCGTTGAAGTCAGCCGATTCGAGAGCGATGCCGAACACGCGAACACCCTGGCTGGCCACCGCCTGAGCGACTTGCTGGAGCGTGGCAGATGATCCCGAGTCAGAGCCATCTGTGAGGGCGATGATATGAGGCTGCAACTCGGAGTCCTCGTATAGCCGAACAGAAGCGATCATCGCATCGTAAAACGCCGTAGCGCCGGCAGGTTCCAGGCCAGAGATGACCGACGTCACAGAACGGGCATTTGTGGTGAAGGGAACCCGAATGGCTACTTCATCGCCAAAAGTAACCAGGGCGATGCTGTCGGAGGGGCGCTTGTTGTTTACAAAGTTGATGGCAGCGGCCTTCGCCGCCTCAATCGGGGCGCCCTGCATCGAACCTGAGACATCGATGGCGAGTACCACGCCGACCTCGACATTCGTCTCGCCGATGGACTCGATGGTTACCTCGCTTGTATCGAAAACCACGCCCTCTTCGGCGAGGACAATCTGGCTGAGATCGACCTCCTGTACGTTACGAATCTCGGCGACAATCGTGGTCAGGCCGTCTTCGTCATAGCGAGATGTATCAACGTCGATGATCACCACCTGCGGCTCGTCAGACTGAGCGGCACCTGGCAAGGCAAGCAAGCCGGTCAATAAGAATGCGCTGGCGAGCAGCGCTACGAACCGTCTCATCCGATCACCAGGCTTGCGCACTCTGACGGCGAGCGAAGGGCTCGGGGTCGAAGAGATCGGCCGGTAGGTCAATACCGAGGTCTTTGAGATTCTCGCTGAACGATGGCCGAATCCCGGTGGCTTTCAGCTTGCCCAGGAATCTACCGTCCTCTGACATGCCCATACCAAAGTCGAAAAGGAACAGGTCCTGAAGCGTAATGATGTCACCCTCCATGCCCTCGACCTCGGTGATGTGCGTGACGCGGCGAGACCCGTCGCGCAGACGAGCCACGTGGATGATGAGATCCACTGCCGACGAAACCTGCTCTCGAATCGCCCGGATCGGGAGGTCAAAGCCGGCCATGAGCACCATGGTTTCGATTCTTGAGAGCGTGTCACGCGGCGAGTTCGAGTGAACGGTCGTCAACGAACCGTCGTGACCCGTGTTCATGGCCTGCAACATGTCGAGGGCTTCGCCTCCACGAACCTCGCCGACAACGATGCGATCAGGTCGCATGCGAAGGGTGTTTCGCACGAGGTCCCGAATGGTGATCTGGCCCTTGCCTTCGAGGTTGGCGGGACGCGATTCGAGGCTCAGAACGTGATCCTGACGGAGCTGGAGTTCTGCCGCGTCCTCGACTGTCGCAATCCGCTCGGTGGTCGGGATGTAGGACGAGACGACGTTAAGCATCGTGGTCTTCCCAGAACCCGTACCACCGCTGATGATGACGTTCAGCCGACCGTTTACACAACCAGCCATGAAGTCGGCGACGCGCTTGTCGAAAGATCCGAATCGAATGAGATCCTCTTCGGTCAAGGGGTCGACGGAGAACTTACGAATCGTCAGGAACGGCCCACCGATTGCCAGAGGATGGATCACCGCATTGACCCGGGAGCCATCGGGAAGGCGGGCATCGACCATCGGGGTCGCTTCGTCCACACGACGCCCGACTTGACCGACGATCTTGTCGATGATTCGACGCAGGTGGGTCGCATCGACAAACCTGATATCGGTTTTGGTGAGCTTTCCGAGCTTCTCGACGTAAATCTGGTTGGGTCCGTTCACCATGACCTCGGTGACGTCGGGATCGTTGAGAATGGCGTCGATGGGTCCGTAGCCGAGGACGTCGGAGGCGATCTCATTGATGAGTTGGGATCGGTCAGCCGAAGTGAGAGGTAGACCCTGTTCCTGGTCCACGGCCCACTCAAGCATCTCGACGACTCGAAGTCGCAGCTCGGCGTCGCTCATTTGCCGGTCGTACAGCGTCGGCCCTAACTCCTCAACGACCCGAAAATGCAGCTTGCCTCGCAGCTCGCGGAACATGCTTTCACGCCGACCATCCGGACGGTCGTCACCGGCCGTCTTTGCTGCTGCTACCCGTTCTGACAATGATGCCATGGTTCGTCCCCGTTCGTAACTCTATTTCCAGCGTCGCTTGGTAGCTTTCGCTGACTCCGCGACTTCTCCCAAGATGAGCCCGGCGACCGATTCAAAACCCTTGGCAACCTTCGACCGTGGCGCAGACAAGACGACGGGTCGGCCTTCATTGACCGAAGCCGGCACAAGTCCGTCTGATGGGATACTGGCACTGATCTTCATTTTGAGTGATCGTTCGATTTCGCCTTCATCGAGGCGAGCCTTTGCGTTCGATCGGTTGAGTACAACTTTGATCTTCGATGATGGGAACTTCAGCAGGCGAAGCGTTTCGAGCGCCAGCTTGGCGTTCTTCACGCTCGGAAGGTCCATATCGACGATGAAGATGACATCGTCGGCGCGCTCAAGAAGCGAGAGCAGCAGTTCATCGAGGAGGGACGCAGTGTCGACCACGACGTACTCGAATCGATCTCGCAAGCGGGTAACGACCTCGATCAGGACTGCGGTGGATACCTCGTCGGCGAAAGCCGGTTCGAGCGGAGCCGCCAGAACTGACACTCCTTCAACATGCTTGGTGAGCAGCGAGTCGATCAGCGACTCGTCAAGTCGATCAATCTCTTGCGCGGCATTGAATATCGTGAGCTTCGGTTCGAGCTGCAGGACCAAACAAACGTCACCGAACTGAAGGTCGGCATCAACGATCGCCACCTTACCGGGACCCGCTTCTCGGGCAAGCAGCAGCGCCAGGTTCGTCGCAGTAACCGTCTTGCCGGATCCACCCTTGGCGGACGCCACGGTAATGACGCGGCCTGGCTTCGGTCCGACAGCTTCGACAGGAGCTACCGGCGAAATTCGTCGCTTGGACCGGCGTTCCGAGTCCCGCAGCACCTGATGAATCTCTTCTGCCGAGAATGGCGCCTGAATAACGTCTCGGAGTCCGAATCGGAGCGCCGCGCGCAGCAGCTGTGCGGTGATCGTGCCGGTGGCCAAGACAACCGGTAGGTCCGAGTCGAGCTCAAGCAGAAGCGAGAACGACTCGAGAGCGGCTTCATGGGCATTCGACGGCCCAAGAACCACCAGGTCGAGATCACCGGCCTCGACCAGACGCTGGGCGTCTGCGACGCTGCGCGCCGTCGTAACCACTCCCTCGAAGATGGACTTGGCTTCGGCCAAGAACTCCTCGTCCGAGTCGACAACAACGATGTCGTAGTCGTCAAAGCTCACTTACTGACCTCCGAGCAGTCTCTCGAACTCGATAAGCTGAGGGAACAGCGTCGTGAGTACACCGAAATCTGAGAACAGGTTTTCGATAACCACACCCTCTGTCTCTGCTGCCGCAAAATTGTCTGTTGGGCTCAGCGTCAACCATATCTGACCGAAGCCATAGGCGAAAGCGATTCTCTCGGCCTGATCCGGCGTCACCTCAAGGGTGAGCATCGTTCGGGTGCTGTCGTCGGGAGCAGCTGCTTCGCCTTCAACGGGTACCGCGTCAGGCACGGTGACGACAATCTCGGCGTCTTCGTCCGGCACCAGCTCACGGCCAACCGCCAGTACGGTTAGTCCTTGGAGGACATATCGGCTCAGCGTTTTGGTGGTTTGTGGGATCACAATGTCAGGGGTTCCATCGCCATCGGTGTCGACCCCCTGGCCACCCGGAACCGCCCCATCCGTTGTGCCATCCGTTGCGGTCACCTCTCCGAGTCCCAGACCGTCAACCGGAGTAAACCCAATCAGTTCGACTTCGCCGGTCACGATCATGTCGATCCGGTCGCCTGGCTGAACCAGTTCATTCAAACCCTGATTGCCGGGAGCGGCTATCGTCATCGCCCGCTTGCCATTCGGGATTACGTCGGCCAACGGGCGGACATCCTCGGTGATCGGGGTCCACTGATCGGACGTCAGAATCTGGTTTGCGGAGATCGGGCCAGCCGCGACCATATTGTTGAGAACGAACGCCTGAAGATCGGCTTCATTGGTAATGGCGTTGGCCGGAACGTACTTCTCGTTTTCCACTGAGAGCACAAACCACTGGTTGGCGTTGGCAACAATGCCTTCGGTGCCTTCGGGTACGAGGACAGTCGCTCGATACACCGCGGTCTCCGTGAGCCCTTCCTTGGCGGCATCTTCGGCGTTGGTCAGCACTTGCCAGACGGCGAGTGCTGCCAGTCCAGCGAGAATGATCGCAATTGCGAGAACTACTACCCTTTTACCCACGACTTCTCCTCTTGACACTCCGAATTAGCACGCGGAATAGGTGCGCTGAAGTTTCATTGACAGCCAAACCTATCCCCCTTGTATTCATCCACTTTGCGCACGCGAGACGCTGCTCGGATGCGGTCTTATTAGGCTTGGAGACTCTTCGCAAAGCCAACAATCCTGGCTCGCCGATGTCCTGCGAAAAGACTACTACAGGCCAGTAACGAACCGATGCTTTTGAATCGGACCGGCCAATCTGGCCGACCCGTTTCAATTACTATCGGCGGCCTATGCCGCGCTCTTTAAGCTCTTGTAGAATTGCTTCAAGAGACGAATCTACGTTGAAGGCACTTTCGGTCTCTTCGGCCGACTCGGTCTCCCGCTCGAACTCGTGTCGCTCAGGCGGGCGACGCCGCGGGGCGGCCTGCTCGGTGACGGGCCTCTCCTGGTAGCCAGGCAGAGCCTGCTTGATCGAAAGACTTACCCGACGGCGCTGATTATCCATCTCGGTAACTTTGACCTCTACCGGCTGTCCCAGAGACAATTCCAGTTCAGGTGACTCGACGCGGTGCATCGCAATCTCAGAAACGTGTACAAGGCCTTCGACACCGTCGCCGACGGATACGAATGCGCCGAACGGAACGGTCTTCGTAACGACTCCACTCACGTTGTCGCCGACCGAGAACTGGCGGGCGAATGACTCCCACGGATCTTCCATCGTCTGTTTGATGGAAAGCGAGATGCGCTCGCGATCGCGATCCACTTCGAGCACTCGAACTTGAACTTCGTCGCCGACCTTGACCACCTCGGACGGATGGTTGACATGCTGATACGAAAGCTCGGACACATGAACAAGCCCGTCCATGCCTCCGAGGTCCACGAACGCGCCGAAATTGACAACAGATGACACAACACCGGGGCGAGCGTCACCGACCTGGAGGTCATCGAGGAACGCTTGGCGTTGCTCGGCCTGAGCTTCTTCCAACCAGGCGCGCCGGGACAACACCACATTGTTGCGATTACGGTCGAGTTCGATCACCTTTGCCTCGATCAGTTCACCAACGTAGGGATCGAGGTCTCGGACTCGGCGTAGCTCCACCAACGAAGCGGGCAGGAAGCCCCGCAAGCCGATGTCGACGATGAGTCCGCCCTTGACGACCTCGATAACCGGGCCGGTAACCGTGCCGCCAGCATTGGTAATTCGTTGAATCTTGCCCCAGGCACGCTCATACTGAGCACGTTTCTTGGAGAGAATCAGGCGACCTTCTTCGTCTTCCTTATCGAGGACCAGGGCCTCAAGGGTTTCGCCGATCTCCACGACACTCAACGGATCAACGGCCTTGCGAATCGACAACTCGCTCAGCGGGATGACACCTTCGCTCTTGTAACCAATGTCGACGAGAACCTCGTCGTTCTCAATGGCGACGACTACACCCTCGACGATGTCGCCTTCCTTGAACTCAAGCATCGTGTGCTCGATGGCGGCTTCAAAGTCATCGGCGATGCTGTCTGGCAGATCCGAGATACGCGTCGGAACGATGGCTGGAGGACCGTCGTATATCGGTTCCTCAGCCGCTTCTTCGGAGCTGTCGGTGCCGACCTCGTCGGTAGTCTTGGGTACTTCGGATTCTGCGACCTCCTCCGCCTCGGCGACTGCGGGGGCTTCTGGGGTCACAGGGGCAGCGTCTGCTACGGACGCAGCTGGGGCACCGGCTAGAGCCGGATCAACCTCGTCCTCGGTGGCCGGGGCCGGCGGGGCGTCAGGCAGATCGGCCTCCGGCTGGGGTGGCACTTCTGGAGTGCCGGGGGGTTCAGTATGGCTAGCCTCGACTTCGGTGGTCGTCGGCTCGGTGGTTACCTCGTCCGGATTGGACGCGGCGTCGTTATCGGTAGACATTGATTTGTTTATTACCTCCAGGAAAGCTCCCGCGGTCTAGCCACGAGGCAAAACGAAGCCTAGCAGTGGATATTCCCGCGGCCAAGATGATTCATGCCTTGACGTCCGCCAGCGTCCGGCCAACCCCGACATCAACCTTGAGCGGGACCGCAAGGTCCGCCACACCCTCCATCGCCTCTACCAGGAGGCTCGTCACGTTCGCAACGTCTGATTCAGCTACTTCGACAACCAGTTCGTCGTGAATCTGAAGAAGTTGCTGTCCGGAGGTGCCGTCCAGCCGATCCTCGACGGCCAGCATCGCCAGCTTTATGATATCCGCGGCAGTTCCTTGCACCGGGGCGTTGAGAGCCATCCGTTCGCCCATCTGGCGGATTCGCCAATTGTCCGACCGAAGTTCCGGAAGGTACCGGCGACGGCCAAAAACGGTTTCCGTGTAGCCGAGCGTCTTGGCACCGTCGATAATGGACTGCATGAATGCCTGAACGTCAGGGAACTTCGCGAAGTAGGTTTCGATGTGGTCTTTCGCCTCATCGCGAGAGATCTCTAGACGCTCGGACAGTCCGTACGCTTCCATCCCGTAAAGCAAGCCGAAATTGATCGCCTTGGCGCGGCGCCGCTGCTCAACCGTTACCTCATTGAGGGGAACACCGAATACTGAAGCTGCCGTAGCCGTGTGGACATCGGCAGCCGCTGATCCAAACGCCGACAGAAGCCCCTCGTCTCTGCACATGTGGGCGAGAATTCTGAGCTCGATCTGGCTGTAGTCGGCAACGACGAAGACATTGCCGGGTCCGGCCACGAACGCTCGCCGGATCGTGCGTCCGGTCTCGGACCGCACAGGAATATTCTGGAGGTTCGGGTGGTCCGATGAAAGCCTGCCGGTCGCAGCCGCCAGCTGATTGAACGTCGTGTGAATCCGCCCGTCGCTCGTAATAAGCGGAAGGAAACCGTCGACGTACGTTGATCGGAGTTTCTCCAGCTCACGGTATCGCAGAAGTTGTTCGACTATCGGGTGTTCGAGCTTGGCCAGCACCGATGCGTCGGTTGATGGCACGCCTTTCGATGTTTTCTTGAGAACGGGCAGCTCCAGCTTGTCGTACAAGACGGTCCTCAGCTGCGCGGTTGAATTGACGTTGAAGGTTTCGCCCGCCAGTTCATGGATGGCCGCCTCAAGGACCAAGAGATCGGCCCGCAGCGTTTTGCCGAGGTCGACAAGATACTGACGATCAACTCCGATCCCGCGCGCTTCCATGGCGTGCAATACGGGAACCAAGGGCATTTCGATCTCATTGAACAGCTCCAGGGAAGCTTGCTCGCTGAGAGCACGCGACAAGGGTTCGAATAGCAACCTCGTCGCTATGGCCCTCCGTCCAGCCGCGTCGAGGTTCACACCAGCGGTGTCATCGAAATCGAATGCTCCCTGCGCCGGATCGTCGACCACGTCGACGCTATCGATCTCGAGGTTGAGGTATCGATCGGCAAGCTCGTCGAGCCCGAACGCCCGCCCGGTCGGATTGATAACGTAGGCAGCGATGGACGGATCGAACGCGACACCCCGCAACTCAAGAGACCCGAGGGCGGCCATCAGTCCTTTGCTGTCATGCACCGTCTTGGTGATCCGGTCATCACGAAGCCAGGCTTCGGCAACGGCGACATCTCTGAGTACATAGGCATGTTGATCGCCATCGGCGAAGGCAAGCCCATCAAGTCGACCGCCGTCCCACACGGGTGCGATTCCGACGGGTTGCGCCAGGTTCAGAACGGGATCCATCGATGTTATGACGTCGACGTCCGGCGTAAGGACCGCCCCGGCAGGCGCCAGGCCACCGGGGTGAACGGCCAGGAGGTCATTCCACAATGTGTGAAACTCCAGCGACTCGAACAACCGCTTGGTCGCGCCTTCATCCCAGTCAGACCACACGAGATGGTCCGACTGGACGTCTTTGAGCGGTACCGTGTCGACAAGTTTCATGAGTCTTCGATTCAGAAACGCCTGTTCGCGCGCCT
>Ga0224506_10000740_pt1 | contig 25873 bp, 26 predicted proteins | sample SF_Jan12_sed_USG_2_FD_169108 | JGI IMG/M metagenome (GOLD analysis project Ga0224506, IMG submission 169108) | Sediment microbial communities from San Francisco Bay, California, United States - SF_Jan12_sed_USGS_8_1 | ecosystem: Environmental > Aquatic > Marine > Sediment | place: USA... | reverse complement strand
CATTGTTTAATTACTGTGGTAACAGCATCATCGCAGACAGCGAAGCCGCGTTTGATCAGGGCAGCGTCATCGCCTGTGTCTATACCTGGTATTTCGAGTTGTTTAACGAGTTAATTAAAGCCTGTAGCCGTCAGTCTTTATCCACCGAACTAGCGTCAGAGCTGGTGCTAGGCATGGCAAAAGGTGCTGCCAGTCTGGCGCTGCAGGATGACAACAGATCACCGGGTGAAATCGCCGAAGCCATCGCCACCGACGGCACTTTTTCCAGGCTTGGGCTTGATCTGCTGAAAGATCAGGATGCGTTCAAACCCTGGCACGAAGCCTGCCAGGAGTTGAGTAAACGTATGGCTGATTGAGTGCAGGTATTAAGATGAAAGCCAAAGAAACCTGCATCTACCTGGGACAAGCGCTGGCCGCTTACGGCTTTAAAGACGGCCACCCTTTCGGCCCGCAACGCCACGACGTTTTTCAGGCGGAGCTACTTCGACAGGGTCTGGATAAACATCTCGTTATTCAGGAGCCTGTAATGGCGGCGCCTGGGAGTATCGAGTTATTTCATACCACCGATTACATCGAAAAGGTACAGGATTTTTCCAAATTCGGGACAGGGTTTCTTGATGGCGGTGACACGCCCTCTTTCATTGGCATGTATGAAGCTGCGGGTCATGTCAGCGGATCGGTAATAGATGCGATAGATCGAATCATGAAAGGTGAATTTCGTCGCGCCTTCTCGCCTATCGCCGGGCTACATCATGCGCGCCGACACGTTGCTGCCGGTTTTTGTGTCTTCAACGACTGCGGCATCGCCATCGAATACTTGCGCGCCGAGTATGGTATTAAACGCGTAGCCTATATCGACATCGACGCTCATCACGGCGATGGCGTGTTCTACAGCTTTGAAGACGACCCTGATCTACTGTTCGCCGACATTCATCAAGACGGTCGTACACTATATCCCGGCACAGGCCTTAAAGAGGAAACAGGTAAGGGCGCAGCCCAGGGAACTAAACTAAATATTCCGGTACCACCCCATGCAGATGATGCCGTATTCCAATCAGTATGGCCTCAGGTTGAAGCTTATTTAGAGGCTGGAAAACCTGAGTTTATTTTACTTCAGTGCGGCGCAGATAGTATTGAAGGTGACCCAATTACCAATATGGCCTTCAGCCCGGCATCACACGCTTATGCGGCTCTACGCTTACGCGACATCGCTGACCATCACTGCGAAGGCCGTATGCTGGGTATGGGCGGCGGTGGTTATAACCACGATAATATTGCCCGTGGCTGGACTGCTGTTGTGCATTCGATGGTTAGTTAATCATCCAGGCCTACTCCCAGCGGACCAGATCATCGTTATCAACCGCTGATTGTAAAAGTTCCAGTAAAGGAACAGCCCTTGTATGGATTGAAACCTTCGGTTGATCATCTTCGCCCTGTTTCGTCGAGATATCTTCTGGTAGCTTAACCAGAGCCTGTTTCAGGTTGTTGAGTGCCGAAACCACATCATCCGCAACAATCCCTCCAGGCACAGCAAGGCCGTAGTCCATCATTTCCAGCATTTTTAATCCGATATCACCAAACATGGTAATGTTGGCATAGGATTTTGTTTTAAATGTAATTAGCATAAACTCCCCCGTACATAAAACCAACAGGATACTCTGGTGAACAAAAGCTTTTTCACTAACTTAATTGCACTAACTGTCGCTATTTTTGCACACTTCGCGCATCACGATTTAATCTTTACCATGGCAGTATTTGCGCTGTCCGGTGCCATAACAAACTGGCTGGCAATTCACATGTTATTCGAGAAAGTACCCGGATTATACGGCTCCGGCGTCATTCCGGCACATTTTGAGGAATTCAAACAGGGTATCCGTAATCTGATCATGAATCAGTTTTTTACCGAGGAAAACATCGATCGTTTTCTGAACCAGAGCCAGCGTACTGGAAAGCACCCCCAACTGGCGACTGTTATTGGAAAAATTGATCTTTCTCCGGCATTTGACACGCTGGTGAAAACAATCATGGAATCTTCATTTGGCAGTATGTTAGCAATGGTGGGTGGCGAAGCGGCTTTAATACCGCTCAAACAACCATTTATCGACAATATGCGAGCTTCGATTGTCGAAATTACCGAGAGCGATGAATTTTCGATACTATTAATAGAAGCGCTTGAGCAGCCCGATGTCATGTCTGATTTAAAACAGGACATCCAGAATATTATCGATAGCCGGCTCGATGAGCTCACACCTAAGATGGTAAAGACGATTATTCAGGACATGATTCGCCAGCACCTTGGCTGGTTGGTGGTCTGGGGCGGGATATTTGGTGCCCTGATAGGCCTGCTCAGTCAATTGTCGGGGTTGATCTAATCGGAAGTCTTACAACATAACTGGATTACTTGTAAGTTCTCATTATTAAACTAATCTATTTAGTATTACTTTTACATGAGAGCTCTTTTCTCTAGACGATTGAATGTCCACTCCTGGCAATAATGAGCGGTACCCTACCCTTAGCTCTGACTCAACAGCAACAGATATCGACAGTACTCATATCGAAGCACTTGATGCGGCACTGCATCAAGAATGGGCGCTGGGTAGAAACATTATCCTGACCTGGGTTCCGCGTGAAACCAGTATTGATATACTGGTTATCCCCCACTATATGTTGAGCGATATATTCTCCGACCTGAACCACGATACCGATACACCTCATGACTTTCATTCCTCGTATGCAATCAAAGACGGGCCAGAAGTAATGATCAGAGATGTTATTTCAGGACCCAAGATGAGTGATGATGATCATCTGCAATATTTTTCCCGGCTGTTTGATGCCGAACCACATACCATTGATATACCTTTTACACCGGGGCTTGAAGTTCCTTATCAGACCATTGAGTCGATGGTTAAACGATACGGCATATCCTATGTTGAAGACCGAGCCGTGGTACTGTTCGATATTGTTGAATTTTCACTGCTATCCCCGCTTGATCAAGTTGCCCAACTTAACAGTCTGGCGTATTCGATTAACTCCGCTTATTCAAAAATGCTGGATAACGACATTTACGTCAACTTTGCCAGAACTACTACCGGTGATGGCTTTTATATCTGGAACCGGGACCGTAGTATTCAGGCAAATGTCGATCTCTATCATTTTATGCATCTGATTTTAGCCAACAATGCAATTGCTCATAGTAAATCTCTGAGTAGCTCGACACCTCTGTTAAGAACGGGATTTCATGTTGGCGGGCATTACGAGTTTTATCAGTCAGAAGGTCTGAGTCCTACGGTTTATAGCTATATTGTCGGTGACGTTACCATAGAGCTATCGCGCATCGTTGACCAGGCGCTACCCGGTCAGGTGCTGCTTGGTGATTTTCTGGTGCCGATTTACGACGATGAAGATAATACTCGCTTCAAGCTAGATACGATTCAATTCATCGAAGCAGCACAGGACAGGCTTTCGAGTCTGAATGGCCTGGTGCTTTCAGGTGATAAAATTAATTCGATAAAATGCTATTTAACCGGGGATAAGATGGGTGATAGAAAAGAGTTTACAGTCCACCGTTATATGGTAGTGGACAAACACTTCAGGGGGCGAAATGTCTATAATGCTAAAATCAATATTTACCGCGAAGATTCAGAGCCGGTATTTCTCGGTCTGCAAAATAGTGAACTGGAAAATTTCAAAGCAGTATTTAGTAATTTTATCACTCCAACTGCCTGACTCCCGATATTTTCTTTTTCGAGATTAATCGCAATAATATTTAATCAAATTCTTGTCTCTACCATTGACAGACTGCCCTAGACTGATAAAGCCGGTTCCTACCAGAGTTAGTTCTTCTCGGCGCAAAAAAATTTCCTGGCCTTCCTGTGTCGTGACAAAAGTGCCATTAGTACTTTGGTCAGTAATAATGAACTTGCCACGGCGATATTCGACTTTAGAATGGTAGCGCGAGATAAGTTCACCAACGACCACCATATCACAGTCCACACCACGCCCCAGCACATAAGCGTTAGCGCCTCTCCGAATCGAATGCTCATAATCGTGGAAGATTAATTTTAGAATTTTGGATTGATGCTGGCGCCCAGGATTAGTAAAGCTACTGGCCGTTGCCATATTAGTCACATCACCATCATCTTCCCAGGCACACATATAGACATCTAACGCCCCTTGTCGCCCCCTGACATGAAGGTGGTCGAATGGGCGCATAACACTTATCAGTTCGGAGTTTCTAAGCATGAAGGATAACTCTTTACTACAGAGAATTTGCCTGGCACCAGCCATACTTACAATACGCGCAGCGACATTAACCGTGTCACCGAAAATATCATCGTCTTCGAGAATTGCACTACCGTATTGCATACCGATGCGAATCGAAACACCAACATTTTCTGTGGAGAGGACATCTTCCATGGCTTCCTGTATCGAGCGAGCCGCGTAGACCGCCATATCTACATCGGTAAAGTAAGCCAGTATTTCATCGCCAATAGTCTTTACCAACTCGCCTTTATTATCCTCGACAATTGATATCAGCGTATCGAGTGCACTCGATATCCTCTCTCGAGCGCGGTCATCGCCCATATTTTCGTACATTGCTGTACTACCGGCGACATCTGCAAACATTACGACGCAGTTGATTGTTGTTCGCGTCATATTTAAATATTTATCCCAGTGATTTAAGAATAATAAGGCCTCTCGAAAAAATTCAGACCTTGCTTAATGTTTATATAGCATGTTATTGAAATCAATAAAAATATTCCGATCTTTATTTAGATGAAACATAGTCGATGGCACGAGAAATTCGCTCGATTGTCCGAGTCTTGCCGATCATCGCAACAGTCTCATCGATTGGTGGTGAGAATGATCCACCGGTTACAGCTACTCTTAAAGGCTGACCGACTTTACCCATATTAATATCCAGTTCGAGGGTAATTTCCTCAATAACCTGATGGATACTACTCTTTTCCCAGGATTCTAGCTTCGAAAGTTTGTCGAGTAATAAGCCAAGCGGCTCTATTGCCACAGGCCTGAGCGCTTTTTTCGCGGCTTTAGGGTCGTAGGCTGCAAAATCCTGGAAATAGTAAAGAATACTATCGGCTAGCTCGTTAATAGTCGATACCCGCTGCCGATACAGATCAACAATATTCTCAAAGTCCGGCCCTGATTGGTGCTCTACAGTCATTTTGGCCAACCGTTGTTCGACCAGACTGACAATATACTCCAGTGGCAGATTCATTAAATATTGTTGATTAATCCATTTCAGCTTATCGGTATTAAATGAAGAAGCTGATCGATTGATATCGTCGAGTGAAAAATATTCGATCATTTCATCAATACTGAACAACTCCTGATCGCCATGCGACCACCCCAGACGCACCAGATAATTAAGCATGGCTTCGGGAAGATAACCGTCGTCAAAATATTGCATCACACCGACTGCACCATGGCGTTTGGACAGGCGCTTACCGTCGTCACCCAGAATCATCGGTACATGGGCATATTCCGGACATTCAGCACCGAGTGCTTTGAGGATATTAATTTGCCTGGGAGTATTATTCACATGATCATCACCCCGAACCACATGGGTAATGTTCATATCCATATCGTCGACTACCACCGACAGATTATAGGTCGGGGAAGCATCGCTGCGTTGAATAATAAGATCATCCAGCTCCTGATTACTAACCCTGATTTCACCCTTCACATGATCGACAAAAACCACTTCACCCTGTTGCGGGTTTTTAAAGCGAATTACTAACTCCTGCTCAGCATCGGATTTTAAACCCAGCTCGCGACAACAACCGTCATAACGCGGTTTTTCTTTCTTTGCCATTTGAGCTTCGCGTAAAGCTTCCAATCGATCTTTCGAACATGCGCAATAATAGGCATCCCCCTGATCGACTAGCTGCTGAATAATAGTTTTGTAGCGGTCGAACCGATGCGTTTGAAAAATTGGACCCTCGTCATAATCGAGCTTTAACCACTCCATTCCATCGAGAATGGCCTGTACGGACGCCTCGGTGGAGCGTTCCAGGTCGGTATCTTCGATACGCAACACAAATTTGCCAGCCATTTTCTTACTGTAAAGCCAGCAAAAAAGTGCCGTACGAGCACCTCCAACGTGTAACACACCAGTCGGGCTGGGTGCGAAGCGGGTTTTGATCATTGACGATTCTCGAAGCTAATGAGTAAGGCGGGTATTCTAACAAAATCTGGGGCATAAAAGATTCAAAAACGCATTAACATCCAGTTTATGCCCTGCATACAACCAAGCGCGTAAATACCAGCCAAGACATCATCGATCATAATACCAAAACCGCCGCCAATACCTTTGTCGGCCAATTTGACCGGCCAGGGTTTGACGATATCAAAGAAGCGGAACAGCACAAACCCGGCCAGAACCCATTGCCAGTTGACTGCCGGTACCGCAATCATGGTGATCCAGAAACCGATAAATTCATCCCAGACGATTCCTCCATGGTCATGAACCTCGAGTGCGTGACTGGTAAAACCGCAAAGATAAACACCTGCGACAAAACCGGCCAGCAAGATGATTAAGTAGGGTAATAATTCCAGATGACTAATTAATAGATAAGGCGGGATTGCCGCCAATGTGCCCACGGTTCCCGGTGCAAATGGTGATAAGCCAGAACCAAACCCAACCGAAAGAAAGTGCCGGGGATCGAGCAGAAAGGCAGGCGGTATTGGTTTATTTGCCAAAATGCTGGTACCCCTTTGTATTAGACAGATCGATAGTTTCGTTTTCGGTATGCAGATAAAAACCCGATTCAGTTATTTGTCCGATCAAATGCAATTGGCAATCTGGATTTTTTTGATTCCATAGCATGATCTGATCTTTATAACCGGGCGAAATCGTTAAACAAAGCTCGTAATCATCTCCGCCGCTTAGCGCATATTCGTATGCATCATTATCCACTATCCATTCGTTCACCGGTAGAGCGTCTTGGCTGATCGAAGCTCCAACCTTACTTTTATCCAGAATGTGTTTTAAATCTCCCACCAACCCGTCGGACAAATCTATCGCGGCATTGGCAAAATTTCGCAAAAAATCGGTTAGACAAAGACGAGGGGTAGGACGATTGACTGCTTCTAAGCAAGGTACTATTAACTTTTCTTCTAATTGAATTCGATTTTGTAAGTGAGCCAATCCAAGAGCAGCATTGCCTATTTGCCCGGAAACCAGAATTAGGTCACCAGGATTGGCACTACTCCTGGTTATGTATTTATCCTTGTCGACCAGGCCCGTCACCTGAATGGTGATCGACAATGGGCCATGGCAGGTATCGCCACCCACTAGCTCAATTCGGTATTGCTCGGCTATTTTTCTTAGGCTCGCTGAAAAAGAATCTAACCAGCTTTCGTTGGTATCGGGTATGGTCAGGGACAATAGAAACCAGGCCGGGGACGCACCCATAGCGGCCAGGTCACTTAAGTTTACGGCCAGAGATTTATGGGCAATGTCGGCAGGACTGGTCTCTAGTGGAAAGTGAACACCGGCAATTAGTGTATCTACACTCATCACCGCCTGTTTACCTTCGGGGATTTCCAGGATTGCAGCATCATCGCCCGAAGGTAGTTCTGGCGGCCACTGACTAGAACCAATACCAGCAAAATATTTTTCTATGATGGAGAATTCTGCCTGAGGCATAAATCAAACTCGTCGTCTGCTTGATTAACCAGAGGTTTCTAACTGTCGCATTTCGCGAGACAGGGGATCGAGTACACCGTTGATGAATTTATGACTTTCGTCGGCACCATAGATTTTCGCTAGATTCACAGCCTCATTGATGACGACTTTATAGGGAATTTCGAGATGATGCATGAACTCATAGGTCGCTATTCGTAATATATTGCATTCGATGGGATCGAGATGATCCTCAAAGTTTTCTACAAATTTTCGATATATCTCATCAAGTTCGCTCACCTGTGCCGGGATTTTAAACAGTAATTCGAGAAAATATTCCTCGTCACCGGAAGAAACCCCCTGCTCTTCCAGATAATGCTTTTTAATCCAGTCGAGCTCTTCGCCGGAAAGTTGCCATTGGTAGAGAGCCTGTAAAACTTTGTCACGGGCATGCTTGCGTTTTTTGATAAAACGTTTGTCGTTGGTGTTAGCTGACATTACCCGGGGTTAACCAATTTTCCGTAGTAAGCTAATCATTTCCATCGCTGTCATTGCCGCGTCGGCACCTTTGTTACCAGCCTTGGTCCCCGCCCTTTCGATAGCCTGCTCGATACTGTCGGTGGTCAATACACCGTTAATCACCGGAATCGAATTTTGTAATGCCAGTGACGATAATGCCTTCGCATTTTCACCTGCGACAAAATCGAAATGCGGGGTCGAACCACGGATCACGGCACCGAGACCGATGATGGCATCAAATCCGCCTGATTTAGCATACTTTTGCACTACCAACGGCATTTCGAAAGCGCCGGGAACATGGCTGACAGTGATATCACTGGCTTTAATTCCGGCTCTTTTCAGGGTATCGAGAGCGGCCGCCAACAGGCTCTCGACAATAAAGCCGTTAAACCGGCCAACGACAATGGCGATCTTCGCTTTATCGACGCTGATATCACCGTTTACTTCATTTACTTCACTCATAACTATTTCCTCTTTGCTGCATCGCAGGCTTTAATCTGTATAGTAATCGACAATTTCGAGGCCGAAACCGGCCAGTGCATGGAAGCGCTTCGGCGCGCTCATCAGGCGCATTTTCCGTACACCGAGATCGACCAGAATCTGCGCGCCGATACCATAGGTTCTTAAGTCTTCGTTATGCTCCTCTTCGGGATGAGCCTCTTCACGAATCAGCGATTCGATTTGCATCACTAAATCTTTTGGCGTCTCTGGCTGACGCAAAAAGACGATAACGCCCTCGTCATCTTTATTAACCGTATCCATGACATCGCGCAATGGCCAGCCACGACCGATAGTACCCGATAGTGTATCGGTCAGTGTATTTTGTACATGTACGCGAACGGGTACCGGCTGATCGGGATCGACCTTGCCTTTGACCAACGCGAGGTGTAATTCCTGGGCGATACTATCCTCGTAGGCATAGAGCTGAAAATTACCGAAATCGGTGGGGAATTTCGTTTCAATAATGCGTTCGACAGTGTGTTCGTTTTCAATTCGATATCGAATTAAATCTTCGATGGTACCTATCTTAAGACTATGTTCTCTGGCAAATTTTTCGAGGTCATTGCGCCGGGCCATAGTGCCATCTTCATTGAGGATTTCGACGATAACCGCCGCAGGCTCATAACCAGACAAACGTGCCAGATCACAACCGGCCTCGGTATGGCCGGCTCTAATTAATACACCGCCCTTACGTGCCATAATCGGAAACACATGACCGGGTTGCACGATACTTTCCGGGGTTGCTTCAGCACTAACCGCTGCCAGTACTGTAGTTGCACGATCAGAAGCCGAAATTCCCGTGGTAACGCCCTCGGCGGCTTCGATAGAAACCGTGAAATTAGTTTCCATATGCGCCTGATTATCACCCACCATCAGTGGCAGGCGTAATTGCTGGCAACGCTGCTCAGACAAGGTCAGGCAAATCAACCCGCGTCCGAACCGTGCCATGAAGTTAATCGCATCGGCATTTACGGCCTCTGCTGCCATGAGTAAATCGCCTTCATTTTCACGATCTTCATCGTCCATGATCACAACCATTTTACCGGCTTTGATGTCGTCGATTATTTCCTGAGTAGTGTTTAAATTCATACGGCCTTCTAAGTTCTGTAATTCAATATTCGATAAACCCTGAGTTCGCCAATGTACCTAACATTTGGCTATCAGAATTGGCTGTCTTATTCGCTTTACCAGCGATCAGGCGCTCCAGGTAGCGCGCGATTATATCAACTTCGATGTTGACCTGTGTATTTTCCTGATAATTTGCGAAAATCGTCTTCTGCTGGGTATGCGGCACGATATTGACCTCGAACTGGTTATTTTCGACCCGGTTGACCGTTAAACTCGTACCATCGATGGTTATCGAACCTTTAGCCGCAATATAGTGCTGTAACGATGCATCCACCTCGAATCGATAACGGACCGAGCGTGCGTCCTGAATCAGCGATACCACGCGACCTATGCCGTCAACGTGACCGCTCACCAGATGTCCACCCAAAGCAGTATTGAGCGTCAGGGCCTTTTCAAGATTGACCGGGCTACCTGGCTTTAGGCATCCCAGACTGGTCTTACCCAGCGTCTCCAGAGAAACGTCTGCAGCAAAGCCCTGAGCGTGATACGACACCGCAGTTAAACAAACGCCATTTACCGCTATGCTATCTCCGAGATCACTATCACTCAGCTGGAGATCGCCGGTATTGATCGTCAGCCGTTTATCGCCACCCTTTGATTCTATGCTCGTTATCGAGCCAACAGCCTGGATAATCCCCGTGAACATTAAGCTTTCACCTCCATGCTATAACTGGTCATAGGCAATGCTGAACCGTTGTCGAATGTAGCCCCTGCAGTGATGCCCGCTTTGGCAATTTGTTCGGCATCGTCCAGACGGTTATACACGGCATGCATGGCACCGAGTGCAAATTCCGCACCGGAACCAACCGCCCAGAACCGAGAATACTGATCGACTTCACGCAATGAATATAATCCGAAAATACCATTGCTGTTCATGATCAGAGCATCGACCCGTGATGACTCATAGGAGTCCTCGTCTTCTTCTTTACTATTGAGAAAATATTCTTCTTTCAAAATCGGATGAATCGTTTTCAGAGTATTAAAAATGGTGAGCCGATTGGAAAAATCAATTTTATCGGAGTGATTGATGATCAGGCTCTGCATCACCAGTTGATGCGCGGCACTACCGACTATGCCCATATAATTGTCCGAAGCAACACCGCTGAAACGCAGTATTTTATCAGAGTCGGTTACATATTCAGCCGCCTGCTTGGTATCGCCGAAGCTGGTCAAACTATCGGCAGCGATGCAGGCTACATTGTTTTTTAATACGGCGACGATGGTAGACACAACTAGCACCACTCTGGAGTCAGGGTTATACGAATATCCTCGCCTACGCTGCGAAGCTGTTTTATTTTACACTTTGGGGTGAAATCCATCTCGGTTAATTCTCCCAGATCCAGTAAACCACGAGCCTGACTACCGAGGAATTGCGGCGCCAGGTAGAGTACCAGTTCGTCGACCAGTTTTTCGCGCATCAAAGCACCGGCCAGGGTCTGGCCGCATTCGGTATGAATTTCATTAATTTCTCGTGAGGCCAGATGTTCTGTTAATGCGTTGAGGTTTATATGTCCATCAAGGTCTTCAAGTACTGTTATATCCGCCCCGGCGGCAAGTAACGGTCGATGCCTGTCTTTATCGGCAATCAAGGTATATATCCACACCGCGCCACCCTGTTCAAATATCTTTTCCTGACCGCTTAACCTTAGCCCGGAATCGACAATGACTTTAACCGGCTGACTAACCTCTCTTTGTTGATTCAATTCTTCCGCCGACAAGCGAACACTCAAGGATGGGGAATCGGCCAGGACCGTGGCTGCACTAGATAATATCGCACTAGACCTGGCCCTCATAAACTGGACATCCCGGCGAGCCTTCTCACCCGTAATCCACTGGCTTTTACCGTTACTCAAAGCTGTTCGTCCATCGAGTGAACCAGCCATCTTTAATCGTATATATGGCCGTTTATTTTCAAAGCGAGAAATAAAACCACAATTTAACTCGCGAGCCTGAACCTCGAGTACACCTGTTATCACTTCTATTCCGGCCTGTTTTAATTGATCAATACCGTTACCTGAGACCTGCGGATTAGGATCCTGCATCGCAATAATCACTTTTGCTGGTTTGAGATTTAATAACGCATCAACACAGGGTGGTGTTTTGCCGTGATGCGAACAGGGTTCGAGCGTGACATAAATTTCACTACCCGGTTCTATGTCTGCATGGTTAATGGCATTGATTTCTGCGTGAGGACCACCTGTATATTCATGCCAGCCTTCGGCGACCAAAATATTATCCCGGACGATCACGCAACCAACTCTCGGATTAGGCGCGGTCGAATACAAACCCTTTCGAGCAAGCTGAAGAGCCCGCGACATCCAGTATTCGTTGTTGGCAAGATTAGGCATAAAACAGAAGAGGTTGACTTGCGACTATTCGTCTTCGTCGATTAAAGGAACCTGCCGTCGTTGCAATTCCGGCGTTGGTTCGGAAGCCAGGGTTTGAATCACCTCTTCGAAGGCCTGTATATCTTCAAAACTAAGATAAACCGAGGCAAAACGAATATACGCGACGTGATCCAGGCGTTGTAGCTCATGCATCACCATATCGCCAATTTTGCGCGTCGATATCTCTCGAGCCTCGATACCGAGTAGCTGTTTCTTAATTCGACTCACGGCATCTTCGATTAATTCGGCCGATACCGGGCGTTTTTCCAACGCTCGCATCATACCACTGCGTAGCCGTACTTCATCAAAAGCGTCGCGACTACCGTCACTCTTAATCACCATCGGCATGTTCAGCATCGGTGATTCGTAGGTGGTGAACCGGGCCTCACAGGAATTACATTCCCTCCTGCGGCGAACCTGTGTCGAGTCCTGAGCCAGTCTGGAATCGACAACACGAGTATCAGGTGTACCGCAGAAGGGGCATTTCATAAGAGTAGAAGCTTAATCTCTGTAGACAGGCAGGCGCTGACAGATTTCAGCCACATTAGCCTTAACCGTAGCAATCACATCATCGTCGCCCATGTTTTCAAGAATATCACAGATCCAGTTAGCCAGATCGCGTGACTCGGCTTCGTTAAAACCTCGAGTAGTAATCGCCGGTGAGCCGATACGAAGCCCTGAAGTCACAAAGGGAGACTGCGGATCGTTCGGAACCGAATTTTTGTTTACTGTGATATTAGCTTTACTTAAGGCAGCATCGGCGTCTTTACCGGTAATTTCCTGACGAATCAGCGACAACAGGAATAAATGATTGTCGGTGCCGCCAGAGACGATATCAAACCCGCGAGAGATAAATTCTTCGGCCATGGCATTGGCATTGATCAATACCTGCTTCTGGTATTCGACAAAATCATCACTCATAGCTTCTTTGAAAGCGACTGCCTTGGCTGCAATAACGTGCATTAACGGGCCGCCCTGGGTGCCGGGGAAAACCATCGAACTTAACTTCTTTTCGATTTCAGGATTCGCTTTCGCCAGAATTACACCGCCACGAGGACCGCGTAAGGTTTTATGAGTTGTACTGGTGCAGACATCAGCGATGCCGACCGGATTCGGATAAAGACCAGCGGCTACCAATCCGGCAACATGGGCCATATCGACAAATAAATACGCACCAACCTCGTCGGCGATATCACGAAAACGCTGCCAGTCGACAACGCGTGAATAGGCTGAGAACCCAGCCAGAATCATTTTTGGCTTGTGCTCACGAGCGAGCGCTTCGACTTCAGTGTAATCGATTTCACCGGTCTCACTATCGAGACCATACTGCACTGCATTAAACAACTTACCCGAAAAGTTAACTTTGGCTCCATGCGTCAGGTGACCACCATCCGATAAGCTCATACCTAAAACCGTATCGCCGGCATTTAGCAACGCAAAATAGACCGCGGCGTTAGCCTGTGATCCTGAATGCGGCTGCACGTTGGCATAATCGGCATTAAACAGCGTCTTAACCCGTTCGATAGCCAGCTCTTCGGCAACATCAACGTATTCACAACCGCCATAATAACGCTTGGATGGATAACCCTCGGCGTACTTATTGGTCAAAACCGACCCCTGAGCCTGCATAACACGCGGGCTGGTGTAATTCTCGGAAGCGATCAACTCGATGTGATCTTCCTGACGTACGACTTCGTCCTGCATGGACGCCCATAAGTCGGGATCGAAATCGGCAATATTCATTGATTTAGAAAACATGGGATTACCCCTAGCTGAAAAGAAGGCGAGTTTACTAAACCGCCCTATAATAATCATCCTAAATCACGATAGAATCGGTTGAATTATCGGCATAAAATCGAAATAAAATCGATAGCGACATTCTGGCAGTTTATTTCCGCTATAACAGCATGGTTGAAATGCTCGGAATAACGATTATATTATTACCCATATCAACTTACCTGGCAGGTAGTAACTATGGAAAATGTAGGTATTTATACCCCACCCCAGAAAAATAAACCGATTACCGGCGAAGTTTCTGATAAGTTTCACGTCAATCTAACTAACGAAGACCTCGAAGTAACTCAGTCGGCTCAGGATAAGCTTAACGAAATCATTTCGCAAAGCGATGAAGACGTCTCTGCCATTCGTATATACATCGGCGGCGGCGGATGCGGCGGCATGTCCTATGGTATGACTTTTACCGATGAAAAATCTGACTTCGACACAGTGCTTGGCTTCGATGGATTCAACATTTACGTCGATGTCGTCGCATTGAATTACCTGCGTGGCGCACAAATCGATTATATTCAGGAAGTTGGCCGCGAGCGTTTCGTCTTTAATAACGTCTTTGCCCAAACCGGTGGTACTGGTGCCTGCGGTGGCTGTGGCTCGGCTGGCGGTGGATGCGCATAAGCCAGAACAGCATTTCCACCTCTCCTCGATCAACGACAAAGCCTGGTTCCGAACCGGGCTTTGTACTTTTGGTGGCCCCGTCGGGTAGCTACCGCATCGCACCCTATTTGCAGGCAGCAAAATCTTTGGGGCTTCGAATTCTGGTAGTTTCTAATAGTGAGCACTCACTGGTACCCGAAGTGGCAGATGGCATTACCGTCGATTTTGCTAAACCAACTGAAGCATTTGATACCATTTGCTCAACAGTCCAGTCGCTGAAAATACTTTGTGTTCTGGCAACCGACGACAGTTGCGTCGAACTATGCAGTTTAGTCGCTCAATTTCTCGACCTGCCACAGAATAAACCCGAAGCGGCGCTTTTAACTCACCGTAAGGATCTGGCGAGAGAGGCACTGGCAACAGCTGGCTGTCGTACACCTGAATTTCAGGTTATCCCATTATCTGATGTCGAACAGCGCTCCTCATCCTTCAAGTATCCAGTCGTCGCCAAACCGCTTGGCCTGTCTGGTAGCCGTGGTGTAATCCGCGCGAACAATGCCGCGGAACTGAAATCGGCTTGCCAGCGTATCGACAGGATTCTCGATAACACAGGTCTTCAGGGCTATAGCCGTAACCATCTGCTGGTGGAGGCCTTTCTTCCAGGAGCAGAATTTGCGGTTGAAGGCTTCATGATTGACGGTGAATTTAACCTCCTCACGATATTCGACAAACCAGAGCCTTTGAACGGACCCTATTTCGAAGAGACTTATTATTTAACGCCCAGCCAATTAAATATCGATCAAAAGCAGGATTTGATAGGCGAGGTAAAACGTTGCTGTGCCGCTTACCAACCGGAACAGGGACCTGTTCATGCGGAAGCCCGAATCACCGATTCCGGGACCGTATTAATAGAACTGGCAGCAAGAACTATTGGAGGGCAATGCGGTCAGCTCATCGAGTTTTCGCTAGGCCGGAAACTCGAAGAACTGGTTATAGAGGGTATGTGCCGGATTAAACCCGAAATTCCAGATGCTGCTGAGGCTGCAGGAGTACTCATGATTCCTGTCACCACGGCGGGCATTCTAAAACGCATTGAAGGTTTGACTTCGGCGCTGGCAACCGAATATATCAAAGACGTTGAAATTCATATTGGTGAAGGCTATGAATTGAAACCACTGCCGGAAGGCTCGAGCTATCTGGGATTTATCTTTGCGCAGGCACCGACTTATGAACTGGCGTACACCGCTCTTCAGTCGGCGCACAGCAAATTAAAATTCGTAACTCAACCGCTGTGGCGGCTCAATCACGAATAATTGAAGCGGATTATTTTTTTGCGCCCGGGGGTTTGAAACCTTCGGGTTGTTGCCCCATGTCACCTTCCTTGAATAAGAAACCCAGCATATGCTGTTCGATTAATAATAGACTGGTTGGGTCGACCGTCGACAGTCCATTTTCGTTGATGATCATAGTCTGACGCTCGATCCACTGTTTCCACCCTTCCTCGGAGACATTTTCAAAAATACGTAGACCAAGATCACCAGGATAAGGCACCCGTTCCAAACCTGGCGCTTCTGTATTAAGCACCACACAATTCACCATACGAGTCATTTTGTCACCGAGTTGACAGCAGAAATAATTGAAACGGATTGTATCAAACAATCCGCTTCATGAAGAAGAGTTTTAGAAACCGTAGTTAAGGCCTAAGGTGATTACGGGCCAGGCTTCAAAAAGTGCTAATTCGCTGTTAACGTCGGACTCTGCTGAAGTCAGCCGAGCATCAAGATCGGCCTGGGACAGGTTATTAGTGCCACCGGCAATAACCTCGGCTGTTAGATTCGCGTTCGGATCGAGTAAAGCAACCCCTATTTCTGCTGTTAAAGCAAAACCGCCGCCATCACCTGCTTTTCGTCCCCAGCCAACACCTAAATAAGGCTGAAATGACTCACCCAGGCTAATACTGCCACCGATATCACCGTTTATATCACCAGGAGCAAGGGCTCCACTATCTAAAGTCACTGGACCTAATAACGTACCGCTAAATGAGAGCTTCGTGTCATTTTTCATAAAACCGGCGGTGAGATGAAAGGTGCCATCAAACACATACCAGTCGAATAATAAGGCTGTTGCACCGAAATCAAAACCGAGCACTGCATCGATATCAGCAGTGGTGCCAGTGCCAATCTGCACAGTCTCCTGTTGGTCATCAACTTCAATACTGGTCAAACTCACCCTGGCATTAATGGTTTGCGTTAAAGCCAGGCTGACTTCGACGCCCTGCCCGATTGTACCTGCTTTTACCCCTACACCGATTTCAACTGCCTGGGCATTGAACGTTGCCAGTAAAAAACCCAGAGGAATTACTATATATTTCCTAATCATTAATTTTCTCAGTTATTCGTTAAATTCAAGATCAAGTATAGTTAATATTTAAGTTATTTTCAGAGCTTATGTTTAAAACCCCAAAAATTGATTTGTGAAATTGATCTCGATAGCTGAGCTATAATTTTACTATTATCCTTAATAATGCCAAAATTGATCCGAAGTAAAAACTTAATCATATGGTGCTGCATTGACGCTCAACGACCTCCAGGTAAATACTATTAATTTTACAGATTTCGAAATCATTACTTCGGGTGTCACTCATACCGGGCATGTACGAACCAGAAACGAGGATTCGATATTATTACTCGATGACGAAAACACCTGGCTGGTAGCCGATGGTATGGGTGGTCATCACGCTGGAGACTTCGCCAGTCAAACCATCACTCGAAATATGGGTTTATTCAAACAGCAGAATAAGTTGGAAGATTCTGTATTATTGCTCGAAGAAAACATACTTAACTCTAATAGCATCATTCGGGAGAAGGCGAGTAAGCTGGGTTCAAACGCAACGATTGGCAGTACTGTCGTCAGTATTTACATCTGGAAAAACCTTTTATTTACTTTTTGGGCGGGAGATAGTCGACTATACCGTTATCGTAACAGTCAGCTTGAACGCTTAACCGACGACCATAGCTATGTCGAAGAACTGGTGCGCATGGGCAAGATTGAAGCTAAAGATGCAGAATCGCACCCCGCTTCCAATGTAGTTTTAAGAGCCGTTGGAATAGACGATGAACTCTGCCTCGATTTTGACTATGTCGAATTACTAGCCGATGATATATTTGTTCTCTGTTCGGATGGGTTGTATAAAGACCTGAATGAAGAAAAAATAGCTTCAGCAATCAATGGCAATCAACATGACATGACATTACTATCTCAATCGCTTTTAAGTAGCTCTTTGGATGCCGGGGGCACAGATAATACTTCGATCATCACCATAAAGGTTAAGCAGAAAAATTCTAATGTCTGAAATTTGCCAATCCTTAATTGACGATTACCTGTCTGGTTCTCTGCAACTGACAGATTTGGAAGATGGTTTTTCCAGCATATTCACCTCGACGCCAGCGAGCTATTCCCAGGCTCAAAATTACCTGCAGGAGCTATATTCCAGCAATCAGATCGAAGCAGAAAGATACACCGAGATTGCTAGTTTAATTTCAACTATTAATATAAATTCAACTCTCAGTAATACCACTGCCGACTGCGATGTATCGTATTTTTCTGAGGAAAAAACCTTACATTTAACCGATATTACCGACTATACGAGCGGAGGAACTGATGGCGACTCTAACGATAAAACGTTAATTGTTAGAATTAATAGTAATTCAAATTCAGCCAACACCGAGCCAGCAAATCGCCCACTTTCCAGGACACCAGTATCGACCGCCGAGGTTATAGACAAGCCCCACCGCACCAAGCGCTACGATAATCTGGGTCCCGGCGTTACCTTAAAGGATCGATTTGTTTTACTGGAAAAGCTGGGCCAGGGTGGTATGGGTGTTGTATTCAAAGCCAAGGATTTGCTTAAGGTTGAAGCGCAGGACAAAGACCCCTACGTGGCCATCAAGGTATTAACCGATGCCTTCAAGAAATATTCTGGTTCATTCATAGCATTACAGCGAGAAGCCAGCAAAGCCCAGCGCCTGGCACATCCAAATATTGCCACCGTATATGATTTTGATCGCGATGCCAATACAGTCTTCATGACCATGGAGTATCTTAAAGGCAAACCTCTCAATCAGTTAATCAAGGAATTGAATAAGAAACCGCTGAAACTGGACCATGCACTGCATATCATCGAAGAATTAAGTAGTGGTCTGGCCTATGCCCATGAAAAGCAATTAATTCATTCGGACTTCAAGCCAGGTAACTGTTTCCTGTTAAGCGACGGCCAGGTTAAATTACTCGATTTCGGCATCGCCCGTGCGAGCACCCAGACCGATGAAGAACGTGATAATACGATGTTCGACCCGGCAAAACTTTGCGCAGTGACACCTGCCTATGCGACACCCGAGATGTTTGCAGGCATGAACCCCGATCCACGCGACGATATTTACGGCCTTGCCTGCGTTTCCTATCAATTACTTTCCGGTGGAAGACATCCCTACAACAAGGTCGCTTCCCCAAAAATAAAAGAATTGGGGATTAAACCGAAACCTTTAAAAGGCCTGAATCGTCGGCAACAGAAAACCCTGATAAAAGCTCTGGCAGTCAATCGCGAAGAACGCATTGGATCGGTGGTAGAATTTGCAAATGGAATGCGTAGCAAAAAATCACATGCCAAGAAAATTATACTTGCTGCGCTCATAGCCCTGGTACTCGGAGCTGGTGCGGGATATAAACCTGCCCTGACCTTTATCAATGAGCAGAAACTTTATGATAAAATTAGTCTAATTAAACAGGGCAATAAAGCTTTAATGATTGAAACCATCTGGTCATTGGAGCAATTAAATCCAGAACAACAGAAAATAATTTCCGTCAGTTTACGCCGCGAAATTATTACTCATTACCGCGATCGTATTCGTTCTGTATTTAGACCGAAGGAAGGCTTATACGATTACCCCGAGGCGCAAAATTTACTTTCACAGGCAAAGAGGCATTATCCTGACTCAGTAGCTTTATCGACCATTGAGGATCAAATTAAGGAACAAAAAGATCGCCTGATGAATAGCTTAACATCTCTTTATCAGCGTTATTTTAGAACCGGAAAACTGGTTAAATCCAGTAATGGCGAAGATATCACAACGGTTATACCGTTAATTAAAAGAGTCGATCCAAAAAGCTACCTGTTAACAGACAAAAAATTAGCCGACACCTATCTTTCCGAAGCAGAGAATTTTATAGCTAAACGTGAATACGAAAATGCAGCCAACTATATCGATACAGGTCTTAAGCTATTCCCGGATGACCTCCGCTTGCAAAGCCTTAATAAACAAATCAACGCCCGGTCTCAAAATTAATGCGTGACTCAGAGTCGCCTTTCCGCCTTTTGGTGAAGACCTACGCTAGTCGTATGCTGACACGCGACCAGTACGTCAAAATTAGAGGGCAACTGCTAAAAAAATTGCAGGGTAATGGTGAGGTAACAAAGGATGATCTCAATCACTTCACCGACATATCGTTTGGTAATCCCCCGCCCGAAAAGGATAAGCCCTATTCATTATCCGACTGGATAATAGTAGCGCTTGGCCTGATAGCGGTAATCGTACTCGTACTCGTTATCTGACTGTAAGGCAAAATAAATCAATTTATTTCGGAAAGGTTTTCTGCATAGAAAACACGCATCACTTTCTTATCCATTTTACCTACACTAGTTTTAGGCAAAGCCTCTACAAACGCAACACGCTCGGGAACCGCCCATTTTGACAACCTGCCCAGTTCGACTTCTGCCCGTACCTCCGCCAAAACCTGTTCTTCATCAAGGCTTTCGATCGCTTTAACAACGACTACCATCGGCCGCTCTCCCCAACGCTCATCAGGAATGCCAAATGCAGCCACTTCAGCCACACCAGGACAACGAGAAATAACATCTTCGAGCTCGAGCGAAGAAATCCATTCGCCACCGGATTTGACGATATCTTTTAATCGGTCGGTAACCTGTAATGAACCTTCTTCGTCGAAAAAACCAACATCACCTGTGTGTAAGTAGCCGCCCTGCCAGAGGGCCTCTGATCCCTCAGGATTTCGAGTATACCCCTGAGTCAACCAGGGGGCACGCATTACAACTTCACCTGTTACGTTCCCTTCGCGTGGTATGTCATTCATTTCAGAGTCTACGACACGCATATCAACCATGGGGATTGGAACTCCCGTTTTACAGCGCTTTGAGGTTTCAGCTTCATCTGTCGAAACACCTTCTATCTCCGACATATCCACGGTACAAACTACGGGGCAGGTTTCTGACATGCCATATCCGGTAAAAGCGCTAATCCCCCTTGCCGCTGCCGCTTTCGCGAGTCCTCTGGGGAATGCCGAGCCACCGATGATGAGCTTCCAGCGTGATAAATCGGTATTGTCGGCCTCAGGCGCTGAAAGAAGCATGTGTAATATGGTAGGGACACAATGAGAAAAGGTCACCGCTTCGCTTTCGATTAGTCGGAGCAATAAGGAAGGCTCATAGCGCCCCGGATAAACCTGTTTCACGCCCATCATAGTCGCGACATAAGGAATACCCCAGGCGTGTACATGGAACATCGGCGTAATCGGCATATAAACATCGCCATTATGGAACCGGTTATTACCCGCCATCGAACCGATTCCTGCGGTCACTCCCAGGGTATGCAGTACCAGTTGTCGATGACTATAGTAAACGCCCTTCGGGTCGCCGGTCGTTCCGGTCGTATAAAATGTGGTCGCCGTGGTATTTTCATCAAAATCCTGAAACTCAAAACCAGACTCGCCGGATTCGAGCATCGCTTCATACTCTAAGGCGCAGGCTTCAGGTATTTCAACCCCATCGTCACGTAGAAATACCAGTCTCGCAGGCTTCTCAAAACGATCTTTAATCTGATCGATAATCGGCATAAAGTCGGCATGCACCAGGATCACATCGTCCTCTGCATGGTTAATGGTATAAAGAATCTGCTCTGGCGATAAACGTATATTGACGGTATGCAACACTGCACCCATCATGGGAATAGCGAAAAAACATTCCAGGTAACGATGAGTATCCCAGTCCATTACCGCGACCGTGTCACCATGACAGACACCCAGAGCCTTTAAACCGGCTGCAAGCTTACCGACTCGAGAATAAAGACTGCGATAGTCAAAACGTTTTTCGGTACCACTGACTATCTCTTGATGAGGGTTATTATTCAGCGGCGTATGCCAGAGGTGTCTTATTAATAAAGGGTAGTTATAGGCTAAAGACGCATGAGTTTCGATCATTTTATCCCTTCCAAATCGCAGATGCCGACTCATACTAGCATAATGCGACTGACAACGATTACCGTGTATGGTCGATATGTTTTACTAGTTAATCCATTTATCCATTGTTAATAGCACCTTATCGATATTTATCGGTTTGGCAATGTGATCATTCATGCCGACAGACAGGACTTTATCTCTATCACCTTTCATGGCATTGGCTGTTATGGCAATAACAGGTAATCGACTGAATCTCTCCTGTTTGCGGATTTCCAGAGTCGCTTCATAGCCATCCATCACCGGCATCTGGCAGTCCATCAGGACAATATCGTATTCACCGCTGTTTAACAGGTCGAGAGCCTCTCTGCCATTATAAGCAGTATCAACCAACATTGCGTTACTGGTTAGTAGCTCGGTCACCAGTTCCTGGTTTATCTCGTTGTCATCGACTAGAAGAACCCTTGTTCCTCGTAATCGATCAATAGCATTGCCGACGTCCTTGTCTATATCGTAATCCGATCTTTCAACCGCGGGGTTTTCCTGCAATTGCTTCCCCAGGCGGACATTAAAAGTTAAAGTACTTCCGACTTCAGGTTCACTTTCGACCGATATGTCGCCACCCATCATCTGAATGATATTCCTCGAGATGATCAGGCCCAGACCGGTACCACCATATTTACGGGTAGTTGAGCTATCTGCCTGGCTGAAAGGCTGAAACATTTTAGTCTGCTGCTCTGGAGAAATTCCGATACCATTATCTTTGACAATAAATCTTAAAATCACCTCGTGATCCCTATTCTCCTGCAGTGTAACTTTCAGAAATACCTTACCATCTGTATGACTGAACTTAATGGCATTGCTAAGCAGGTTGATAAGTATCTGACCCAGGCGTAGAGAATCCCCGATTAAATTATCGGGGACATCCTTTTCGATTTCGACGTTGATATTCACGGCTTTTTCATCAGCTTTGATCTTGAGCAGGTCCACCTCATTCTGAATCGTTTCCGAAAGCCGAAACTCAATATTTTCCAGTTCCAGTTTGTCGGCCTCTATTTTGGCTAAATCGAGTATATCGTCGATAATGCCCAACAGGGACTCAGCAGAATCGTGCGCTTTGCTAATATAATTCTTTTGCTTTTCATTTAAACTGGTTTTCAGAGCCAGGTATGACATACCGATGATAGCGTTCATTGGTGTGCGGATTTCATGACTCATATTGGCCAGGAATTCGGATTTTGCGCGGCTGGCGTTTTCTGCCTCTAATCTGGCTTCTTTGAGTTCAGTAATATCCTGCACCGTACCGACCGACTCGATAAGATTGCCGGCATCGTCCTTTATATATTCGCCGATTTCACGTATATGACCTATATCCCCGCCCCTACGCAAAATTCGGTATTCAATTTTAGCTCCGCTACCTGAATCGTAGACCTCCTGGACTGCGGCCCTGTCTCCGGGATGTATCAGTTCCATAAATTTTCCGTTAGACAGGTAACGCTCGAGAAATTCGTCGGCTGAGAAACCAAATATATGCGCAAATTCATCGGAGATATCCAGATACTTTCCAGTCACCTCATCGAAATGCCAATATCCAAGACTGGCTGTTTGGGCGGCCAGCCTAAGCTTGGCCTCGCTTTGCTCAATGGATCGTTGGATGTCTCCAGACTCGGTGATGTCCTGCAAGACCCCGATTGTTCGAACGAGTTGCCCCTGATGATCGAGTACCGGCTCTCCCTGTTCGCGAACATGGCGTTCATCACCATCTGCCCTGACAATCCGGTACTCGATGTCATAGCTGGTGCGTTTCTGAATTAACTCCAGAAAAAATGCCTCAACACGCTCACGATCGCCAGGATGAACCAGCATAATATCTTTCTCGAGGGTGTTGTATTGCGAGACTAATTCATCGGCGCCTAAGCCAAGAATACGGGCGAGCTCATCGGAAGCGAAGATATAGTCGTTAGTTGTCCAGTCCCATAGGTAATATCCCAGCCCAGCAATTCGGCAGGCCTGCTTAAATAGCTTTTCACCTTCCTTTAATTCAGTAGTACGTTCCTCAACAAGCTGCTCGAGTTTGTTACCCGGGGCTTCATCCGCATACCGGCCAGTGACCATCCCGTCACAATCCACTTGCACGACCGCATCAATCGAAGTCGCAGTAAAAGCCTCAAGTTGTAACTGCAGGGTCCGATTTATTTCAGTTTTCTGCTGCAGTTCTGCCTCAAGCCGCTTCAGCCTTTTCATCAGAAGCTTATTTTCGTCAGTTTCTTGTGCGATTAGATCAATATTATTTTTCATCAAGTAGAATCGATTACGCCATGCATTCAAGTATAGCCTTGAATCTAATGGTGATCAGAAAACTTTTTAAACCGATTCGATGTTGAATCGACGATATTTTGCCGACTGCTTTTTTAAATAGCTATTGTCGTTATTACCGAATTAAGCAGAAACACCGACCCGCACCGGTATACGGCGAGCACCAAAACTACCCGGCGTCGCCTCAAAATGACCCGGCAGCTTTTCACCACAGTGCTCGCAACTACCCTGTTCATTCAGGCCCCAGTGACCAAGTGCATACCATTCGCGTTCGATGAGCAACTCCCCGCAACTATGACACCAGGTACTCGAACCATTTGAATCGTGAACATTCCCGGTATAGGCGTAGTGCACCCCATTTTCTATGGCTATTTTTCGTGCTCGTGTTAGCGTCGATAAAGGGGTTGGTGTAATGTCCTGCATTTTCCAGTCCGGGTGAAAAGCCGTAAAATGCATCGGTACATCCGGGCCGAGCTTATCGACAACCCAGGAGGTCATCTCATTGAGCTCCCGGGTGGAATCGTTTTCTCCCGGGATCAATAAAGTGGTCAGCTCCAGCCAGCAGTCGGTTTCGCGTTTGATGTATTCGATAGTTTCCAGAACAGGCGCCAGATGGCCTCCGCATATCTTATAATAGAAGTCGTCTGTAAAGGCCTTCAAGTCAACATTCGCCGCGTCCATTACCTGAAAAAAATCAACTCGGGGTTCGGGATCGATATAACCTGCAGTGACAGCGACGTTTTTAATATTCTGCTGCTGACAGGCTTTCGCAACATCAACCGCATATTCAAGAAAAATAACCGGGTCATTGTAGGTATAGGCTATGCTGTGACAATCCATTTGCTTCGCTGTTTGAGCAAGTTGTTGAGGCGAAGCACTATCGGCCAGCGTGTCCATTTCGCGCGATTTGCTCATATCCCAGTTCTGGCAAAACTTACAGGCCAGATTACAACCTGCCGTGCCGAATGACAGTACCGCGCTACCCGGATAAAAGTGATTCAAGGGTTTTTTTTCGATAGGATCGACGCAAAACCCGCTGGATCTACCGTAGCTTACTAACTTAACTTCATCGTCGAGACGCTGGCGCACATAGCAAAGACCTCGCTGTCCTTCCTTGAGATGACAATGACGCGGACACAGGTCACATTGCAGACGCCCATCGTCCAGTTGATGCCAGTATTTTGTCGAAACAATGGTATCGTTCATATCTTGTAAATGCGGTTGAATGACCACATATCAAGTAGGGTATCTTTAATTAATGAGGTAAAGTCATGAGCATACGCCCAGCTGCTGTTGCAGGACAATTTTACCCGGCCAAAAAAACTGCTCTCCAGGCACAGATTAATACTCTTTTCGCCTCAGTAAAATCGCCACTCGCAACCGATGTTGAGGCGCTCATCGTGCCGCATGCGGGATATATTTACTCGGGTTCTGTCGCCGCAGAAGCTTATCAATACATTAAGCCATGTGCTCCGGCTATTAGGCGTATTGTACTATTGGGTCCCGCCCATCGTGTCTATCTGGATGGTATGGCCATTCCAGCAGTCGACTCTTTCCATACACCACTCGGCGATATACCTTTAGATAGAGAGACACTCGACCGTATCTACTCACTACCCGGTGTTATTATCTCCGACGAAGCGCACCGATTGGAGCATAGCCTGGAAGTTCAATTACCTTTTCTTCAAACCATACTCGGAAAATTTAGCCTAGTACCAGTCGTGGTTGGCGACTGCGA
>Ga0224506_10000739_pt1 | contig 25874 bp, 25 predicted proteins | sample SF_Jan12_sed_USG_2_FD_169108 | JGI IMG/M metagenome (GOLD analysis project Ga0224506, IMG submission 169108) | Sediment microbial communities from San Francisco Bay, California, United States - SF_Jan12_sed_USGS_8_1 | ecosystem: Environmental > Aquatic > Marine > Sediment | place: USA... | reverse complement strand
TGTATCAGCCAGTTCTAGACGTAGGGTATCAGTCAGTCCTTCCAGTGCAAATTTGCTGGCATTATAGGCCCCGCGATAGGGCATGCTCACCAGGCCGAGCACAGAACTATTCTGGATAATCCGGCCGTGCCCCTGTTGACGCATGACAGGAAGTATTAAATTAGTCAGCTCCAGCCAACCAAACAGATTGGTCTCAAACTGTTGCCGTAATAAATCCCGGTTGAGATCCTCTATGGCACCGGGCTGGGCGTAGGCACCATTATTAAACAGGGCATCCAGTTTACCATTTGTCAGGGCCAGAATATTTTTAACTGCATTTGAGATACTCAGGCTATCATTGAGATCCAGCACAAAGCTTTCAAAGCCTTTTTCTTTTAGATGTGCAACATCAGTAGATTTACGGGCAGTTGCGAAGACACGATAGCCTCGTGCTTTCAGCCCTTCTGCAACGCATAAGCCGATTCCAGAAGAGCAGCCAGTAATTAAGACAGATTGCCCCTGTTGTTGAGTTGCCATGAATCCAAATTAATCTGAGTGGTTATTGGAAAATCTTTCCTGAATTGATTTAATTTCATCCTGGCAGGAAATGAGCGCGCTTACACAGTCACCATCGAGTTTTTCACCGGCCAGTTTTTCCAGCATAGCAAATGCCTCCTGATTATCCCAGGCCATCTTATAGGGTCGTTTACTGGTCAGGGCATCAAACACATCAGCAACAGCAACAATACGTGACTCAATCGGAATTTCTGATCCTTTTAAGCCAAGAGGGTAGCCACTGCCATTGACGGCTTCGTGATGAAGTTCGGCGATATTACGGAGTATCTCGGTAGAGGTAAAATTTTCCAAATCAAAATTACACAGGATGTTATCGATCATGTCCTTGCCAATACTGGTATGTGTTTTCATTTGCTCAAATTCATTATCACTGAGTTTACCGGGTTTAAGCAGGATGTTGTCGGGAATGCCTATCTTGCCTATATCATGCAGAGGGGCATAGACAAAAACCTTTTCTATATATTCATCAGTGAAGTTATATTTATCAGCCAGCTTCAGGGCGATTAATCGAGAATAGTGGGCCATACGATTGAGGTGGGCCCCTGTTTCAAAGTCGCGTCGTTTTGCCATATCCTTGGCGGTTTTGACTGTGGCCATAAGATTACGCATGGAAGTCAAATCATGTCCGACGACCATGGTTATCAAATGCCCAAAGATATCCAGATAATGAAGGCTTTCTTCATTAAATGCGTCGGCATGATAGGAGTTGAAAAACAGAAATCCAAAAAAAGTATTGTCAATAAACATGGGCATGGTATAGCTGGATGCATAGCCCTGTTGCTGAATTTTTTGAGTGTGAGTGTGTTTCCCTTTTTTAAATATATTCAGATTACTGACCACACGAGGTTTGTTCTTTTGTAAAATTTCCTGCAGTGATGGTGAATCGGCCAGGCTGGCCTGGTAGTGATTCAGGGGTTCATCCTGCCCACTACTATGCAGGAAGGTTTTAAGCAGATCCGTTTTAGGGTCATAAACTGCAATTGCAATCCGATCAATATATTCATAGCGTTGTTTCAGAACATTGTGAACGTACAGGAGTTTGTCGCCGACGGGGATGTTTTTATTGAGCTCGTGAAGTGTATCCTGATAATCAAACATGTGCTAACGGCTTGAATAAATATTGTATACATAAGATTAGCATAAATTATTCAGGTGAGAAGAACGGCAAATACACCAGTCAGAAAAATCCCATCAAAAGTGCCGGCACCACCAATAGCGGCAACAGATGTTGACATTTGCCGGACTGAAGGTAGTCGAAGGATATCGGCTCCAAGCAGTATGCCTAAGGTACCTACGATGTAGGCCAGCGGTGCAACATGGTCAGTTTCGAGTAATATGGCAATAATGGCCGCTGTAAAGGGAGCCACAAAGATGGGGATGCCTATCCCAATACCCTGGACAGGGCGGCTGAAAAAATAACTAACCAATGTGACAACACCAATTCCTACCAAAATATGGCTTACCTGAATATCATATGTGTTCAATAAATAAAACGAAATAAAAATCGGAATTAAAGCGCCCCCAACATTAATCGCGATAATTATTTTTCCAGTGTATGTTTGCAATGAACTAAACAAGATTTTAGGTGCCGGTAGTGGGGCAGTTCCTTTACCTTTTGAATGAACTGTAAAAAGAGGCAGATTAACCAGGCTGCCAAACAGGGAACAGAAAAGAATCAGGATTATGGACTGTTGGGATAAACCAAGCTTCTCCATCACAATGCTGATGACGCCTACCTGAACCAGGATGAGGAGAATGATAAGAATCAGACTGAAGATCAGTAGCTGGATGAAATTGGGTGGCTTTTGCATGGGCTTGGTTTTACAAAGCCAGAATGCTACTCGCCAACAGGCTGTCCAGATGGATAATATTGCTGGGATGTATAATTGAGTCAGTACTCCAGATTTGACTAATGCCCGATGAGCGTAACAATTGGTTTGTCTTGTCGTCAAACAGGGCATGCGTAATCAGGCAATTGACGGAAAGGGCACCCATGTCTAAAAGTTTCTTCGCGGTTTCTGCCATGGTATGACCAGTGCTGATCATGTCATCAACCAGGACTACATTGGTTCCTTTGATCTGCAACTCGGGCAATTGTATATCGACTTTTTTATCTGAGTGGCGGGTCTTATGGGCAATGGCATAGGTAAAATTACCCTTGTGTGCAATTGTCTGAACCCACTGTTGAGATTCCTCATCCGGGCCAATGAGGGTATAGGGTAAATTTTTTTCAATCAGAAACTCACCCATGAGTTCTGTCGCTGATAAGCTGATCGCCTGCTTGCAGGGAATGGCGGTAGATAGTTGGTGAATTCGATGTAGATGGGGATCAACGGTGATCACATTATCAAACAGCTGAGCAAGAAAACTGCCAATCACTTTTTGGCTGACGGCTTCACCTGGACTAAAGGCTTTATCCTGGCGCATGTAACACAGGTACGGTGCAATCAGAGATAATTGATTTGCCCCTTGTTGCCTGGCTGTTTCACAGGCCAGCAAGATTTCAATCAGTTTGTCGTTTGGCCTGTCCAGACTGCGATAAATGATAAGGTGATCAGAGCTGGTGGCAGGCAGTTGAATTCGGCTTTCACCGTCGGGAAAGCGATGGCAGTTAATGGGCAGGCAGGAAATATCAAGCAGCTTGGCCAGTCGCTGAGCGGGTTCCTGATAATCAGCAAAATAGAGTAATTGGGCATCCATCTCAGAACTCCATGTGGGCGCGGGTAACATCTTCCTCTCGCCCAATGGTGTAACCGTTGTCTTCCCTGGCCAGGTTTTTGGCAAAATTAAAATCTGCTGGAAACTCAGCATGGATTCGGTAAAGGGCTTCACCAGCCTTAACCGGGTCACCAATCTTTTTCAGCAGATCAACCCCCGCCCGTTTGGCAATGGGGGCACCCGCCAGTCGGGCGATACGGGCCAGTTGGTAATTATTGATCGTGGTTACAACCCCCGCTGAAGTGGCTTCCATCTCTATAGAGAGAGGAGATGTTGAGAAATCAAAGCCACGACTTCCCTGTTCGGTGATGATGTCGTTCATTTTCTGCAGAGCACGGCCTGATTCCAGAATATCCCTGGCCAGGGCATAGCCCTGCCCACCACGTACATCGGGGTCAAACTCCAGGATACGCCCAGCCAGTTGCAGGGTCTTCTGGCGTAAATCGTCAGGTGCCTCGGGCAGGTTTTCCAGCACCTGCATGACATCACGGGCCTCCAGTACCGGTCCAATTCCTCTTCCCACGGGCTGTCGGCCATCGGTAATAATTACTTCAAGATGCAGACCCAGACGGTCTCCAATGTATTCAAACAATTTACGCAGATGCAGGGCCTGTTGCATATGCCTGACCTTGGCACTTGGGCCAAGGGGAATATCGATGAGCAAATGGCTTGCCCCAGCGGCCATTTTCTTTGACAGAATGGAAGCCACCATCTGGCCCTCAGAATCTATTCCCAGTGGGCGCTCAACTGAGATCAAAATGTCATCAGCAGGTGCCAGGCGGGCCTTGCCTCCCCAGACCAGGCAGGCGTGGGTTTTGTTTATCACATCGTGCATTCGTTCTGGTGAGAGATCGACTTCGGCCAGGACCGACATGGTGTCAGCTGTCCCTGAAGGAGAGGTGATGGCCCGACTGGAGGTCTTGGGTATTAACAGGCCATGGGCGGCCACGATGGGCACGATGAGCATACTGGTTCGGTTTCCGGGGATTCCGCCAATGCAATGTTTATCCACGACCTGTCCGTGGCTCCATTTCAGGATTTCACCGGTTTCGGTCATGGCCCGGGTCAGATGATAGATTTCCTCCCTGTCCAGACCGGTATGGGTGGAGCCAACCAGAAAGGCGGACATCTCCATCTTGGAATAGCGGTTGGCAACAATATCTCGGGTTATGCCTCTAAAATCGTCTAAATCCAGTCTTTCTCCCTCGATCTTGCGCCGAACTGCCTCCATGGATTTGGGAGGCTCCGCATGGGCGATACAGATATGACCACCTTCTTCCATATCAAGCTGGGTGAAGGCCTGTTCGGCCAGGCCCAGCTCGTCCGGTCTCACCAGATTGTCATCATCCACGATATTGAGCACGGCAAATATCCGCAGGCCATTGGCGACAACAGTGACCTTACTCAGGGCTTGAAAGCCTTCCGCCTGGTAGAGTCGGCAGCGCCGATTCAGGTAAGCCACATTTTCGTGGTAGGTATCGATGGCCACGCGGCGTAATTTGAGTTGGGCGTCGTTCTGATTGTTTTGTTCTGTCATAGTTAAAGTATTAGTGACAAATTCAGTCTTGACTATGATTTTACTCAAGACAGTTGGATTTACTCTAAGGCTTGGTTTTTCTTCTTAAGACCCTATATTTAAGGGTGATTGTTTGGGGCTGACTGGCGTATAATCGCCAGCCCGGAAAAATGGGTGAAGATCTGGAGAGTTTACATGCCGATTTATGAATACGAATGTCAGGATTGTGGCCATCAGCTGGAGGCCATCCAGAAGATCAGCGATGATCCGCTGAAAGATTGTCCGGAGTGCGGCAAAGCCAGTCTGCAAAAGCAGATATCGGCATCGGGTTTCCGTCTCAAAGGCGGTGGCTGGTATGAGACTGATTTTAAAAGTGGCAGCAAGAAAAATATTGCCGGTGATTCTTCCTCTAAAACAAGCTCTGGCTCATCAGGTAAAGCCTCGAAATAGCCCTGAATACTTGCACTGATTCCTCTCAATCCGTAACATGCCGCCTCCTTATATATGAACAAGAGGCAGGTCGGTAATTATGCGTTCCCAGTATTGCGGTGAAGTGAATGAATCCCTGATTGACCAGGAAGTAACGGTCTGTGGCTGGGTGCAGCGCCGCCGAGACCATGGGGGCGTGATTTTCATCGATCTGCGTGACCGCAGCGGTATGCTGCAGGTGGTCTATGACCCGGATATTCCCGATATCTTTGCCACGGCCGAGAAGGTACGTAATGAGTTTGTCCTCAAGGTAACCGGTAAGGTACGCCACCGTCCGGAAGGGACTACCAATCCGAATATCCCTACCGGCATGATCGAGGTACTGGGTAAGGATCTGGAAATTATCAACGCCTCAGAGACCCCGCCCTTCGTACTGGATGATGAGAATGTATCCGAAGAACTTAGATTGCGTTACCGCTATCTGGATCTGCGTCGGCCAGAGATGCTGCAGCGCCTACAATTACGTTCAAAAATAACCACCTTCCTGCGCAACTTCCTCGACGCCAATGGCTTTATCGAGGTGGAAACTCCCATGCTGACCCGTGCCACTCCGGAAGGGGCCCGTGATTATCTGGTGCCAAGTCGTACCCATCCTGGTGAGTTTTTTGCCCTGCCCCAGTCACCCCAGCTATTTAAGCAGTTATTAATGGTATCGGGTATGGATCGCTATTTTCAGGTAGTGCGCTGTTTCCGTGACGAAGATCTGCGGGCCGACCGTCAGCCAGAATTCACTCAGTTGGACATCGAGACCTCCTTCCTGGACGAGGCCGCCATCATGGGCATGATGGAAGAGATGATGCGCAAGTTGTTTGCTCAGATCCTGGAAATTCCACTACACGATCCCTTTCCACAGATGACCTATGCTGAGGCCATGCAACGCTATGGTTCAGACAAGCCAGACCTGCGTATTCCGTTGGAACTGGTGGACATCGCTGATGTACTGACCGATGTGGAGTTCAAGGTATTCAGCGGCCCAGCCAAAGATCCCGATGGTCGTGTGGCAGCCCTACGCCTACCTAAAGGTGGTGAGCTGACTCGTAAGGAGATCGATGACTATACAAAATACGTCGGTATCTTCGGTGCCAAGGGCCTGGCCTATATCAAGGTCAATGAATGGGCCAAGGGTCGTGAGGGACTGCAATCTCCAATTTTGAAGTTCCTGCCTGATGAGGCAGTATTTGCCATTATGGAGCGTACCGGTGCCGAAGATGGTGACCTGATTTTCTTCGGTGCCGACAAGGCCCGTATTGTAAATGAGGCCCTGGGTAACCTGCGTGTGAAAATCGGTCATGATAAGGGCCTGGTAGAGCGTGGCTGGAAACCACTTTGGGTTATCGATTTCCCAATGTTCGAATGGGACGAGGGCGCTAAACGCTGGGTGGCCCTACACCATCCGTTTACTTCTCCAAAGGAAGAGCATCTCGAGTTATTGGCCTCAGATCCCGGTGCCTGTAATTCCCGTGCTTACGACCTGGTGTTGAATGGTACTGAAGTCGGTGGTGGTTCGATGCGTATCTATCGCCCCCATGTTCAGGAGCAGGTTCTCAAACACCTTGGGATTGATGATGAAGAGGCTCAGGATAAATTTGGCTTCCTGCTCGATGCTCTCAAATACGGCTGCCCACCCCATGGTGGGATTGCCTTTGGCCTGGATCGTCTGGTGATGTTGATGACCGGTGCACAATCCATTCGTGATGTGATGGCCTTCCCCAAAACTCAGACAGCCAGCTGTTTATTGACCCAGGCTCCATCCGAGGTAAGTGACAAACAGTTGAAAGAATTGCATATTCGACATCGAAAACCTGTTGCTGAACAGAAAGCCTGATCTGCTATATTATGTGAGGTATTATGCCTGCGTGCTCCCTATTACTAATAAGAAAGACATGGGGAGCAGTCATAACCGTGCAAGCGAAGCAATATGGCTCTAAAATTGAATATTTTGGGGCGCGAACAAGAATATTGCCCTGACATCTCGTGCAGTTTAACATCGTACTTCATTTAAACTGGCGAGAAGAACCGGTTGGGATGGGCCTCAGCAGGCTTCATTTCATGTAATCAGGAAATCAATTTTTTGTGAATTTATCGTACTGGAAGAAAGACTGGGCCATTGCGCTGTTAGTTGCGCTGGTATTTCTTATCTGTGCCATGACGGATTCTCTGCGTGGACTGGATAAGGTCGCCTATGACTGGGGGGTACGGTTCTCTTCCAATAAAAAGCCCAATCAGAACGTAGTCGTGGTTGCGATAGATGATGCGGCCCTGCAGCAAATGGGCAGCTGGCCCTGGCCACGGGATATCATGGCTGATCTGACCCGACAGATTGTATCTGGGCACCCCAATGTCATCGGTTATGCTCTGTCCTTTGATACTCGACAGAGTAGCCGCAGCCTCGATGCCCTTGGCGAACTTAAATCAGCAGTAAACCAATCCAGTGCGATTCGTTTATTATTAAGAAAAGTCGAAGCTGGGCTGGATACTGACCGGGAATTTGCCAAAAGTCTTAAAAAAGCCGGCCGTATTGTGATGGCCGTACCTTATCAGCATCAAAATGATGGCTCAGCCCAGGATGAGTTACTACTCAGTGAAGATGTGAAACGTTACGGCATTCAAAAAATAAAAAATATTGAAGCGGCAAAAGAGCGTGGTTGGCTATCTTCAAATCCTGTCCCGGTTGCAGGCCTGGCATTTCCTCCCATCATTGAACTAAGTAAATTTGCCGGTGCTTTGGGTCACATACAACTGAATGCTCCCTCAAAGACAAGTGGTCGTCTTGAACCATTGGTCGTTCGGGCAGGGGATACCTACCTTCCTTCCTTCTCATTAATGATGGCAGCAAGAAGCAAACGCCTGATGACGCGTCACGTCAAGGTTGAACTGGAGAAACAGATCAGCCTGTCAGGTTTCCGTTTAGAAACAGATCGTGATCTACAACTCTATTCCAGTTTTTATTCAGGTGAGTCAGACATATCACCCTTCAAGGTGTATTCAATTCTTGATGTCTTGAATGAGAAAGTTTCGGCCTCAGCCTTTAAAAACAAACTGGTCTTAATTGGACTGACAGCCAGGCAACAGGCAAATTTATTTAAGACCCCTCTGGGAATTGATATGCCACCCGTGATGCTGGCTGCGCATCGGGTATCGGCTTTACTGAATGGCGATGTCTATAAAGTTCCAGTCTGGTCAGGTTATCTTGAGATTGTTTTAATCCTGGTGATAGGCCTCTACCTGGCCTTTGTTCTGCCACGTTTTAGACCCGGAACAGGTTTGGCGTTGAGCATTTTATTGCTGGTCATTTTATTTAACACCCATTTTGTTTTCATGATGGCAAAAATGACCTGGTTACAATTAATGATCCCGACTATGGTTCTGTTCTTTGGCCATACCATTCTAGGGATTAAGCATGTGCTAGAAGACAGGATTGGCAAGATTACAGCTGAACTGTCAGATGCGAACCGTTCACTTGGTCAGTCATTCCAGTCACAGGGACAGCTCGACCAGGCCTTTGAAAAGTATCGACGTTGCGATGTTGATAACACCATACTTGATTCCCTGTATAACCTGGGTCTTGATTACGAGCGCAGACGACAATTCAATAAGGCCGTCACAGTTTTCAAATTTATTGCTGAGCATGACGCCGCATATTCCGATGTAACTGATCGTATTAAACGTAATCAGGAAGTAACGGATGTGATGATTTTAGGCTCAAATAGTAATAATCCAATGAATGGCACTCTGATTCTGAGTAATCCTGGTGTTCAGAAACCTATGCTGGGTCGTTATCAGATAGACAGGGAACTGGGACGAGGAGCCATGGGTATGGTTTATCTGGGCCATGATCCCAAAATTGGGCGAACGGTGGCAATCAAAACAATGCTGTTGTCCCAGGAGTTTGAGGGTGAGCAACTGGAAGATGTAAAGCGGCGCTTTTTCCGTGAAGCGGAGACGGCGGGCCGTCTTAACCATCCCAATATCGTGACAATTTATGATGTGGGTGAAGACCAGGATCTTTCCTATATTGCGATGGACTATCTGAAAGGCGATAACCTGCTGGCCAACTGTAAACCGGAATCCCTGTTACCTGCTGATACTGTGTTTGAGCTCATTATGCAGGTTGCCGATGCCCTTGATTTTGCCCATAAACAAAATATTGTTCACCGTGATATCAAGCCTGCAAATATTATTTATGATCCTGATAAAGGAACTCTCAAGGTGACGGACTTTGGGGTGGCCTGTGTAACTGATGCCAGTAAGACGAAAACCGGGACTATTCTGGGAAGCCCGTCTTATATGTCGCCTGAGCAACTGGCCGGTAAAAAAGTGGATGGAAGATCTGACATATTTTCGTTAGGCGTCACACTTTATCAAATGTTGACAGGTGAACTGCCATTTATTGGTGAATCTTTGGCCAGTTTGATGTATAAAATTGCTAATGAAAAACACCCTGATGTAAGAATGTTCAGGCCTGATTTACCACCCTGTGTCAGCAAGTTGGTTAATAAGGCGTTACATAAGGATATCGAAAGACGTTTTCAATCCGGGGAAAAAATGGCAGCGTCTATCAGTCGTTGTCTGGAACGTTTGTGAAAATAATAACTAGAAAAGGTTAACCCGAGTGAATACTGAAGGTTTGAAAATTGTCATTCATGGCATCACCGATGTAGGACAGAGTCGCGAGCATAATGAGGATGCCATCTCCTGGGATACCCGGCTTGGTCTGGCATTACTGGCAGATGGTATGGGCGGGCATAATGCAGGTGAGGTGGCCAGCATCCTGGCAGTGGATTCAGTGAAAACCTCCCTGGCTGATGTGGTGACACCTGAAATCGTGGAATCTGGTGTAGTCAACTATATGGATGCTGTTGTGGATGCGATTGGTTTTGCAAATCGCGAGATTAATGAGCAATCGCTGGAAAACCCGGAGTATGCCGGGATGGGGACGACTCTGGTTATGGTTCTGTTCCTTAAACAGAGCCTCATATATGCCCATGTCGGTGATTCCAGAATCTATCGCTTTCGTAAGAATAAATTTGAGCAACTGACGTCGGATCATTCCCTGGTCCAGGAGATGATCGATAATGGCTATTTGACCCACGAAGAAGCTCAGGAATCTACCAGCCGTAATCTGATCACCCGAGCCCTTGGGATCAGTGAAGAGGTTGAGATCGATATCGCAGACGAGACCACAGAAATTGGTGATATTTATCTGTTATGCTCAGATGGTTTGACCGATCTTGTATCGGATAATGATATTGCCGGGATTATTCAGAATAATAAGGCAGACCTCGAACTGGCATCTCGGACACTGGTTGATATGGCCAATAGCCGTGGTGGGACCGATAATATCTCTGTTGTTCTTGCAGCGGTATACAAGGCCTATGCAGATGGTAAGGATGATGATGAGTCAACGACACTGGAAATCAAAATGGGGGAAGTAGATTAACATGCCGAAATTGGTACTCACACATGATGGAGCTGTGATTCGAGAGTATCCTTTGGACAAGGAACGTATCTCTGTCGGGCGCAAATCTCATAATGATATTCAGATCGATGATCCTACTGTCAGTGGTGATCACGCGGTGTTTCTTGTCCTGCAGCATGTCTATGTTGAAGATCGGAACAGCACCAATGGTGTCATCCTTAATGGAAAAAAAGTCAGTCGGCGTCAATTGAATCACGGCGATACAGTTTTTATTGGTCGACATGAGTTTAAATTTGTCGATGATAAAACCCATGATTTTGAACGCACAATAATTATTCCACCCTCATCACCTAAATCCACAAGTGAATCTTCTAAATCTGATGACGATGCTTTGATTACTATTGTCAATGGGCCTAAATCGGGAGAGACCATTTCCTTAAACAAGGCCTATACCAAGATCGGTTCTTCTGATCATGTGGCAGTGATTGCCAGACGAGGTGGTAAATTTTTCCTGATGCCGATGATGGGTGTTGGCGATAGAAGTAACCCGGCAAGATTAAATGATAACCCCCTCAAAGCGGAAAGTTTGCCACTCAAGTCGGGTGATATCATCGAGGTGGGTGGTACCCAGCTAGAGTTTTCTCAGCACTGATTTTTTCTGAATAAAGGTAATACATGGCTAAACTGGTTGTAAAACACGATGGCATTGTCCTGAAAGATTTTCCGATTGATAAAAATCTCATATCGATTGGGCGAAATACAGGAAACGATATTCAACTGGATGATGCCGCAGTAAGTGGCCAACATGCTCAAATTGTCGTAGAGCCCAATGAGTACCTTGATGACCATAACAACATTTATATTGAAGACCTGGATAGTACCAATGGAACACAGGTCAATGGCTTAGCGATTACCAGACACTTGCTTAAAAATGGCGATCAGTTACAGATTGGAAAACACAAGCTGAGTTATGACAGCGAGCTTGATCATCGTCACGACCAGACTGCCATTTATATCCCTGAAAACTGATCCAAAAGAGTCTAAGGCTCCACTATTTCACTTCTGTTACACCTTCTTCATACCTTCCAGCGATGGTAAAATATAGAAATTTAGTCATTGATGTATTTAAAACCTGAGGTTAGTCATGGCAGGACATAGTAAATGGGCCAATATTCGTCACCGTAAAGCCGCCCAGGATGCCAAGCGAGGCAAAATATTTACCAAATTGATCCGCGAAATTACCGTCTCAGCAAGGGCTGGTGGCGGTGATCCAGATTCCAATCCTCGCCTGAGAGATGCCATTACTAAGGCTTTGGCGGCAAATATGACCAAGGACACCGTTGAACGGGCCATTAAGCGTGGTGCCGGTGAAGCCGGGGGGGATAATTATGATGAAGTGCGTTATGAAGGTTATGGCCCGGCTGGGGTGGCTGTGATGGTGGACTGTCTTACCGATAATCGAAATCGAACCGTGGCGGATGTCCGGCATGCCTTTACCAAATCAGGGGGTAATCTGGGCACAGATGGTTCCGTGGCCTATCTATTCAGTAAACTGGGTATCCTGAGCTATCCTGCAGGTAGCGATGAAGATCAGCTGATGGAAGTTGCCCTGGACGCCGGGGCAGAGGATGTGGTGAGTAATGCTGATGGCTCTATCGATATAATGACGTCATCTGATGATTATCATGCAGTGGTGACCGCCATGGAGCAGGCGGGTCTGAAACCCGAGCGGGCAGAACTTACCATGCAGGCCTCGACTGAGGTGAACCTGGAACTGGATGATGCGGAAAAAGTGATGAGGTTAGTGGATATGCTGGATGATCTGGACGATGTGCAGCAGGTCTATACAAATGCCGATTTTTCTGATGAAGTGATGGCAAAACTGGGATAATTTCGGTTCCGTCACTAAATTTCTAACCTTAGCCCTTTATTGCAGGGCCCCCATTACTGTATCTTTTCACCCCATGATCCGCATTCTTGGCATAGACCCTGGATCCCGTCTGACGGGCTTTGGCATCATTGAGGTGCAGGGTAACCGACTCCATTGTTTGGCCACTGGCTGTGTCAAAATTAATGGTGAGAATCTGGCCAGTAAGCTCAAAATAGTTTTCGAAGGGATCAGTGAATTGGTGAGTGAATACCAACCCCAGGAAGTAGCAATAGAAAATATTTTCATGTATCGCAATGCGGAATCGGCCCTCAAACTGGGACAGGCCAGGGGGGCGGCCATCAGTGCGGTTTCGGTCCGGTCCATACCGGTCCATGAATACACTCCCAGTGAAATAAAAAAGGCCGTAGTGGGAAAAGGGAATGCCAGTAAGGAACAGGTTCAGCACATGATAAGGGCGCTTCTGTCCCTGAACAGGATGCCACAGAGTGATGCTGCCGATGCCCTGGCCGTAGCGGTTTGTCATGCCAATCGGCGTAATCAACCTCTTCCACTCGAACGGCGTCGGCGGGCAGGGCGTTGGAAAAGTTTGTCGTGATACTTTGGTGAGGAAACTTAGATAAGATGATTGGTCGATTAACCGGAATTTTGCTCGAAAAACAACCGCCGCATTTAATGCTGGATGTGAATGGGGTGGGCTATGAACTGGATGCCCCCATGTCGACCTTTTATCAGCTACCAGCCACAGGAGAAAAACTCAGCCTGTACACCCATCTGGTCGTGAGGGAAGATGCCTGGCTGTTGTGTGGTTTTGCCTCCCTGGCCGAAAGACGTATGTTTCGTGATCTTATCAAGGTCAATGGGGTAGGGGCGAAACTGGCCCTGGCCATCTTATCCGGCATCAGTGCCGATGAATTTGCCCATTGTATCCAGGAGGGGGACAGTTCATCATTGGTGCGCCTTCCCGGTGTCGGTAAAAAGACCGCTGAGCGTCTGATCATCGAAATGCGAGACCGGCTCAAGGATTGGGAAACGGACGGATTTACCGTACCCACTTCAATCCAGGCTGATGATAAAGCAGTCAATGACCCTGGTCGGGATGCAGTCAGCGCACTGGTGGCATTGGGTTACAAACCCCAGCAGGCCAGTCGCATGGTGTCACAGGTGGATAGTGATGACATGGTATCAAGTGAAGAATTGATCAAGGCCGCACTCAAGGCGGCGGTAAACTAATATGCTGGAAACTGAACGACTGATAACTGGACAGGAACTCGAGAGAGAAGATCGACAGGATCGGGCCATTCGACCTCAAAGCCTGGATGATTATATTGGCCAGTCAGTGGTTCGGGAACAAATGCAGATTTTTATCGAAGCAGCCCGGGCTCGCAAAGAGGCCCTGGATCATGTGCTGATCTTCGGTCCTCCTGGTTTAGGCAAGACAACCCTGTCACACATCATTGCCAATGAACTGAGTGTCAATATGAAACACACCTCGGGTCCGGTACTGGAACGCCCAGGAGATCTGGCAGCATTGTTGACTAATCTTGAACCGCACGATGTCCTGTTTGTGGATGAAATTCACCGTCTGAGTCCAGTGGTAGAAGAGATTCTGTATCCAGCCATGGAAGATTACCAGATTGATATCATGATTGGTGATGGCCCAGCAGCCCGTTCTATTAAACTGGATTTGCCGCCGTTCACATTAGTCGGGGCGACTACAAGGGCCGGTCTGCTGACATCTCCTTTACGTGATCGCTTCGGTATCGTTCAGCGACTGGAGTTTTATACTGCTGATGAACTGTCTACCATTGTCAAACGATCAGCAGGTATCCTGGGCGTTGAACTGAATGAAGAAGGGGCGATGGAAATTGCGCGGCGGTCCCGTGGTACTCCCCGTATTGCCAATCGACTCTTGCGCCGGGTACGGGATTTTGCCGAGGTCAAGGCCAATGGCAAGGTCAGTCTGAGTATTGCTCAGTCAGCGCTGGATATGCTGGATGTCGACCAATGTGGATTTGATATGATGGATCGAAAATTATTATTAGCCATCATGGATAAATTTGACGGTGGCCCAGTTGGACTGGATAGCCTGGCAGCGGCCATTGGTGAGGAAAGGGATACTATTGAAGATGTACTGGAGCCTTACTTGATTCAACAGGGCTTTATGATGCGCACGCCACGTGGCAGGGTAGCGACCAACAGTGCTTATCAACACTTTGGAATTAAAACACAGGCAAAACCTGATAAGCCTGTGATGGACATGTTTAATGATTGAATCTGAACTTGCCGAAGTCTGGTTTGTCTCAGCAACAACAAAATTTTTTAAAAATTAGAAACATAATAATAAGGTAAAAAGTGTGAGCACGGATTTATCTGTAGTGAAACTTATTTGGGATGCCAGTATTGTGGTGCAGCTGGTCATGCTATTACTGGTGTTTGCCTCCCTGATGTCCTGGACCCTGATTTTTGTCAAAGGTCTGACCTTCAAAAAGGCCAGAGACGCGGCTGAACAGTTTGAACGTCGATTCTGGTCAGGAGCAGAACTGGGTGAACTCTATAAACGAGTTTCTGCCAGACGTGGAAAGGTAACCGGGATGGAAGCGATCTTTGAGTCTGGGTTTCGTGAATATGTTCACCTGCATAAACAGGGTAACTCGGATCCCATGTCTATACTCGAAGGCTCCCAGCGTGCTATGCGTGTAGCCCTGAACAGGGAGATCGAAGACTTGGAAATGCATCTATCGTTTCTTGCAACAGTTGGTTCAACCAGTCCTTATGTTGGATTGTTCGGTACCGTATGGGGAATCATGAGTTCATTCCAGGCCATTGGACAGATGCAGCATGCCACAATTGCTACGGTTGCACCGGGTATATCAGAGGCGCTTATTGCTACGGCGATGGGGCTGTTTGCTGCGATCCCCGCTGTGATTGGCTATAACCGTTATTCCAATGACCTGGAACGGCTGGTGGCCCGTTATGATATTTTTGTTGAGGAGTTTTCTACTATCCTGCAACGACAGGCACATAATTAAACCCGAAGGACATTAACTTGAGTTACGTTCCTGCAAGCAATCGATTTAAGAAAAAACGTATGTCAGAGATTAATGTCGTGCCGTATATCGATGTCATGCTTGTACTATTGGTAATTTTTATGGTGACAGCACCACTGCTAGCCGAAGGTGTAAAAGTCGATCTGCCAGAGACCACCAGTAAACCACTGGATAAAGTTGATCAGGAACCTGTGATTGTTTCTATTGATGCCAGGGGACTGCTTTATCTGAATGTGGGCGACAAACCGGAAGTGGCTATTGATAATAATACACTGGTTGCTCGCGTGGCAGCAGTTTTACAGCACCGCAAAGGTGCAGACGTACTTGTTCGTGGCGATCAAAATGTTGAATACGGCAAGGTCATCACTGCCATGGCCTTATTACAACAGGCCGGAGTCAATAACATCGGGCTGGTAACTGAACCGCCGAAGAAAAAAAGGCGCACACGTAAGTAACCATGCTGGAAATCATTCGTAAGTATCCTCGCGCTATTTTTTATGCCGTTATCGTGCATGCAGCATTAATTGCTGTCATGGTAATGAGTTTTAAATGGTCAGATAAGGCAGAGTATCAATCAAAGGACAAGGGTGAGGAAATTGTTCGGGCGACCACAGTTGACGCCAAAAAGATCGAAAAAGAACTGAAAAAAATCAAAGCTGCTGAGCACGAGAAACAAAGGGAACTGGAACAGGCTGCCAAAAAGGCAGAAAAGGCCCGCTTGAGAGAAGAAAAAAAGCTGGCTGAGGCCAAGAACAAGCGTATAGCCGAACAAAAAGCCCTCGAGAACAAACGTAAGGAAGAACAGGATCGTTTAAAAGAACTGGAAACAAAACGTAAAACGGAAGAGGAACGACTGGAAAAAGTTGAACAGCAAAAACGTGAAGAAGAATTACGGAATAAATTAAAAGCTGAGGAAGAGAGACTGGCAAAAGAATCAAATAAGCAAAGGCAGTCTACTATCAATCAGTATAAGGCCATGATCAATGCCAAGGTCTATCAGAACTGGGTTATTCCTTCCAGTGCCACAGATGGTATGGTCTGTACAGTCAAAGTCAGATTGATTCCCAGTGGTGATGTAATCCAGGTTCAGTTGACGAGTTCGAGTGGTGATGATGCCTTCGACCGTTCGGTTGAGAATGCAGTACGCAAGGCATCACCTTTGCCTGTGCCTCCAGCAGATTCTGGTTTATTTGATGCATTCAGGGAGCTGGATTTTAATATGTCAAAGAAGAAGGAAAACTAAATTGTTATTGTTTAAACGGGTCATTGCCGGTTTATCATTGTGCCTAATTGTTTTTAGTGTTAATGCCTCTCTAACCATTAATATTACAAAAGGTATAAGTGACGCATTGCCTATTGCCATTGTGCCTTTTGTCTGGGAAGGAAAAGAAGCCTTACCTGAAGATATTACCGCAATCATTCGAGCAGATTTGCAACGGAGCGGACGTTTTTCTCCTATTGATGAAGATGAGTTGGTGGCCCGGCCCACAGTCGGGAACAATATCCAGTTTCAAAACTGGCGGATTCTGAATGTAGATAATCTTGTCATTGGGAAAATCAAACCGTTAAAAGGCGATATGTATCAGGTCCAGTTTCAACTTTTTGATATCTACAAATCAACACAGTTGACCGGTTATAGCATTAAAACCAATAAAAAGAATTTACGCCGGACGGCACACCGTATTAGTGACATTATTTATGAAAAACTTATGGGGGTCAGAGGCGCTTTTGATACCCACATCGCCTATATCACCGTGGTTGGAGAGCATAGAAAGAAGGTTTATAAATTGGCCGTGGCCGATTCTGATGGTTATAACGAGCAAATAATCTTTACTTCTAATCAACCCGTGTTGTCTCCATCCTGGTCACCCGATGGTAGGCATATTGCTTATGTGAGTTATAAAAGAGGCCGCCCTGAGCTTTATGTACAGAATGTTTATACAAAGCGTTCAAAACGGATAGCCGAGTTTCAGGGGCTCAATAATGCACCTGCATGGTCTCCTGATGGTAAACGTCTAGCATTAACTTTGTCTAAAGATGGGAATCCAGAAATCTATGTGATGGATGTAGAAACCAAAAAACTAATTCGTATAACCCGTAATTATGCCATTGATACGGAGCCAACCTGGTTGCCAGATGGTAAGAGTCTGGTTTTTACTTCCGGGAGAGGTGGGGGACCTCAGCTTTATCAAGTTGGTATAGGACGTAATGGTGCATCAGGACAGGTGAAAAGATTAACCTATGAAGGCAATTACAACGCAAGGGCCACAATATCGCCAGATGGCAAGAAAATTGCTATGGTTCATAGGGCAGAAGGTGCATTCCAGATAGGTGTTTTGGATCTTAGTACGGAACATTTGACCGTTTTAACGGACTCAAATCTGGACGAGTCCCCCAGTTTTGCTCCTAACGGTAGTATGATAATTTATGCAACAGAGTACGATGAGAAGGGTGTGTTGTCAGCGGTATCAGTCGATGGTAGAACTAAACAAAGGCTGAGCATTCAAGAAGGTGATGTGCGGGAGCCGGCGTGGTCACCATTTCGGGCGAAATAAATATAATTAAGGAGTTTTCGATGCGACGAGTACTAGAAATAATATTAATCTCCAGTCTATTGGTGGGTGTAACGGCTTGTTCGGGACTAAAAAAGAAAGGTTCTGAGGAACAGCAAATGGATTCCACATCTGCAGGTGAATTAACAGGGGGATCTGATGAAGCTAATATTGAAAACAGGGTGATTTATTTTGATTTCGACAAAAGTGAAGTTAAAACCGAATTTCAACAATTGATAACGGCTCATGCCGAATATATTGCTGGCCATCCTGATATTACCGTTGTACTTGAAGGTCATGCAGATGAGCGTGGTACCCGTGAATACAATATTGCCCTGGGGGAACGTCGTGCCAAGGCTGTGAAAGAGATGCTGGTATTACAGGGCGTGGCTGAAAAGCAGCTCCAGGTTATCAGTTTTGGTGAAGAAAGACCTGTTGCGCTAGGGCATGATGAGTCTGCATGGTCACTTAATCGAAGGGTGGAACTCCTTTACTCTGGAGAGTAATAAGCAAACATTATGAAATATCTACTATTAAGTACATTAGTATTGTCTGTGCTGGTTCTGTCCCAACCTGTTGAGGCACGTAAAAAAACAGCAGATGAACGATTGGCGAGACTGGAACGTTTGCTGGATAGTAAAAGTCTTGTGCAGATGTTGTCTAAACTGGAGCAACTTCAAAGTGAGATCAGTATTCTTCGTGGCGAAGTGGAAATGCAGACCCACACTCTAAAAAATATTAAAAAGCGACAACGTGATCTGTACGTTGATATTGACCGACGCCTGTTAAAACTGGAAAGGAGTGGTGGGGTCAGTTCAGCTCCTATTACACCAGCAGTGCCTTCATCAACAAATACAGCTAGCAAACCAAAGACATCAAAGCCTAAACATAATATCGTTCAGGAACAAAAAGCCTATCAAATGGCCTTTGATTTACTCAGAAATCTCCGCTATGACAAATCCATAACATCATTCAGAGACTTCTTGAAACAATACCCGGATGGTCGCTATGCCCATATTGCCCAGTACTGGATTGGAGAGGCCAACTATGCACAACGAAAATTCAAGAATGCCATAACAGATTATCAGGTGCTTATTAAACGTTACCCAGCTAGCCCCAAACTGGCCGAAGCTATGTTGAAAATTTCCTATAGTTATTACGAAATGAAGGACCTCAATAAGGCAGATATCAATCTGCAAAGACTGATCAGAACCTACCCGGATTCGACCGAGGCCGGTCAAGCCCGAAACTTACTGCAAAAGGTCAGGTTGCAACTTAAAAAGAATTCCTGAGCCTGCCTCTGTCTGGAAAAGCGGTTATAATAGATAACCGCTTTTTCTTCACCATTATGTTTTAATGAATACCGAAAAACTTTCAAACAAACTTCGGGTGACCGAGATATTTCTTTCCCTGCAGGGTGAATCGACCCTGGTGGGGCTTCCTACCGTATTTATTCGCCTGACAGGCTGCCCTCTTCGGTGTCAGTACTGCGATACCAGTTATGCTTTCCAGGGGGGGGAGTGGATGAAGCTTGATGAAATCCTAAATCAGGTGGATGAATTTAATGTCAGGCATATAACGGTAACAGGTGGAGAACCCCTGGCCCAGAAAGACTGTGTCACATTGCTAACAGCTTTATGTGATAAAGACTTCATTGTTTCACTGGAAACCAGTGGGTCGATGGATATCTCTGATGTTGATCGAAGAGTTATCAAGGTGATGGATATCAAGACACCAGCATCTGGTGAGAGCAATAAAAATGATTTTGGTAATTTGTCTCATTTGTTACCACATGATCAGGTGAAATTTGTTATTTGTGATCGGCAGGATTATGAATGGGCCTGTGATATTCTGGAAAAATACAACATAGCTGAAATATGTGAAGTGCTGTTTTCACCGACAACAGGACAATTATCCGCCAGCCACTTGGCAGACTGGATTGTAGAGGATCGGTTAGCTGTGCGTTTCCAGTTACAATTACATAAAATTCTCTGGGGTGATCAGCCCGGTCGATAACGGTATGAGTTAAGGTTTCTGGTTATGAGTGCAAAAGCGGTGATTTTATTATCAGGTGGTCTAGATTCGGCTACAACACTTGCGATTGCCAGGGCTGAAGGTTTTGATTGCTATGCCATCAGTTTTGATTACGGGCAGCGTCATCGATGTGAGCTGAGTGCAGCGAATACCGTCGCCAATTCTCTGGGAGCCATAAGTCATAAAACTGTATGCATGGGACTGGATGAAATTGGTGGCTCAGCACTGACGGATAATTCTATAGATGTCCCTGAACATGAGACAGAAGGAATTCCCGTTACCTATGTACCTGCGAGAAACACAGTATTTCTTGCCATTGCTCTCGGCTGGGCTGAGGTCCTGGGTGCTCAGGATATTTTTATCGGTGTCAATGCGGTGGATTATTCCGGTTATCCCGATTGTCGGCCTGAGTACATACAGGCATTTAATGATATGGCCAATCTTGCAACTCGGGCAGGAGTGGAAGGTAAGCCGTGCAAAATTCATACTCCACTGATTAATCTCAGTAAGGCTGAGATTATCCAAAAGGGTATTCTCCATGGAGTTGACTACTCGATTACCATTTCTTGTTACAAGCCTGATTCACAGGGCAGAGCCTGCGGACAATGTGATTCATGTCGATTGAGAAAGGCGGGCTTTGCCTCAGCTGATGTATCTGATCCAACTTTGTACCAGTAATATTAGAATTTCTGCAGTTTCCCAATTAATCGCTGACATCATCATGGCTTCGGGCTATAATGCACGCCAAATTCATGCACAGAAAATAACTTATTTGAATTCAATAGCTTAAGTGGAGTGGTTCCATGACTTTTGACGGTTTTTTTGCAGCACAATCTTTTTTCCTCTGGTCGACTTTCATCATTGCACTAATAATGGGCATGGTCGTAAACAAGACCAACTTCTGTACCATGGGTGCAGTTTCTGATCTAGTAAACATGGGGGATACCGGACGTATGCGTGCATGGGTTCTTGCCGGTACTGTCGCCATGCTGGGTGTCGTGGCTCTGGAAGCCATGGGCCTGGCCAACCTGAGTAATTCCACCTTACCACCGTATCGCGGCAGTGAGTTCCAATGGGGCCGTTACCTGCTAGGTGGCATTCTGTTCGGTATTGGTATGACCCTGGGAAGTGGTTGTGGTAATAAAACACTGATTCGTATTGGTGGTGGCAATATCAAGTCCATCTTTGTCTTCGTCATCATCGCGGTCATTGCCTATTACATGGTTGATCCCTACAAGCAACTGCCTTCCACCTGGTATCAGAGTATATTTGCACCCTGGCTTGGCAAGGCATCAATTTCTTTGAATACTCCTCAGGATCTGGGAAGTATCGTCGGAGGCTTGTTTGGAGTGCCGGCCCTGAGTATGCGTATCGCGCTGGGCCTGATTATTGGGGCGGTCGTACTCTTCATTGTGTTCCGTTCGGAGGAATTTAGAAGTAGTTCGGACAACGTCCTGGCTGGTGTGGTTGTGGGTCTTGCTGTTCTATTGGCATGGTACTTCTCTTCACGCGTCGGTGTGGTTGCAGACGAGGGTGCCCAGAGTCTGACCCAGTTCTATGGCAACTGGGACTTCGTGATGGATAGTGCGGAAGGTAAGCCACAGAATGGCTCTACCAACCTTTTACCCCAGTCCTTCACTTTTATTAGCCCAATTGGACAGACTTTAGGCTATGCCGGATCCGGTTTTGCCAGTGCTTTCCTGACATTCGGAGTTGTCTCAGTGGCTGGTGTGATTCTGGGCTCTCTGATCTGGTCATTAATCAGCAAGAGCTTCCGCATCGAATGGTTTGCCTCTTTCAAGGATTTCTACACTCATGTCATTGGCGGCATCCTGATGGGCTTTGGCGGTGTTCTTGGCCTGGGTTGCACCGTTGGCCAGGCCATTACTGGTGTTTCCACTCTCGCTCTTGGATCCTTCCTCGTTTTCCTTGGTATTGTGTTTGGTAGTGCCCTGACCATGAAAATCCAGTATTACAAGCTGGTCTATGAAGAAGAAGCAACTTTTGCCAAAGCCTTCATCACTGCAATGGTAGATATGAAGCTGTTGCCCGGTGGTATGCGCAAATTGGACGCTGTTTAGTAATTTTCCTGCATTCGGGCTCGATCGGGCTTGCCATTCCGGTCGAGTCCGGTAAAATGCGCGCTTCTTTCAAAACCCCAAATATGGGCCGTTAGCTCAGTCGGTAGAGCAGTTGGCTTTTAACCAATTGGTCGTAGGTTCGAATCCTACACGGCCCACCATTTTCCCCAAACTTCATTAAGTGTTTGCCATCCCTGGCGATACTCTTGTGGTTTAAATTTGATCCCGACCGGACTCTCTGTATGCTGTAAATGACAACCATTACTTCCTCCAAACCCTGTGAGTGCAACTGTGCTACGGGCTTTTGTTGACTAATCGTTTGAACAACCATCATAAGCATTTCATATTCAAGGCCATTTTGGGTATCATTAGGGCATTAAGTTGGCAGCTCTAGTCTAGCTGCTGACAAAGACGTGTTATTTCGCTCCAATCGTCTTTGCCGAATCCGGTGATTTCATAAATAGCAGCCAGAGCTATAAGTTTAATTCTGGTTAAGTAATATCTATGTATATTACCATTTAATAATATAAGGAGAATCTATGTTACACAGGTTGTTCCCTTTCCTTGGCTGGGTGAATGAAATTCGTGACCCAGCTATTCTGCGAGCAGATTTAATGGCGGGTATCACCGTTGCCCTCGTATTGATTCCACAGTCAATGGCATACGCTCAGCTGGCCGGTTTACCAGAAGTATATGGTCTATATATCTCTTTCATTCCTGTGGTTATTGCGGCTCTGTGGGGCTCCTCGAGGCAATTACAGACCGGGCCTGTTGCCGTTGTCTCCATCATGACCGCGACGGCCCTGGCAACGGTCGTGGGAGGGACAGCCCAGTCAAATCCGGAACTCGCAGCCCAGTACATCCCACTTGCCATGTTTATGGCCTTTATGGTTGGTGCTTTTCAGCTTTTTCTTGGGGTTTTCCGACTCGGGGTTGTGGTTAATTTTCTGTCTCATCCGGTCATTGTTGGTTTTACCAATGCAGCAGCCCTGGTAATCGGGCTTTCACAGCTTTCGAAGATCTTTGGGGTGGGCATGCCGGGAGCGCCTAGTGATCATTTTTTGAGCGTTCGCATTTGGGGTGTTGTCCAGCAACTCGGTGAGACTCACATTCCGACCCTGATAATGGGGCTGGGTGCATTTGCATTAATGTGGGGAATGAAGCGGTACGTCCCCAAGTTACCTGGAGTCTTGGTCGCAGTGGTAGTTACTACATTGCTGAGCTTAATTATTGGTTTTGAAAAGATGGGCGGCCAGGTTGTTGGTAGTATTCCAGAGGGGTTGCCAGCCTTTACGGTACCTGTTTTCTCAGTTGAATTGATTGGTCAATTACTGCCCAGTGCCATCATAATTTCTTTAGTGGGCTTTATGGAGGCAATTTCGATTGCCAAGGCTATGGCGGCAAAGACCAAGGATAGAATCGAGCCTAATCAGGAGTTAATTGGACAAGGCCTGGGGAACATTACGGGCAGTTTCTTCCAGTCCTATCCGGCCTCTGGTTCGTTCTCAAGGTCAGCAGTAAACCTCAATGCGGGTGCCAAAACCGGTTTCTCATCGTTTGTTACAGCTGCAATTGTAATGATTACCCTGCTGTTCCTGACACCGCTCTTATACCATTTACCTAAAGCAACTCTTGCTGCCGTGATCATGATGGCTGTATTTGGTCTGATTAACTTCAAGGCAATAAAACATGCCTGGAGGGCAAATAAACACGATGGTATAGCCTCACTGGTAACTTTTGTGGCGACTTTAGGTTTTGCTCCCCATCTGGATCAGGGGATCCTGCTTGGAGCCGGGCTGGCAATTGTCTTTTATCTGTACCGTACCATGAGTCCTCGTGTGGCACTGCTAGGCCGTCATGTTGACGGTACACTACGAGACCTGACAGTTCATCCTGACCTGCCAAAGGACCCCCGTGTTATAGCACTGCGCTTCGATGGTTCACTTTATTTTGCCAATGTATCGTATTTCGAAGATGCAGTACTTGAGGCGGCAGCAAAAAATCCTAATGCCAGTTTTATTCTGGTTGTAGGTGATGGTATTAACCAGCTCGATGCGTCAGGCGAAGAGGTTTTGCGTCATCTCGCAGAGCGTTTCCAGTCTGGTGGCGTCACTATGGTATTCAGTGGTCTGAAACGTCAGGTCCTCAGAGTGATGCATCGTACCAAGCTGTTTGATGTGATTGGCAGGGATAATATTTATGCCACGGAAGACATGGCTCTTGAATCAATTTATGAGCGAATCAAGTCGTTCAAGATTGAGTGTGTTGAAGATGTTGGGGAAACTCCATTATTAATAACCAATATCTTTCAGGGCAAGGATAGGGCAACCCAGTTATAGTTGAATCAATTGTTGTTGAGAGAAAACCCGGCCTAGCCGGGTTTTTTATGGGACTAGATAACCTTCTATAAATCATTTGCTGTAGTTTCGATTTCCAACATGCGTGGCAGGGTGACTACATTTACAATACATACAAGATATTCAATCTGAATACCCCATAAAAAAAGCCCGGCATGTGCCGGGCTTTTTTATCCAGTTAACTACGGTTTACTGACGAACACCTGGGGCGTTGATCTTCATACCGTTGCTCATGTAGGTGTGGAAGTATTCCAGTGCTACATAAGATGGATGTTGTTTACCTTTCTTAGGCTTGAGAGGCTTGGCACGAACCATTTTGTTACAACCACCGTAGCGGCGTTGGATAGTACCAAATCCATGCAGTGGGGTATTACCACCAGCTTCCCATTTTTTACGATAGACCGGGAAGTGGGTAGTCTGACCAATTGCTGTACTCAGTAGCATGGTACGCAGGTAAACACCAGCATTGTAGACATGGCAATCACCACAGGAGAAGTTCAGCTGACCACGCTTGGCGTAGAAGAACTTTTTACCCTTGTTGTAGATCGAGGTTGCTTTACCACCAGGTACCTGAACATTGATGGTTTTGCCACGAGAGGTATAAGCCATGTAAGCGGCAATGGCAGCAAATTTACCTTTACCAAACTTCAGCTTTTCCTTCTTGGTATCAATACCGCCACGCTTCAGACAGGCCATCAAGTCACCTTCCAGAGTACGAACCTGACCGGATTTACTGTCATAGTATGGGTAGTTTTGCTTGATGCCGATACCACCATTCTTGAAACACTTGCCTACTTTGTATTTCTTGAACAGGGATTTGCCGATTTCTACACCTGGCTCATAGGGAGGAAATTCTTCCATCGCTTCCCATTCGATGCGACGGCCCTTATCCAGTGCATATACACCATTAGCAAAGTCCTGATATTTCACACCAGGGAACTTCTTGGCGAAATGTGTTTTCATTTTATTAAGATCTGACTGCGGGGAAGCCTGGCTGACCATAGGGGCAGCAAATGCAAAGGCCACAGCAGCAATTATTAATTTTTTCATATTGATAACTCCTGTTTTATCTTCAGGTTGTTATTTAACCTTGGCTTCAGCAGAATCGCTTTTACCCGTATTGTCCACCCAGCTCAGCTTGACGGAATCACCAGCCTTGGCACCCGTGAAGGCGAAAGACAGGTAAGGGTTTTTAGATACTGCCGGTCCCCACTG